>SAMEA104315431__coassemble_1374_pt1 | contig 10101 bp, 9 predicted proteins | sample SAMEA104315431__metabat2_low_PE_013 | metagenome-assembled genome bin SAMEA104315431 (sample SAMEA104315431) | gut metagenome | biome: Monkey gut; feature: monkey-associated habitat; material: faeces | place: China | collected 2013 | reverse complement strand
AGGCTCATCGCGACATAAAAGGCAAGCAGATTTAGCCCAAAAAACACGAGCACAAAATCGATATAAAATCGCCTCTTTATGCGCGTGCTAAGCCACATAAGCGCAAGTGAAGAAGCTATGCAGGCTAAAAAAGTGCCTAAAAACAGCCACTTTAGCTCATCATCTCCGCCACTAAGCCCGAGCGCATCGCGGATAGGGCGAAGCAAAGAGTATGAGCTAAAAAGCACAAAAATAAAACTAAAAGAGAGGATTAGGAGTTTAAATTCCCCCTCTTTTAGGCTGAAAATTCGCATAAGACTATCATAAGTTTTTAGTTTTGGCATTTGATTCCTTAGATTTTGTTTTTGGATTTTTCACGCGAAATGCAATAAATACACCGCGGTAAGCACGAGTGCGATTCCTACAAAGCCTATGGGCTTTAGCCTCTGGGCAAACCAATAATACCCGCCAATCACCGTGCCTAAAATCCCTATCGCACCCCACAGCGTGTAAGCCACAGGGAGTTCCATTCCCAAATCAAGCGCGAAAGCCAAAAACAAAAACACGCTATCCACAAGAAGTAGCGCAAGTAGCCCCCACCAAAGTTTTTTGAAGCCATCGGATTTTGCTAGGGCGAGATTGGCAAGCACATCAAGCAAGCCAGAAAGCACGATGAGTAAAAATGCTAGTGTCATTTCGCCCCTCCGCTTGTGGATTTGGTGGCTTCTTTAGTTGCGCTTTGGGTTGTGCCTGCTGTGTGATTGCTTGCTTCTCCCTCGTGCGTTTGGCTATGCTCCTCGCCTAAGATAATGCAGATAATCCCTGCAAATCCTATGACAATGCCAAAATACTGCTGTGTGCTTAAAATCGGGTCAAAAAACACAAAGCTAACGAGCAACACTCCTATGCCCCCTACGATTTCCCAAGTGGCATAAGCTACGCCCACCGCGATTTGGCGCAGGGTAAGCGACATAAGGAAGTATGAGAGGTTCATAAGCACGATTAGCAAAGCCTTGCCAAGAGTGCCATTACCCTCAAAGACTTTTAGCAGGCTAAGTCCGCATATCTCTAAGCCAATAGCTAAAAAAAGCATTAGCCACGCGCTTAGGCGAGTGAGTTTTAGCATAGATTCTCTTTTGGTTGGTTTTGTAAGGGTTTGGATATTTTGTGGTGTAAATAATCTAGCCTGATTTATCCACAAACCACGCTAAAATCTACTAAAACCACTTAAATAAAGGCTCATTGGTATCTAGTGAGTTTAGGGCTTCTCTATCTGTATTATCTAGCGCGAAGTCAAAAATGCTGATATTTTCTATCATTCGCTCTTTTTTTGCAGTTTTGGGGATAACGATAATATCTTGCTCGACTAAAAATCTAAGGGCGATTTGAGCGGGAGTTTTGCCGTGCTTTTTGGCGATAGATACAAGTGTGGGGTTTGCAAAAAAGTCGTTTTTGCCATTGGCAAAAGGACTCCACGCTTCTAGCTTCGTGCCATAGCTTTTCATCACTTCTCTTAAAGGCTTTTGCTGATAAAAGATATGCGTTTCCATTTGGTTTAGCACGGGAGGTGTTTCACACTTTTTGACAAACTCACTATAAACTTCAGGGGTAAAATTTGAAATCCCAAGAGATTTGATTTTGCCCTCTTTGCGTAGCTTTTCCATTGCTTTATACATAGGCACAGATTGTGGGAAATTTCTATGCAAAAGTAGCAAATCCACATAATCAATTTGGAGTTTTTTTAACGATTCTTGCGTGGCTTTTAGCGTCTCTTCATAGCTCATATCGCTTGAAAGTTTGGTAGTGATAAATAGCTCTTTTCGCTTTAGCTTCCCACCTTTTAGCGCGGAATTTATCGCATTGCCCACATCGCTTTCATTGCCATACATTTGAGCTGTGTCGATTAGCCGATAGCCTACTTCTAGTGCGTTTTCTACGGCTTTTTGGCATTCGCTTCCTTGCATACGCGAAGTGCCAAACCCCACAAGCGGGATTGATACGCCGTTATTTAGTGTGGTGGTTTTTGTCGCTTTTGCGTCTTTGGCAAGTGCAGATGAGAGAAATGGAGGAAGTGAGGGGAGTGCTAAGCCTAGTGCGAGGCTAGCAGAAGTTTTGATAAACCCTCTGCGTGCGTGATTGTATTGTGTGGTGTTTTTCATTTTGTATTCCTTTGGGTGTTAATTTTTCTATGCTTCTCCTATGCTTCTTTGGGATATTTTGGGATTTTTATAGCCCAAAAAAGCTAGGGATTTACAAACTAGATTTAGAAGTAGGGATTGTATTAGATTTTTGTAAATTAAGGTTTAAGCACAAAATCCAAGTGTGTCAAAGGTGCTAAAATGGCAAGCCTGCCAAGATATGTCAAAAACTTTATTAAAATGATTTAAAAGACTTCTTAGACTAAAATCTAAAAATGCTTAAAAAATCTCTTGGCGATTTTATGGCGATTCTAAGTAGTTGTGAGGTTTTCAAGTCCTAGTAAGATTTTCTTTTTTTCTACTCCTCCTGCGTAGCCTATCAAGCTACCATTTGTGCCAATCACTCTATGGCAGGGGATAATGATTGATATAGGATTGTTTTTTAGTGCGCCACCTACGGCTTGGGCTGACATTTTAGCAAGCCCTCTTTGTTGTGCGATTTTTGTAGCCATAGTGGCATAAGTGGTGGTGCTACCATAGCGGATTTTTAGTAGCTCTTGCCACACAAGTAGCGCAAAGCTAGAGCCTTGCAGCGCAAGTGGAGGGATAAAATGCGGAATCTCTCTACCAAAATACATATCTAGCCACTTTTTTGTGAGTGCGAAAATCCAACTATCACATTGCAAACCGTGCTTTATTTCGCCTTTTGTGTTATAGCTTTGGTTGTTTGATTTTTTTGATTGTGGCTTTACTAGATTGTTTTCAAAGTAGATTCCACTTAGGTATTGCTTTGCGCGTGATTCTCCTAAAAACACGCAAGACTTATCAAAATCATCAAAATTTTTGGGACTAAGAAGCGTGATTTTGCCAAGTGAGGAAAAATCCGCAGGAGGAGTATAAAAACTCACAAAATATTTATCCAATCCCACTTTTTGCACTCCTTATACTCCTCTAGTGCTACATCAAAAAGTGTCAAAATATTATTTCAAATCGCCTCTAAAATTATCACGCAAATCTATGCGAATAAGCAAAATCTACTATACGGTTTCATCATTTGCTTCTTTTTGATTTGTGCCTTTTTGCTCAATATTAAGCCATTTTAAAACCCCTTGACAAGAGCGCATACCAAATAGCATAACAAGCCAAGAAACATAAATCCACGCCATTAAAAAAAGAATAATTGATACCGAGCCATATAGCGTGGCGTAGGTTTTGTTGTAAGTGATATAAAACACAAAAAGATTTTTGAGTGCAAACCACACTGTGCCAGAAGTAAATGAGCTAAAAAACAAAGTCCTTTTGTGCAGTGGCTTGTTTGCTGAGATACGAAAAAGTATGAGAAATAGCACACAAGTAGCAAGCCAAGAGAACAAATCACTATAAATCAAGGATTTCCCCCCCTGCATAAATAGCCCTTGCGCACTTGCGCTAAAATAAAATATCACTACACTACCTAGTGGAAATAGCGTAATCATCGTCCAATACATTATGAGAGAATCAAAAAATTTGCGTGGTGTAGAATCAAACATTTTGGAGGTAATGTATTCGTAGTTGCGAAAAAATAGCAATGAAGTGATAAATACGCTCACTACGCCTACCATTCCCATTTTTGAACCATTTTCCAAAAATGTATTCATAAATTTGATGACTACTTCGGCGTTGGCAGGGAGGATATTTGAGATGATAAGGTGCTGAATATCGCTGATTTTGTCTTGGAAATGTGAGAATGCAAGCAGGACAGAAAAAGTGATAAAAAGCATAGGGATAAGCGCGAAAATCGTATAAAAGCTAAGCGATGAAGCGTAATAAAACATTTCCTCTTTGTAAGTCAAAAAATGATAAATCTCTTTTAGCAGTTTGAATGTTTGTTGTTTTAGTGAATTGGCGAGTTTTAGTAGATTTGTGATGGGGGCAAAAATGAGTGCAAATTTTTGTCTAAAATAGCTTTTTTTAGAGGTTGTATCATTTGGTTGTGTGCTAGATTGTGTATCACTTGGCATTTTGCGCACTCCTTAATGTGATTTATGTGGTAGTTTTGGTGGCTTATTATACATTATTTGCTTTTTGTTTGATTTGCTTTTTGCGCTTTTGGCTTGATTGTTTTTTGGTTGTTTTGTGCTTATTTTTTGGCTTTTTGGTGGATTTTGTTTTTGGTGTAGAATCCGCTTGGGTGCTTATATCAAGTATGTTTGCATATATTCTGGCACTGCCTAGCTCTACCTTAGTGATTTGTGCTAGATATGTAGCGTGCTTTTGCAAGCTAGAATCTCGCACAAAAACCCTCGCCCCTTGCAAAATCTCTTGCAAAGCGACATTTGGGGTGCGATGCACTGCGAGCTGTTGTGTAGCGTGTGCAAGCTGTGTGGACTGTGTAGTCTGTGTGTGTGGCGTATGAGATTTTATCTCACTAGATTTTGCTTTGCTAGATTTATCATTAGCCTCCTCGCTAGATTCTGCAAAATCCACCACACCAATAGCAGGGAATCGCTCATCAATAATGCGAATATAGATAGACTCCCCCTGCCATTTTTGTGCACTTCTGGCATATTTTCTATCTTTGAAGCACATTTCACATTTAGCGATTGCTCGCTCTGCATCATTTAGCAGAGGTGTGGCTATGCGGATAGATTCTAGGGTAAAGTTGATATACCTTGTAATCTCTTTGTTTTTTTGGTTTGGCAAGGTAGCTTGATTTTTGGCAAAACTAATATCTAGCGTGCCGCTAGAGCGCAAAAGTAGTTTTATAAGTCTGTGGGCTAAAATATCACTATATCTACGAATAGGCGAAGTAAAATGCGTATAAGCCTCAAACCCTAGCCCAAAGTGCTCATTTTTACTACAATCATATCGTGCTTCTTTTTGGGATTTGATGATGAGTTTATCAATGATTTCTTTTTCTTTTTGAGTGTTTGCTAGGGATTGTAAGTAGGCGATTTGGGAGTGGATATTTTTGGAGTAGTCATTTGAATGCTTTTTTGCTCTATTTTTTTCTATGGTGTAGCCAAGCTGTGCTATTTCGTCAAATAGTGCGTGCAGTCTGTCTTTTGTAGGTGGGTTGTGAGTGCGATAGATTCCCTTGCCTCCTAATGCGTTATCCAAAGCCATTGCCACGCTTACATTTGCAAGTAGCATAGCTTCTTCGATGAGGCTATGAGCACGAGTTGGCAAAATCGTGCTCATAGATTCTATCTCACCCTCTTTGTCCAAAGTCATCTTGCGCTCTTTTGTGAAAAAATCAAAGCCATTTTTTAATCGCTCATTTTTAAGCCCACTTGCGATATGCCAAAAGGACAAAATCCAGCGGGGATTTGCAAGGCTTTTTAGTGGCTGTAAAATCGTGCTAGATTTTTTAGCTGATTCTAGCGTGTCTAAAAGACTATCAATACACTCATAGCTTACATTTGCTTTGGGGGTGATTAGGGCTTCATAGATTTTGGTGGATTTGGGTGTGATTTTGCGCGCTGAAGTGGCATAGAAGTGTATCTCACACACAAGTGCTAGCTTTAGCTCATTTGCTTTGAGTGAGCATAGATTTTCGCTTAGCTCTTGTGGTAGCATAGGGTGGCATTTGTGCGGAAAATATAGACTAAAAAGTCGCTGCTTTGCCTCATCATCAAGTGCGGTTTTTGGCAGGACATATTCGCTTACATCAGCGATAGCGACATATAAAACCTTGCTCTTTTCATCATAATAAATCGCATCATCGTGGTCTTTTGCATCGCTTGGGTCGATAGTGATAAAATCTAGCCTAGATAAATCCACCCTACTACCAATCTTGCCGTCAAACTCGCCACTTGAATCTATATATAAACTTGGCTCTACCCTATCGCCAAAGCTTTGGGCTAATTGCTTAGCTTCTTGGCTAAACTCTTCTTTCCTATCTGCCAAAAATAGTGCGATAGCTTCATCGACTTTTGATTCCTCTAGCACGCCATAAATCTTATTTATCTTTGGTTTTATGTTTTCATAGCTAAAAACGCAGTGATAAGGCAACTGCTCTAAGGATTTTTGCGAAAAAGGCAGAGTAGAGATTTCGCCATCTTGGAAGTTTATGCCGATGATTTTGCCTTTTTGCTTTTCTAGGTAGATTAGGTTTTGTTTTTGGGTGTGCTTGGTGCTATGGCTTGATAAAGACTTGATGACGCGCACAAATCTACCCGCCAAAAGCACTAGCACAATCTCGCCATTTTCCAAAGATTTTGGTGTATTTTGAGGAGATAGCCTTATGTCATTGCGTCTTTTGGTAATATCTTGCAAAAAAATAGATTTAGTGCTAGATTTTGTAAGCGATGATTTTGGTTTGCTAACGCTAAAAATCCCAAACTTAGAATGTAGCTTAAAAAAATTATGGTGCTTTTTGTCTTGTAGATTTTCCACTGCGCCACAGGATTTGATTTGCTCATAGATAAAGGAGTATTTTTTGGGAATCTCATTTGTGCCTAAGCAAAGTGAGATCAGAAACTCTTTCACTTTTTTACTCTTTAGTTTATGCTTTGTGGCTATTTATCGCTTGAGACATTAGGGCATAGATTTGGTTTTCTTGGTAGGGATTAGAATGGTTTTGGGCAGAGATAAAAAGCACTAGGGCTTTTGCCGCCTGCCACAAAAGCATATCTTTGCCGTCTTTGTAGTCTATGTGGCAATCTTTTGCTAGGGCTAAAAATGGCGTTAGATTTTTGCCATACATCAAATCATAAGCAAGTCTTGCGCGAGCAAAAATCTTTGATAGTAGATTTTTAGGCAATGGTAGCTTACCTTGCAGGCTTGCGCTTGTGGCGTTTATAACTATGTCAAAATCCCTTGCTTCTAGCTCGCTAAAAAGACAATACTCAATCCCACGCGAAGCATAAAAATCCCGCTTAGAATCAGAGCGATTTGCCACCTGCACTTCTAAGCCATATTTTGTCAATATACACGCCACAGCTTTAGCACTGCCACCAGCACCAAGAACTAGCGCACTTTTTGCTGTGTTTGGAGCAAAATCGGGATTTGGCATAAAATCCCTTATACTCTCTACAAACCCGCTTGCATCGGTGTTATACCCCTTTAGCTTGCCACTAGATTCTAACACTAGGGTATTTAGCGCACCGATTTCTTGGGCTAGACTATCTAGCTCATCGGCTTGATAGAGGGCGTGCTCTTTAAATGGCACGGTAATATTTGCCCCACTAAGATTTAGGCGAAAAAATGTATTTTTTAAGTCCTCTCCACTATCAAGGCAAAATCTGCCATACATAAAAGGCAAGCCTAATCTTGCTAGAGCGAAATTATGTATAAGCGGGGAGAGGGAGTGGGCGATGGGATTGCCAAATACGCAAAGATATTTCATAAATGATGATTTCTTAAAATCTAATCGCTATCTTTTTGAAGCAATCTAAGTGCGATATAGCCACCACTTAGTGTCCTAGCCCAGCCATTTGACACAGAGCGCACTCGCACTCGCTCGCCCTTTAGCACAGAGCCTACGATAGGAGAATCATTATCAGGCTTTTGGCGTATATTTGCATTTACAAGCGAAGTATACATTTGTGTGTCTTGCAAGCTAGAATCCTCTTGCTCCAAAGTTAGTAGCTTAGCACTTACCCAGCCACCATTTTCTAGCTGTGCCCACTCATCGTTAAACTTAATAACTTTGACTTTTTCTCCACTTGCTAGCCTGCTAAGCAGAGGTGCGTTTATGCTTGGCTCTTTTCTCACATTTAGTAGTAGTGTAGTATAGCAATGATTTAGGGGATTTGGTAGGCTCGATAATCTGGGAAGTCTCAGGAGTTTGGGGGGAGAGTTGGGTAGTGGGTTGAGGGTTGCTTTGAGCTAGATTTTGGAGCGGAGTTGGGATTGGATTTTTATCAGTCTCAAGCATATCTTGCGTGCTATTTGCTTGCGCATCGTATTGTATGCTTTCTTGTGAAAAATTCTGCTGTGGATTGTCGTTATTTTCTTCTTGAGAGCCTTGCATAGCGTATTCATCGGTGTTTTGTGTGAAATGTGCATTTATTTCCTCTTTTGGATATTCATTTGGATTGCTATTTAGCACGATTCTCTTTATGGAGGAAAAAAACTCACTCAAAAGATTAGAATCCTCAAAATCATTGCTTTGATAATGATTGTGCCGAGTGAAGCTAGAAGTGTCCTCTACTTGCTCGCTATATCGCTCATTGCTTTTGATAAACATAACATAATACATAACTAGCCCGATTAGTAGGACAAGAAATGGTAGTGTATATGCTCTAAAAAAAGATTTCAACTCTCCCCCCTTATCACAATGTCATTGCCTTTTTTGAGTGTGATGCCACTTTGGCTTACCACCTCCCCTAGCACAAAGCCATTACTTCCGCGCAAAGCCTCATCGACATTGCCCTCCTCCACACACGCGATAAGTCCCACACCCATATTAAACACACGATATGCTTCCTCTATCTCTACAAACCCACACAAACGCTCAAAAATCTCTTGGCTAGGGATAGCATCTATATTGACAGACGCACCCAAGTGCTTAGGCAAGGCGCGAGGTAGATTTTCTAGTATGCCACCACCTGTGATATGAGCTAGGGATTTGATAAACTCTCTTTTTTGTCTAAAAAGTGGCACATAGATAGTCGTAGGCTCTAAAAGCGCGTCTATAAGTGGCTTTTTGATGTATTTTATGCTACTTTGGGAGCTAGAATCTAGTGCTGATATTTCTTTGCTAAAGTCCATTTTCTCTGCAAACACTTTGCGAGCAAGCGAGAAGCCATTTGAGTGCAAACCACTGCTTGGGAATCCCACCAAAATATCGCCCTTTTTTATGCTATTTGGTAGCTCCAAAGACGCTTTTTCTGCGATTCCCACACTAAATCCAGCTAAGTCAAAATCCCCCTTTGCATACATTGAGGGCATTTCTGCGCTCTCGCCACCTATGAGGGCACACCCTGCGATTTGACAACCCTTTGCTATGCCCTCTATCACGCGCAAAGCCTCGTCTTTATCTAGCTTGCCTGTGGCGTAGTAGTCCAAAAAAAACAGAGGCTCTCCAAAGTTGCAAATCAAATCATTTACGCACATAGCCACCAAATCTATGCCGACAAAATCAAGTTTTTTTGCCTCTATGGCAAGGCGGAGCTTTGTGCCTACGCCATCAGTGCAGGCTAGCAAAATAGGCTCTTTGTATCCGCTAGGAAGTGAGTATGCTCCCGCAAAAGAGCCGATAGAGCCGATGACATTGTTATCAAAAGTGCGCTTTACAATGGATTTTAGAGAATCAACTAACGCATTTCCCTCATCAATATCAACGCCACTATCGCGGTAAGTAAAGGTTTTATGAGATTGTGTAGAATTGTAAGAAGACAAGGTATATCCTTAAAATCTAAGTGTTAAGCAGTCAAAATCCAAACAACCATAAAGTTGGCAGATTTTAGCGTAGAATAAATAATCTATTGCTACATTGCTTAAAAAACGCACTTAAAAAAGCCAAAATACACGATAAGTTCATAATTTCTTAACTTGTTGCAATGAGTTTGAATGGGTTTTGTGTTTTGGCGCAAAAATCCAAATAAAGTTTTTTAAAAAACTTAGCTAGATTTGTGAAATGCTTGGATTATGTGCAATTATTAGCAAAATTTCGTAGCATATATTTGGCATAAAATTTGTTTGCTTAAAAATCAAACTATGTGTAAATGCGCGTTTGCTTGCAAAAATTTCGCCTAAATCTAGCAAAAAACAATAAAATCTTTAAGGAGCATATTTTGAGGATTTCACATCTAAAAAGCACTATCTTGCTTGCAAATATGGCGTTAGCAGGATTATTTTGTGGTGTGCTTATCGTGCTACTTGGCGGATGTGCAAATAAGGCTAGTTTGGAGCGATTTGGCATAGAAGAAAAAACGCGCTTTTTCGCGCTTATGGAGCAAACTTCAAGTGCGAGATATGCTCTATATAAGCGGGATATAAAAGGGCAAATGGCTTTGCTAAAACAAATGGATGGAAAGGACGTAGAGAAACAGATAAA
>SAMEA104315431__coassemble_1362_pt1 | contig 10209 bp, 9 predicted proteins | sample SAMEA104315431__metabat2_low_PE_013 | metagenome-assembled genome bin SAMEA104315431 (sample SAMEA104315431) | gut metagenome | biome: Monkey gut; feature: monkey-associated habitat; material: faeces | place: China | collected 2013 | reverse complement strand
AATCCTCCTCCGCCAAATCCACCCCACTATCCGCACAAGCAAAATCTTTATCGCAATCTTTCGCGCAAAAATCAAACTCCACATCAAATCCTCCAGCACAGCCTATAATGATTTCGCCAAAAAACTCACTATCAAGATTTAGCAAAAAGTTGGACTTTATCGGCAATTCTAACTCGTTCGCCCCGCACAATCCCACCTCCTCATCATTTGTCAAAATCGCTTCAATATATGGCGCGTATCGCTCCTGCATAAATAGCCACAAAATACTTGCCACACCCACGCCATTATCCGCACCAAGAGAGGATTCTCTAGCACGCAAAAATCCACAAGAATCTATATATGTCTCTATCGCTTCGCCAAACTGCGCTCTACCCACACCCACCATATCATAGTGCGCTTGCAGGCAGATTTTGGGCGATGCTTCACATTGTTTTGGCAAAGCCTCACATTTTAGTGGTTTTTTGCATATATAAATATTTCTAGCCTTATCTGTGCGCACTTCTAGCCCCAATCTCTCACAAAAACTACAAAGATAGTCAAACATTTCTTGCGTGTGATATGATTTGTGCGGAATCTCACAAAGTCGCTCAAAAATCTGCAATGGCGTAAGCGATGTAGCCAAAGTGGCTGACTTTGCTCTCTTAGCTAGTGATGCTTTGGGTAGTGTGTTGGGCTTTTGTGAAGTATGCTCTGTTTTATTTGTCATTTTTGCTTCTTTTATGATGATTTTGCTAGATTTGCTCGCTTTTTTAAGACACTCTTTACACAGCACTCTTTATGATAATCTTTTGCAACACTTTTTTGTAAATCTAGTGCGCAATTAGCGTATCTAAGCTCATTTTTCTTTTAGAAAACTCTACGATTTTGCCGTGATAGCGAGCATAGATTTTTGCTAGCTTGATTTCTCCATATAGCCTTTGTGTATCGCCCAAATCCATAAACCACGCTTGTAGCTCCTCATACTCCTCTATCTCTATGCCAAGCCCGCATAGTAGCTTGTAGCTATATCTATCCACCACCATTATTTCCCTCTCACACGCGTAGTTTAGGATACTATCGGCACTTTCTTTGCCTATGCCTTTTTGGGCTAGTAGCCACTCACGACTTACTTCACTCCTAAACGCACCAAAACTACCAAAATCCGCCACTATCGCTCGTGCTATGGCGATGAGCCTAGCGGATTTTTGCCGATAAAGCCCACTTGGAGTGATAAAAGATTCTATGCTAGCACATTTTGAGAGATTATCTAGGCTTTGCTCATCATCATCACTTAGTATGTGTGCGGTTTTTAGATTGTTTAGAGAGGCTTGCACGGCTTCCCACCTGCTATTTTGCACTAGCACCGCTCCACAAACCACCAAAAAACTAGGCGCACCCTCCCACCACCATTCCCCAAACCCACGCAACAAATCTAGCCCCTTTAGTCGCTCCAAAAGCCACATACTATCTATATCGCCTATGTTATTCATCGCTTCCCCTAGTGCTTTTGTCAAATTTTTAAGCGCGATTATAGCATATTTGTCAAACCCCAAACCTCAAATGCGCTATAATGCGGGATTTATACCAAAAATTTTCTAGGCTTTTTTGTGTGGCTTTTATCGTTTTTGTGGCAAAGATTGTAACAAGGACTTATAGCAAAAACTTATAGTAGGATAATTTTATAGTTTTTACTTCTCATAAAATCATAGATTTTACAAGCAAAGGCAAAATATGTTTCTCACTAGAGATACACTCTTTATGAATCACTGCATAGACTTGGCGTGGCTTGCCCAAACCCTCACCCTGCCAAACCCACCTGTGGGCGCACTACTGCTAGACAAAGACTACGAAATCATATCAAGCGCAATCCACCTAAAAGCAGGCAAAGCGCACGCCGAAGTGCTAGCACTACTTAGTGGATATGAAGCAATGAGTGGAGAAAAAAGCGGGCTAGACAAAAGCAGCGAGCCTAGCAAAATCCACGAGTTTTTGTGCAAGAATCATAAAGGACTTTTTAATGATAAAATCCTGCTAATCACCCTTGAGCCTTGCAACCACTATGGAAAAACCCCGCCTTGTGCCAAACTTTTGTGCGAGCTAAAACCTGCCAAAGTCATCATTGCTTTCAAAGACAAATGGGGAGAATCTAGCAATGGCGCACAAAGGCTTCAAAGCGCGGGTGTGAAAGTGGAATTTTTGCAAGATTTTCAAAGTGCTTATTTGCAAAATTGCTCAAAAGATAGCACTTTGCGAAGCGGAGATTTGCAAAACTCACGCAAAAATCAAAACCCCGATATTCAAAAGCAGCAAAACCTAGCGCAAAATCAGCTCAAAAACACCTACAATTTATTACCAAAATCCACCAACGAAAAAATCCTAGATTTACTCTATCCGTTTTTGTGCTTAAAAGAAAGCGGACGATTCAATCTATTTAAACTAGCGATGAGGGCAAATGGCGACTACAAAAGCGGGCGCATATCAGGCATAGCCTCACGCACATTCACGCACAATCAGCGATGTATCGCCCAAACCATAATCATCTCTGGAAACACCGCGCTAAATGATACTCCACGACTTGATACGCGCTATGCTGATAGTTTCTACGCGCAAGAATCTAGCCAAAAAAGTTTAAGTAAGTCTAGCTTAGATGATTTTGATTTTGATAGCACAAATGCTACGCAGCAAAATCCTCTAACAAATCTAGCCCAAAATCTCACACAAAGCCCCACACAAAAGCAGCAAAACCTAGCGCAAAATCTACCAAATATAGAGATTTTTACGCGTGATGAAGAGCCTTTAATCACAAAAGCCAAGCAAGACCCTAAGCTAGCAAATCTCCTATCCCAAAAGCGAGTGTCTATAAAAACCTCGATAGACACGCTAAGTTTGGATAGTGGCTTTACTATCATTGAGGGTGGATTCCCTCTTTTGGAAGCATTGATAGACAAAGTCGATATGGTGCTTTTGCACATATCACCTAGCCTTTTATCCACTACTTTGGAGCAAAGAGGGCAAATATTAGAGTCGCAAGGTAGCAAATATGGAGATAAAAAAGCAGATGAGCAAGATAGATTAGGGCATATTTTGCGACATTTTAGGATTTTGCACACCACGATTTTAGATGATGAGTTAAGAGACGCAAAAGACATAGCACTAAATGATTCAAATAATGAACTTTTTGTGCAAAATTTTGCCTTAGATTCCCAAAAATACGATACTAAAAATACAAAAACTTCAAAAATAACTTCCAAACCTTGCACGCAAAATTTTCAGCAAAAATCCACACAGGCAACACAAACAACGCAAAAAAGCCAAGCAAAATCCCAAGATTTGCTAGTATGGCTAAAGCCAATAAATCCTAGCTAAGCACGCACAAAGCAAACTAAGGCAAACTAAGGCAGTAGATGAAAAATTTCCTAAGACTATATCAGCCACGCAATGGATACCTATATAATAGCGATAGTCTGCTACTTGTGGATTTTGCTAGAGCGTTTCTAGCACCTCACACACTGCCCACCTCACACCCCTACTACAAACCACACAAATCAAAACCACTAAATATCATCGACATCGGTGCAGGCTGTGGGATTGTGGGGCTACTGTGTGCCAAGCACTTTGGTGTGCGCTCCCATCTCATAGAGATAAACAAATCTATGGCTACCCTTGCTTACATAAACGCCACGACAAATGGCGAGTGCGTTTATGAGACTAAATCCAAGCCTCCACAAACCAAACCCACTCAAATACAGCTAGCCAAAATCCAACAAAGTGCTAAAATCACTGCTAGCCCACATATCCACCCCGACTTACAAAATCAAACTTTTTTGTCAAAAATTGCCGATAAAATCCAATTAGCTCAAGTGTATAATATTGATTTTTTAGATTCTAGTTTGCCAAAGATACTGCCACAAATACTTTCCCAGCACCCACAAACCCACCACACAAAAAACCAAACTGCAAAAACCAAAATAGCACAATCCACAAAGCCACAAAATCCAAGCAATCCCAAAGCCGATTTTTGCATAAGCAATCCACCCTTTTACCCAGATGGCGCACTGCGCTCAAGCAACCCAGCCCTACTCCAAGCCCGCTATGCCACCTCTATGCCGCTAGAGCTTTGGATACCACAAGCAAAGCGAGTGCTAGCCCCACGCGGCGGGCTTATCTTTTGCTACCACCCTAGCGAGCTAGCACGCGTATTTACCACGCTAAAGCAAAGTGGCTTTACCCCAGAAGTTTTGCGACTTGTCTATCCACTGCGCGAGAGAGAAGCTAGCCTAGCACTTATCTATGCTCGCCTAAACTCTCGCTCCACACTAAAAATAGCCCCACCACTATTCACGCACAACACCCACACACAAATCCAAAATCTAGCACAAAATCTAGTGCCAAAAAATATAGAGCCAGCCAGCCACCTGCAAAACTCCCACACACAAAACCCCTGCCTGCAAAGCCTTACCACAAATGGCAATAAAAAACGCAACAAAAAAAAATGCAAACCTAGCGCAATCCAAGATGACTTCACTCCTGAAGTCGCTCATATCTACGCCATCTATCGCACACACAGCATAAAAGTCGCGCTAGAAGACATAGACTGCTACAATTTTCATCAAATCTCATTAGAATAAGATTTTGTATGATAAAATCACACAAGCTACAATAATGAAATTTACAAAATATGGCAAATTTCATAATGGGACAGAAATGTGGCAAAAATGTGGCAAAACCAAAATATATGGACTTTTATGAAAAACTCAACTAAAAAAATTGCAATAGCCAAAATCCTGCTAGTCATTAGCATCATAGTAATCTCTATGTGCCAAAACATAACAGCAAAAAGCCAAGATAATAGCCCTGCTAGAAATACATCTATGCGCTTTGTTGATTTTGGTGATTTGGATTCTGCTAGTTTGGGAAATATAGAGCGCAAAAACAATGTCGCTACCAACAAACAAGGCAAATCAAAAACATCACCACCCCCACTTTTAACGATGAATAATTTTGATTTTGATTTAGAAGCGTGGTTGCCTAGATTGGTGCAGATTGTAAATAGCACAGATGGTTCATTTTTTTCAGTAGGAGTGTGTGGGACTTGTCTTTTGCAGGCTTATGAAATGGCTGCTGAAATCCTGCATTACGGCAATACTCCACCCACGCAAGAGGGCTACTTTTTCACTCCCGCACCACATACAAATCCATTTACAGATTTCCGCCAAAGACATTCGATTTTATACAGCACAATGGTTGATATTGTGGAATATTATGTTATCCCTGCTAGCAATCCACAAGAGCGGTTTGCAAACTCCGCTAGGGTGGCTTATGCGAGTGCTATCTCTCTACTTCCGCAGTATAATTGGCGTTTTTTGGGCTATGGGACAACGCAAAGTGAGATAAGGCAGATTTTAGGACAAATATTGCAAGGGAGTGTGGGGAGCTTGTATATTACCTCAACAACTCATCGTAGCAGTGCAGGGGTAGATACTTATCATAGCGTATTGCTTGTGCGCACAAGCGGTGGCGTGAGAGTATTGCAGACAAATGTTACAGGTGCGCCAGATTATTACCTGCGACATATCGCTAGAGAAAATGCAACGATACAAAGTCTGCAAGAATCGCTTGTGCAAGTAGGCGTGCCAAACTCACAGCTAATAATGCTAGGCGTTTCGCAAGTAAATGGAAGCTATACCATACCTTTTGCAAGTGCGCTATCTTTTAGTGATTGTAGTGGGGAGGGTGATAGCAGGCGTGGCAATGCAAGAATCCCCACCGCTAGCACACTAAATCAATGCACCAGCGGCAGGTGTAATCAATAGCGAAACGAAATGGCAACGAGCTTAAGATTCGCTTAAAAATTACAAATTTTAATCTCTCGTTTCATCTAACGCTTCCCTTGTAGCTTGTAAATACGCATAGCCATAGCGCGTATCAGGCTCTAAGTGCGCTCCCTCGCCCCATTCATTCCACGCATTGATAAAGATAAACCTCTTATCTTGCTTATGATTTGCCCTTGTCCAAATGATGAGGTTTTTTAGCCACGCTTTATACGAGCTAGGAGAGCATAGATAAATATCTGCACAAGATTTTGCCTTTCTAGCGGTATTATCCCAGCTAGGAAACGCGCCTTTAAATACGCTCGAATCGCTATCTTTGACATACTTACCCTTTTTCACATACTCATTTATGTCAAATACGCGCCCATTAGCATTTTTATTTGCATATTTTGGATAGATTCTAAAATCAAATTTATTTGACATATTATGCGGTGGGAATTCTACCTTTGCGTCTGCACCAAATTCTAATTGCTCCTCAAAGTCAAATGACTTCACCCCAAGTATAAACACCCCAGCCAAGCCCTCTTTTTTCGCTAAATTTTTTAGCGTCTTTATAAAGCGCAAAATCCTTTCTTTTTCAAATAATTTCATATTATATATCAGCAAAATAGGCTTATTGTCCACCTTTATGTATCGCTCATCTTTAAAAAACGGCAAAATATCATAGAAAAATTTTTCATCATCATTTTCTTGCAATTTTTGCTCGATTATAACTTCTTTGTCGCCTCCGTCCCATAGCCTAGACCAATTTTCATTTGCCCAGCATAGACAAAATGGCAAATCCAAATCTTTATTGTTGAGGTAGTTGAAAATAGGCTTTTCTAGCAATCTTTTGCCCGAAAACCAATAATAATGAAAGCAAAATCCATAGATTTGATATGCTTTGGCAAGTTCTACTTGCCTATACATCACGCTATCGCTACTCAAATCATAAAATCCCACATCATAGGGCAAATGTGGCTGATAGTGTCCGATAAAAAGTGGCATAGCTTTGGTTACATTGCTCCACTCTGTAAAGCCTTTGCCGAAATTTTTGTCATTTAGCTCTATGGCGTGAAATTGTGGGAGATAAAAGGCGATAATCTTTATATCGCTATCTTGATTCCCCCCCCCCATTAACAAAATCCACAAAGCCACTCTTATCTTGATTGATATGATTTTCAAGGTAGTTTAAATAGTGCTTTCTAAATAGTTTTGATTGCGCTACCCGAAGTGTGAGATAAATTTTAAATCCAAAAATTATGATAAATTTATTTTTTTGAAAATTTCTATTGTCGTTGCCTATGGAAAAAATCCACTTTGCTATGTTTTTCATCATCTGCCTTTGCTTGTTATTTTTCATTTGTCCATCTCCTACTGATATTTCCCCAAATACCACTCAATCGTCTTTGCTATGCCACCATCAAAACTATGCTTTGGCTTCCAGCCTAGTGTGCTTTGAAGTTTGCTTGAATCTATGGCATATCGCCTATCGTGTCCCGCCCTATCCTTGATGAAGCGAATCTGCTCTGCGTAAGATTTCTCTTTGGGCAATCGCTCATCTAAGTAGGCGCAGATTTTCTTTGCAATATCAATATTTTCTTTTTCCTCGTTGCCACCGATATTAAAGCACTCAAAAAAGACTTTGCTTTCATTGAAAACTTGCGGATTTTGCGGGTGCGAATCTTCATTTAGAAATTCTCCCCCTATCGAATCGCCACTTGCAATTTTGCCTCTCGCATACTCAAACACCGCGCAAATCGCATCGCAATGGTCTTTTACAAAGAGCCAATCACGCACATTTTTACCATCGCCATAGATTCCTATCTCCTTCCCAGCCAAAGCATTGCGGATAATGGTGGGGATTAGCTTCTCATCGTGCTGGTTGGGACCATAGTTATTTGAGCAGTTTGTGATAACCGCGTGTAGCCCGTAAGTATGCGCGTAACTTCGCACAATCATATCGCTAGACGCCTTTGAGGCGGAGTAGGGCGAGTTTGGCGCGTAAGGTGTGGATTCGCTAAATTTGCCTGCCGCACCCAAAGTGCCATAGACTTCATCTGTGGATATATGATGAAAAAGTGCGCTCTCAAAGCCTTTTTTGTAGCAAAATGGCGAATCTAGCCAATGTTTATACGCGCAATTTAGCAGATTCCAAGTGCCATAGACATTGGTTTTGATAAAGATTTCGGGGGTAGAGATGGAATTATCCACATGCGATTCGGCGGCAAAGTGAATGACGCAATCGATATTATACTTTGCAAAAATCTCAGCCACCAGAGCAGAGTCGCAAATATCGCCTTGTATAAAATGATAGTTTTTATACTTTTCTATGCCTTTTAGATTCGCCAAATTTCCCGCATAAGTCAGCAAGTCTAGATTCACGACAAAACAATCCTCATTTTGCCCTAAAAAATGCTCCACAAAATTGCTACCGATAAATCCAGCTCCACCCGTGATGAGAATGCTTTTTTTCATTTTTTACGCGCTCCTTTTTATGCCAAAATTTTATAAATTTATTTTATCAAAATCTATTAAATTTTTTAGATTCGCCTTTGCTAGGCTGCCCCTCCAATGCGAAATTTCTATGCCAAAATGCGCTTTGATTTTACTTGTATCAAGCACGGAGTAAAATGGCCGCATAGCAGCGGTTTTATACTCGCTACTTTTTATCGCGCGGACTTTGCAAGAGATAGTAGGATAAGTGCGCTCCAAAAGGCGCACGATTTCATAAGCAAAGTCATACCAACTCGCCACACCCGCATTTGCGTAGTGAAAAATTTCCACACCTTTTATACCGCTAAGCTTTGGCAAAATCGTGCAAATCGTCTGTGCCAAATCCCTTGCGTTTGTAGGAGAGCCGATTTGGTCGCTCACCACAGAAATTTCGTTGCGCTCTTTTGCCAAACGCGCTATGGTTTTAACGAAATTCGCGCCAAATTCACTCCAAAGCCAACTCGTGCGGATAATGCAAGAATGCGCCAAATTTTGGCTTAAAATCGCTTTCTCCCCAGCGAGTTTGCTTTGCCCATACACGCCAAGTGGCGCGGTGGGTGCATTTTCTAGCATAGGCTGATATGCCCTGCCATCAAAAACATAATCCGTAGAGATATGCACTAGCTTTACGCCAAATTTTTCACAGGCTTTGGCAAGGTTGAGCGCGCCTTTTTCGTTTATATCAAAGGCTTTATTCGCCTCGCTTTGTGCCTTATCCACAGCCGTGTAAGCCGCACAATTTATAAGCGCGTCATAGCCATTCAACGCTTTTTGCACCGCTTCAAAATCACAAATATCAAGGGCATTTTTATCCACAAAGCTAAACTCTAAACCCCTAAATTCGCCACCGATAAAGCGAATCTCACTACCTAACTGCCCACCCGCACCTGTAACTAAAACTTTCAATTTTACCTCTTTGCTTTTTTAATTGTTCGCAAAATCTAAAATAATTCTTTTGCTTCGCTTAATTTTGGCTGAATCAAATCTTTTTTGCTCAAAATGAGTTTATCTAAATCATAAAAATCACCCCAATTTATACCAATCTGCGCGTCATTCCACAAAATCCCTCTATCGCACCCTTTATTGTAATAGCTATCGACTTTATAGCTAAAAATGGTGTCATTTTCAAGCACCAAAAAGCCGTGTGCAAAGCCCCTTGGCAAAAGTATTTGGCGTTTATTTTCCCCGCTTAATTCTACCGCCACAAATCGCCCAAAAGTCGCCGAATCCTTGCGAATATCCACCGCCACATCAAGCACACGCCCACGCACCACGCGCACGAGCTTTGTCTGTGCGTGAGGCGGTAGCTGAAAATGTAGCCCTCGCAAAACTCCAGCATTTGAGAGGCTCTCATTATCCTGCACGAAATCAAACTTTTGCTTACAAAAATCCTCCAACAAATCAAGCCGAAAAGTCTCACAAAAATACCCGCGTTCATCGGCAAAAATTTGTGGTTCGCAGATGATGACGCCCTCTAACTCTGTCTTTATAAATTTCACGATTCAATCCTTTTATCTTGTCAAATTTGCATTTGCCTCATTTTCAGCCAAATTTAACAAGTATTTTCCATAGTCATTTTTATTCATCTTTTCGCCTAACTCTCGCAATTTGCCCTCATCTATCCACCCGTTTAAAAAGGCGATTTCTTCCAAACACGCGATTTTGAGATTTTGCCTTTTTTGCAGGGTTTGGATAAAGCTACTTGCCTCAAGTAGCGAATCGTGCGTGCCTGTGTCAAGCCACGCAAACCCGCGCCCCATAAGCTCGCATTTGAGCTTTTTTTGCTCCAAATACATTTGATTAAGCGTAGTGATTTCTAGCTCACCACGCGCACTTGGTCGGATTTGCTTTGCTAGCGCACTAACACCGCTTGGGTAAAAATAAAGCCCCGTAACCGCATAATCACTCTTTGGCGCACTTGGCT
>SAMEA104315431__coassemble_1357_pt1 | contig 10239 bp, 7 predicted proteins | sample SAMEA104315431__metabat2_low_PE_013 | metagenome-assembled genome bin SAMEA104315431 (sample SAMEA104315431) | gut metagenome | biome: Monkey gut; feature: monkey-associated habitat; material: faeces | place: China | collected 2013 | reverse complement strand
CTAATATCTTGCGTATCTTTTTGGCAATCTTGCAAGCTAGATTCTGTGAGGATAGATTTTGTGGATTTTTTAGGTGGCATTTGGTATCCTTAGGCAAAGTCCCAATGAAGTTATAGCGTGTTTATTATTTGTATTTTTGTCATTTTGGCAGGACATTTAGTAAAGATTTGGCAAAGCAAAGTCAAAATTGTAAAATGTTTGATTAAATGATATGCAAGAATCGCCACTAAACCTAAAAATATATACAAAAACGAGATTACAGACTTCAAAATATGCTTTTTATGCTTTGGCTTAAAAACCTTAGCCAAGCAAAATCACAGAACTACCAAATCACAAAACTACCTAGAGTTGCGCTCCCAAAAGACACCATCTTCATAGCCTTGAATCTTTGGATTAGATTTGGCATTTTCTAGTCTTTGCTCTATCCAAGAGCAATACCGCTCCTCTATCTCCACCCCTATAAAATGTCGCTTTAGCTTTTTTGCTACCACGCTTGTGCTACCACTTCCTGCAAATGGGTCAAGCACTATATCGCCCTCATTTGATGAGGCTAGCACGATTTTGGCTAGTAGCTTTTCTGGCTTTTGGGTGGGGTGAGCTGTGTTTTCGCTCATCGACCAAAAAGGGATAGTAATATCACCCCAAAAATTTGACGGGCAAGTATCGCGATAGTTGCCACTCTCACTTTGCACCCAATCTTTTGGCTTGCCATTTTCTTTATAAGGGGCTAGGACTTTTTTGCGGACTTTTACAGATTCTAGGTTAAAAGTATAGCCCTCTCCACAAGTGGCAAACCAAATATCCTCTAAGCCATTTTTCCAATTGGACGCTGCGCCGCGTCCCTTTTCTCTCTGCCAAGTGATACGATTTCTAAGAGTAAAAATCTCATCTAGCACATTGCCAATGATAAGACTACTGCGCCAATCACAGCAGACATACACGCTAGCAGTGTCTTTTAGCAGTGGCTTTATTGCTTCTAGCCATTGTCTTGTGTAGGACTCATATTCGCTATGCTTTTTTTTGGAAAATATGTTGCCATTAAATGATTTTGTGAGATTGTAAGGTGGGTCGGCTATAAGCAAATCCACGCTTTTCCGTGGCAAAAGTGGCGCAATGGTAAAAATATCGCCACAAATGGTAGAATCTAGGATTTGGCTTATGTCTTTTTGCGGTGTGGATACGCGCTTGGTGCGAGCAAAAAAGGCTTGTCCCTCTTCAAGTGTGGTGTTTATGGTTTTGTTTTTGGGGGATTTTTTTGTCATTAGTGCATATCCTTAGCAAATTTATAAAACAAATTGTTGCGAAGCATTATAAGCAAAATCACTTAAACAAGGTATCAAAATGCAAACAAAACGCAAAAAAGTAGAGTAAAATTTTCTAGCCATTTTTTGCAAAAATATTTAGAGATTTTGGGAGTGTGGTTTTGGTAGATTTAGAAAAAATACAAAAAAAATATGGCGAGTTTTATATATTTGGGAAATACCTATACTACAAGCCGATTTTAGATATTTGCTGTGATGAAAAATCACAAGCAAAAAATGCCTTTAAGCACATACAAGATGAGCTAAAAAAGCACAAAAATAGCTACTTTGTAGGGTATGTAAGCTATGAGCTTGGAATCTTAGAGTATTTAGAGTGCGGAATAGAAGCAAAAGATTCTAGCGTGGATTTTGGTGGGGATTGTCGCATAAAATCTAGTGCAGATTCTAGCACAAATTCTAGTGATTATCGTGCGGATTCTAGCCTGCCATTGCTACATTTTCGGCTTTTTGCCAAAAGAAAAAATCTAGCAGACATAAAATACCACAAAAATTCTTATGCCAAATTTCTACCAACTATTACGCGACATATCGACAAAGAGCGATACGCAAAGGACTTTAGCGCAATAAAAAATGAACTAAAAAATGGCAACTCATATCAAATCAACTACACCCAAGAACTGCGACTAAGCACTCATCTAAATGGCAAAGAAATATTTTTCCTACTTACCCCACGACAAAACACCAAGTATAAAGCGTATTTACACACGCCTTTTGTAGAGATTTGCTCATTTAGCCCAGAGCTATTTTTCTCTCTCAAACATCACAAAAAGAAGTGCAAAATCATAGTCGAGCCGATGAAAGGCACTATGCCTAGAAATGCTAAGAAATCAAAAGACAAAGCAAACAAAAAAGCACTAGCTAAAGATAAAAAAAATATCGCTGAAAATATAATGATTGTGGATTTGCTACGAAATGATTTGCACAAAATCGCCAAAAATCTATCCTACAAACTCCTGCAAATAAAAACCTACAAAACACTTCATCAAATGACTTCAAAGATAAGCGCGATACTGCAAGAAAGCACAATTTTAGACACTCCAAAAATCCACAAAAAACCTAAGCAAAAACACTCAAAGCAAAATCTACTTTATAGTATCTTTCGCGCACTATTTCCCTGCGGAAGTATCAGTGGCGCACCCAAAAAATCAAGCACTCAAATCATAGAAAAACTAGAGGGAAGAAAAAGGGGAATATACTGCGGTGCGATAGGTGTGATAGGGCAAAAAGAAGCGACTTTTAGTGTAAGCATTCGCACGCTATTTGCGCTTAAATCCAAAAAAGAATGGCGATATGGCGTAGGAAGTGGTGTGGTGTGGGACTCTGTGTGTGATGAGGAAATCGCTGAACTAGAGCTAAAATCCAAATTTTTAGAAAATGCAGAAAATTTCGCACTTATAGAAACAATACTCATAAAACAAAATCACGCTTTTTTGCTAACTTCGCATTTAGGCAGAATCACAAAAAGTGCAAAAGAGCTAGGGTTTGATATGACAAATTTGAAGCGACTTTTTGGGCTAGAATCTCATATCCAAAGACAAAGCGCAGAGCTAGTAAAAAACACAGGTAATTTTATAGATAAATTTATGGATTTTAGTCCTTGTGATTGCAAAAATGGGTGGGAAAACTTACCACCAAAAGTGCTAGAAATACTAGGGCAGAGAAATGCGGAAAATCAAAGGCAGATTTTGCGAGTTTTGCTATACAAAAACGGCGAAGTAAGGCTAGAGATTTTGCCTTTTAAGTCGATACAATCACGCACGATAAAAATCGCAAAAAACAAACTAGAATCTAGAAATGACGCGCTATATCACAAAAGCACTTTGCGAGCGCATTTCACGCAATCTCCAAGCAAGCAAAACAAAATCTTTGACTTCATCTATCTAAATGAGAGGGGCGAAGTGTGCGAGGGCAGTAGAAGCAATATAGTGATTTTGCAAAATAATGTGCTTTATACGCCAAGCACAAAAAGCGGTTTGCTAAATGGCGTCTTGCGCGATAATTTCATAAACTCCAAAATATTGCACGAAAAATCTCTCACACTCAAAGACTTGCAAAACGCACAAAAAATATTTTGCATAAATTCTGTGCGTGGAGTGCAAGAAGTGCAGCTTTTTTAAGACTTGCCTAGATTTTGGTGGATTTTGTTTTTGCTTTTTGTGGATTGATTCTGCGATTTTGCAAATCGCCTCGCAATGACGATTTGCTTGTCATATTGAGCGATAGCGAAATATCTCTATTTGATTTTATAAAGATATTTCCGCCCTTAAGATGACAATATTTCCTATCATTGCGAGAATTTGGCTCGTAAAATTCGTAGCAATCTATTTGATTCTTTGATTTTTGCATTTTATTGCACTGTGCACGCCAAAAAATACAAGTAGTTTTTTATCTCTAGCCATAAACATTTCCACATACATAAAAAGCCAAAATCCTAATCCTTACACAATGCTTCAAGTGCGTTTTGGATAGGGATTTTGCTACTTGGCTCGATAAGTCGCTCGCCCACTTCCTTGCCATTTTTATAAAAAATCAGCGTAGGGATTTTATAAATCTCTAGTTCCTCTTTTAGCTCTGTATTGCTATCAAAATCTAGTAGCACAAAGCGCACGCTAGGATAACGCGCTTCCAAATCCTCCATAATAGGCTTAATCCTTACACAATCAGGACACCAAGCTGCACTCATCTCTACCACACAAAGTCCATCTGCGATTTTGCTAGCAAAATCTTGTTTTGTTGCATTTATCATTGTTTTTCCTTTTTTGTTAATTTTTATGTGCAATTTTTTTTAATTTTGTTTTTGCGCAAAACTTCTCTCTTGTGCAAAAATTTTTCTTGCACCTAAAAATTCTACCAAATACGAATAATGATTTTGTAACTTTATCACACTTGATATTGCTTCAATCTTAAGTCATATCTTTAGATGAGGACATTCATTGCGCGGGGAAATCTCCAAAGAGCGCGTATCGCTAAAATTCCCAGCTAGGTATTCCTCTATGCCCGCTCTGCCTATCATCGCAGCATTATCAGAGCAAAACTCAAGCGGAGCTAGGATAAGCTCTGCCCCATATCTCTCACAAATACCCAAAATCGCGCTTCGTAATGCCAGATTCGCACTTGCACCACCTACGATTCCTAGCGTTTGCACAGGCTGATTTTGCTCTAGCTTTTGCACAAAATAGCGCGTGAGCTTATCGCAAATATGAGATATAGCAGCCTCTTGGAAAGAAGCACAGATATGGGCTATCTCACGCTCGCTAAGGATACTCTCTCTATCTAGCGTGCGAGCAGGACTTGAAGCAAAATTTGAAGTGGGATTTGGATTGTGGCTTGAAGCAGTGCTTGAAGTGTGGTTTGAAGCAAAATCCAAGCTAGATTTTGGTTTTGTTCTTGCGCTTGATTTTATGTCGCTTTTTACGCCACTAGCGTGAGAGTCCAAAAACGACTGGATAAGTAGCCTCGTAGCGTTTTTTAGCCCTGAAAAGCTAAAGGCTAGTTCTTTGTTAGATTTTAGTGGCAGAGGTAATGGGGACAAATCGCACAAATCATCGCTTTGATTTAGTCCGTTTTTTGCATTTGCTTCTTTTGATTTTGCGATTTTTTTGTATTTTTTGGCGTATTGCTCTATGATACTTCCCCCCGGATAGCCAAGATTTAGCATTTTTGCGACTTTATCAAAGCACTCCCCGAAGCTATCATCTTTGCTGCTTGCCACTACAACAAACTCATCGGCACGATTTGCCTCCAAAATCTGTGTATGCCCACCTGATACAAGTAGCACACTCATCGGCATCGTAGCGTGGCTTTTGCCGATAAAAAGCGAGTAGAAATGCCCGATTAAGTGATTTACGCTGATTATGGGAACATTTAGGCTAGCACATAGCGTTTTTGCCATCATTAGCCCTTGAAGTAGGCTTACAGATAATCCGGGCTGTGTAGTGATAGCAATAGCCCTAATCGCACCAAATGGATTCTCGCCACGCAAATCATTTTCGCACGAATCACTTTCGCGTGAAATTTCGCCCCCACTTGATAAAAACGCTTTCATATCTGCTAGCACAAGCGGCAAAGATTCGCAATGTAGCCTTGAAGCAATCTCTGGGACTACGCCACCATAGAGATTATGCGCACTTTCTTGGGAGATTTTGCGATGATAGATGAGGGCATAAGTGTCTATGTCTGTGAGGGCTAGAGAGCTATCATCACAGCTACTCTCTATGCTTAGAATTAGATTTTTGCTAGCCTTGCTTAAGGCAGAATCTAGAAAATTTTGCGTAAGTTTTTGTGCCAAATGCTTTGGGTTTTGTGAGGTTTGTTGTGGATTTTGCTTCGTTTTATTTGTTCTTTTTGTAGTAGGCATTTTTTATCGCTTTATTATGATTATTTGTGGTTGCTAGCCCAAAATTATATCAAAAACTTTTTAAGCCCTACACAACACAGGCACTAAATCAATCTCACAAAATGTAAATATTAGATATTTGATTAACTTTTTTGGCTAGAATCTAGCCCAATCTTTATGCCAAATCCGCGTAAGGAAATCTACTTTCACAAAGGACAAACAATGTCAAACATTCCACACACAAAAACACTTGCAAATGCAAGGGGATTTTCTAGCTTACTAAGCAAGACACTGCTTTTTGGCTCTGTTATCGCGCTAAGTATGGGCATAGCAAATGCTGCTCCTTATGCGGTGGATAAAGCACACTCAAGCGTAGGCTTTAGCCTATCGCATATGGTAATTAGCGAAGTCAAAGGCGCGTTTAATGAGTTTGATGGGAGTGTCGATTTTGACCCTGCCAAAAAAACTCTAACCGCACTAAAAGGCGAGATAAACACCAAAAGTGTAGATACAAACAACAAAGGGCGCGATGAACATCTAAGAAAGCCAGATTTTTTTGATGTCAAAAAATTCCCAAAAGCTACACTTGAGATGAAATCTATAAAGGGCAAAAAACTTACCGCAGATGTAACAATACGCGGGATAACAAAACCTATCGTCTTTGACTACGAAGTAAAAGGACCTGTGGAAAATGAGCATAGCAAAAAACAAATGATTGCTATCAAGCTAGAGGGCAAACTAAACAGAAAAGACTTTGAAGTTGGCAAGGACACATCAAACGCAAGTGTCGGCGAAGAAGTCAAAGTAAGCATCCAAATCGAAGCTCAAGCACAATAGTCGCTTAGTAGTAGCTTTATGATTTTGCTTGCTTAGGTTTGACTTTAGAGTTTTCTTTAGAATTTTGCAGAATCTAGCTTGACTAGATTCTGCTTATTTTATCTTTTTTATCGTTATTGGCTTTGATTCTCTCCTAAGAGTCTCACGCGCTCATACAAAGATTCTCCACGCAAAAAATCCGCTTAAAAACACAAACATTCTACATAAAAAACCTTGTGTGCCTACAAAATCTTAATAAAATACATTTTGCTAAAGTTATTATTGCTTTATTTATTTGCATTGGTTAGAATCCAGCCTATCTCTAAATACTCCCACAGAGACAACAACATTAAAAGGATGGACAATGACACACTTCCTATCTCACAATGACTTTTGCAATGGCTTGTGCAATCGTTTACGCAATGGCTTGCAAACTTACCTCGCCCACCTCAAAGGCATAGCAAAACCTTATCTAAGAGCAGCTATCATATTTGGACCACTTCTAGCACTAAGTGCTTCCTTTGTCGAGGCAAAACCATACAAAATCGATAAAGCGCGCTCAAATCTTGAATTTCAAGCGGTATATATGCTGATAAACAAGACAAAAGGAAATTTTGGCACTTATAATGGCAATGTGGATTTTGATGAGAAATCAAGGACACTAAAAGTCCTAAATGGTGAAATGGAAATGAAATCTATTGATACCAAAAATCAAAAACGCGATGACCATTTGCGCCAAGATTTTCTAAATGTGGAGAAATTCCCCACAGGTAAATTTGTGATGAAATCCATCAAAGGACACAAGCTAACTGCGGATTTGACGCTTCGCGGCGTTACAAAATCTGTCATGTTTGACTATGAGCTAAATGGACCCGTAGAAGACCCGATGAAGCAAAAAAAGTTCATCAACATTGAGCTAAAAGGCAAGGTTAATCGCAAGGATTTTGGCATAGAAAGCGATAGCACCTTTGAAGCAACACTCAAAGATGAAATCGAAATATATATCGAAATAGGCGCACACGAAAGCCACGACTAAGCCTACCAAACTTTCCTAAAACCTTTGCTAGAATCTGAATTTAGTTGCTTTTATGACTAAATGGCGACTATGCAGCATTTAAGTGCGTAAAGATTCTAGCAAAATCTTTGACTATCCATTTATCTGCTATTTCTTAACTTTTTGTTGCTTTTTTGTGCATTTTTTAAGTGCAAAAATTTTTCCTGCAAAATCACGGATTAAAAAATAAAGATTTCGCCTATTTGTCGCAATTTTTCGCCCAATTTTTCGCATACATTACACAATTTTTGTTATAATGCCCCAAATTTTAGGCGTGGGATAGGATTTGCAAATGATTGAGTGGATGCAAAAACATCGTAAATGGCTTGTTGTAACAATTTGGATAAGTGCTATTGCATTCATCGGTGCTGGTGGCGTTATGTGGGGGACTGCAGACTACTCACTTGGCGCGGATTCTGTGGCAAAGGTGGGCAAAATCTCTATTAGCAAAAGCGAATTTTCGACAACTTATCAGCAGGCTTTCCAAATGGAGCTACAAAAAAGAGGTGGAAACTTCGATGAAGCCCAAGCTCAAAGCATCAATCTGCAAGGGCAAGTCCTAGAAAACCTCATATCAAATGCCCTTATCCGCAACTATGCCCTAGAGCTAGGGCTTCGCATAAGCGATGAGGAAGTGATGAATGTCATCAAAAGCATTGAGTTTTTTCACAAAGACGGCGAATTTTCACTAGAGTCTTATGACAACTATCTCTCCCAAGAGCGAGTAAGCAAAAGAGAATTTGAAGAGCAGGTGCGCAATGACTTGCTATCTCAAAAAATCTTTGTCCTGCTATTTCCAAATCTCCCCCAAAATCAATTTGAAATCCCAAATATCGCCACTCCACTAGAAAAGCAAGCATTGTTTTTCGCACTAGAGGGCATAGCTGACAATGTCGAGCTAGAAGTTATCCCCGCAAGTAGCGTATCTGTAAGCGTAGATGAAGCAAGCCTAAAAAAATACTACGAACAAAACGCGCAAAACTACCAAACCGCCCCAAGCTATGAAGTCCTAGCTATCACCACAAAATCTGCCAAGCAGCCCTACACCGACAAAGATTTGCAAGACTTCTATGCCAAAAACTATATCGCAAATGGCGAAAATATGAGCGATGAGATAAAGCCACAAGTCATAAGTGCCTACCAAAAGCAACAAGCAAAGAGTGAAGCACTAAAATCCACCGCCCATCTAAAAAAAGCAAACAAAGATTCTGTGATAGATAATGCAAAAAAACTAGTTATTTCAGAAGATTCAGGCGAATACAGCGAGGAAGTTTTAAACGCTCTAAAATCAAACGGTGTAGGCACTACTATTAAGCCCATCGAGCTAGGAGATGACTTCATCACGCTAAAGATTCTTGCCAAAAATCCCCCAAAGACAAAGCCTTATGATGAAGTGCGCTCACAAATTTCCAAAGAATACAAAACAAAAGAGCTAAACCAAAAGCTTACAAACCTAGCACAAAGCAGGCTTAGCACCTTTAAGGGCAGGAATGTCCCTATGAGATTTTCTATCACAGAGCTAAACCAAAATCAAAATTTCAGCATAGCAGGGTTTGATTTTTATACTTCTATGGCGTTGTTGCAAGCGATTTATCAAGCCAAGCAAAATCCAAGCTACGCTATCATCGGGGAAAATGCGTTTTTGTTCCGCATTGCTAGCCAAAAGGTTTTGCCTTTTAGCGATTCTCAAGCCATAGATATAATCGCAAGCGATAGAAAAATCGATTCCGTGCTAAATCTCGTATCAGATTTTTTGCGAAGTAAATACACCATAAAGCGTTATATTTAGGGTAGGAGGACACATTGGGACGACATATTTTGGGTATTGACATAGGCTCTAGCAAGATTTGCGCCGTCATAGCCGATGTCAAGGAGGACAACACCCCATATATCATCGGTATGGGCAACCAACGCTCACAAGGTGTAAGAAAGGGGCTTATCGTAAATATTGAGCTTGCTAGCAAAGCGATAAAATCAGCCATAGACTATGCCAAAAGCCAAGCTGAAACAGATATGCTAAACAAAGCTATCGTATCCGTTTCGGGCGCATACACTAGGAGCTTGCAAAGCTCTGGCGTGTATAACATAGAAGAGGGGGAAATCACCATAAAAGAGATTGGCAAAGCAATAGCAAACGCCGTGTATAACACCCCTCACCCCGGAATCCCGCCAGATTTTGAGATTTTGCATGTCTTGCCCTATCGCTTCAAGCTCGATGGACAAGACTATATCCAAGACCCTATGGGTATGACAGGTAGTCGCTTAGAAGTATTTGTCCATATCGTTATAGCACAAAAATCCAGCCTAGAAAATCTCAAAAAAACCATTCATCTAGCAGGTGTTGAGATAGAAAATCTCGTGCTTTCTAGCTATGCAGCTTCTATCAGTGTGCTAAGCGATGATGAAAAAGAGCTAGGTGTAGCCTGCATTGATATGGGTGGCAACACTTGTGAGATTATGGTGCACGAGGGCAATGCTATGCGGTTTAATAGCTACTTAGGCGTAGGCTCACACAACATAACCACAGACTTAGCTATGGGGCTAAACACCAAGCCAGCCGCTGCCGAAGAAGTCAAAATCACTTATGGAAATCTCATATCAAATGAGGAGGATAGACGCATAGAAGTGCCATCTGTGGGTGCTGATGAGGGAGTGCACTTCGCCTCGCTTAACAAAGCTCAAGAAGTGATGAGACAGCGCGTAGTAGAGAC
>SAMEA104315431__coassemble_1343_pt1 | contig 10347 bp, 6 predicted proteins | sample SAMEA104315431__metabat2_low_PE_013 | metagenome-assembled genome bin SAMEA104315431 (sample SAMEA104315431) | gut metagenome | biome: Monkey gut; feature: monkey-associated habitat; material: faeces | place: China | collected 2013 | reverse complement strand
GGGGGGGGGGAATGAGTATATGAATTTTAAGGCAAAGCAAGATAGAAGGATTGAGAGATTATATAGTGAAATAGAAAAAGGTAGTAAAATTCTTTTTTTATTATCTACCAGCTTTGAAATTGGTATTGATTGTGTTGCGAATCTTAAAAGGGCATTAGAGAAAAAATGGAATAATAAAATTTTTGACTTTATCGTTATGTCATTTAATTGTAGTGAAGATTCTACGATAGAAAATAATGGTATAATGATGATAAAATATAAACGAGGAATGAAGCTATATGATTTTGTCTATACGAATTATGAGTGGGCTTTTTTGGATAAAATCGCATTAAGCAATGTGATAAAAAAGAGAAATTATCATATTTTTAAGATTGCTAAACTACGCAGAGGGATAAAAATCTTAATTTTAACACGAATCGCAACGATATGCAGGATTCGGCTAAAATGTTTGGGTTTAAGATTCGAGTTATGTATAGGAAAGGAAAGTGAATAATGGATTCTCAAATTTTAGTCTCAGTGATTATGCCAGCATATAATCACCAAAATTATGTGCAAGAGGCTATCGAATCTATCATCAATCAAACTTATAAAAATATAGAACTTATTGTTATTGATGATGGTTCTAGCGATGGCACTTGGCAAAAAATCCAAGAAATGCAGCAGCAGTGTAAAAAACGCTTTGTGAGAGTGGTGCTACAAACTAAAGAAAATGAGGGGACTTGCGCGACTTTAAATAAAATGCTTGATTTAGCACAAGGTGAGTTTGTTTATCTCATCGCTTCTGATGATAGAGCAAAACCACAGGCGATAGAAAAAGAAGTGGATTTTTTAGCAAAACATAAAGACTATGCTTTGGTTGTGGGCGATGATGAGTTTATAGATTCATCTAATAAGGTTTGCTATTGGGACGAGGATGAAAATATTGTCTATGATAAGGCTAAATTTAAAACTTTTGCAGATTTTTTAAGTTTTAGTGCAAATATTGACTTTGATACAGATAAATTTGGGCGTTATGATAAAATTTATCACGGAAACCATATACCAAATGGCTATCTTGTCCGCAAATCTATCTTTGATAAAATCGGTAAATTTACGCGCAAAGCACCGCTAGAAGATTGGTGGCTAATGCTCCAAATCGCAAAGTATGCAAAAATGAAATTCCTTGATGAAATCCTATACTCTTATCGTTGGCATAGCTCAAATACTATAAAAGATAGAGAAAAAATTGATAATTTTGTCAAAAAACTTATGCAATATGAAAATCATCTTTTAGGCACTATCGATGATAGTGAAGTTTTGCCAAGTGTATTGAAAATTAAATATGGCTACTGCTATCAAACAATCGGAATTCCATACATTTTAGTGTTAGAAAAATATAAATATAACTGGCAAAATAAAAAGAAAAGAGTCATCAAACTTTTTAATATTCCACTAGTCCAATACACCAAAATGATAAAACCTAAAAAGCCCAACTAGCAACTTTAATTATTAGCTTCTCCGTTCATTTGCCTCAATTTTGCTTTTTTAAGCCAACACCAAACCCCCATATACAGAAAACAAACACAAAAAACGCCAAAAACTCTTTATTTACCCCCCACAAAAAGATTGGCACAAATCCTTTTTACTTACCCTCAAAAGCCCTTTTCACTTGCCACACCCAAGCAAACATACTGACAAAATCAACCACAAAAAGCGCGGAATGCAATTCGCTTACAACATTAGCCTTAGTTAAGCCGTAATTATCTTTGATATTATAAAATTACGCCCTAGCTAAATCCACACAAAGCAAACAACCAAACTTAAGGAGAATTGATGGCGACTTGTTTGGACTTTGAAAAGCAGCTAAAAAGTATCCAAGATGACATTGATATGGCGTCTATGCGCGGAGACAACGCCGCGAAAGCTATCCTAGAAAAAGACTATCAAAAAGAGCTAAAAAAAGTTTTTGGCAATATGAGCGACTACCAAAAGCTCCAGCTTGCTAGACACCCAGACCGCCCCTATGCACTTGACTATATGGAGCTACTGCTAAAAGACGCTTATGAAGTCTGTGGAGATAGGCATTTTAGAGATGATAAGGCGATTGTGTGTATGCTTGGCAAGATTGATGAGCAGCCCACTATGGTTATTGGCGAGGAAAAGGGCAGAGGGACAAAAAACAAAATAGCACGCAACTTTGGTATGCCAAATCCAGAGGGCTACCGCAAAGCCCTAAAAGCCGCAAAACTCGCTGAAAAGTTTAATATCCCAATCCTTATGCTTGTCGATACAAGCGGTGCTTATCCCGGAATCGGTGCAGAAGAGCGCGGGCAGAGCGAAGCTATCGCCAAAAATTTGCAAGAATTTGCTGTCCTAAAAGTCCCTACGATTTCGATAGTCATAGGCGAGGGAGGTAGCGGTGGTGCGCTAGCGATTGCGGTGGCTGATAGACTAGCGATGATGCAGTATAGCATTTTTAGCGTGATTTCGCCAGAGGGGTGCGCTGCGATACTATGGAATGACCCAAGCAAGATAGAGTCCGCCACAAAAGCGATGAAAATCACGCCCGATGAGCTAAAAAAAGCTGGCTTGATTGATGATATTATCCCTGAGCCTCAAAAAGGAGCGCACAGGGATTTGCAAGGCGCGGCAGATATGATAAAGTCCTACTACCTAAAAAGCGTAGAAGAAATCCTAAAAGACAGACAATACCTCCAAAAACGATATGACAAAATAATGCGCTATGGAGCATTTAGCGAAAGCTAAAGCAAAGCACAAATAACCATAAACCCAAAAAACACTAATATAAATCTCACTAAACGCAAGCAATAAACCAAAATCAACGACAATAAAGCAAAATCTTGCAAAATCAATCAAACTAAAAAACGCAAAATCTAAAAACTAAAAAAGGACAACACAAACTTATGTTTTTCAGCATAGAATTTGGGCTAGCATTTTTTGCCTTTTTTGTCGCTTATTGGCTATGCCGTGCCAATAAGCGCCTCCAAAACCTAGTCCTACTCATCGCAAACTACGCGATTTTGCTCCTACTTGGCAATGCCTTTGTAGCAATAGTGCTTGCTTGCTACACGCTATTTATCTATGCTGCGAGTATCGCCATAGCCAAAAGCGAATCAAAAGCCGTATTTTTGGCGTTTGTAGCCCTTAGCATTTGCAATCTTAGCTTTTTTAAATACTACGCCAATTTCAAAGACGGCTTTGAATCCATTTTGACATTTTTTCATCTAAATATCGCAAATATCGATATTTTGATGCCTTTAGGGCTTAGCTTTTATACATTTGCTTCTATCACTTACCTGCGCTCCATCTATGAAGCAAAGCGCGACAAAGCCACCCTCTCATACCAAGCACCATCTGATGCTTCAAACATAAACCCCACCACACAGATTTTGCCAACTAGCCCTAGCGGCGTAGCTGATTATGTCATAGAACAAAACCCCAAACTACAATCCCTCCCAAATCTTGCGATTTATCTCTCATTTTTCCCCACTATCATAGCAGGACCCATAATCCGCAGTGATTTCTTTTTCTCACAGCTCCACGCTGCTAGATTTTGGCGAGCCAAAAACGCTCACCTCATCATCGTGCTACTTTGCTTTGGGATTGTCAAAAAGGTGCTTTTTGCCACCTATGCTTCTAGCTACTCCTCTCCTATCCTAGCAAACCCACTCAACCACAACTCCCTAGAGCTAGCACTTGCTATGTGTGGGTATAGTGTGGAAATCTATTGTGATTTTAGCGGATATGTGGATTTGGTAAGCGCGGTGGCATTGATGCTAGGATTTGTCTTGCCACCAAATTTCAATATGCCCTATATGGCGCGAAATCTCAAAGACTTTTGGGCTAGGTGGCATATCAGCCTATCCACTTTTATAAGAGATTTTATCTATATCCCGCTTGGTGGCTCAAGGTGTGGATTTTTGCGCACGCAGCTTGCACTGCTTGTGGCGCTTGTGCTATCAGGTATTTGGCACGGAAGCACGATAAATTTTATGATTTGGGGGTTGGCACACGGACTTGGGATTGTATGGCTAAACACACTAAAGCACTTTAGCCACAATAACTACAAAAGCACCACGCCAAACCTAGCTCAACAAGAAAAATCTATCAAAACTTCTACTAAATCCGCCTCCAAAACCTCTGCCAAATCAAAAACCCACCAAAAAGATTCCAAAGATTCCACGCCAAAAGATTTTACTTCTAAAGATTCCCTTGCAAGCCAACCCAAACAACCTAGCCCATATCTTTTTGGTTCTAGTGCCTTTGGAGTGTTTCTAAGCTCATTTTGCACCTTTGCTTTTGTAACGATAGCGTGGGTGTTTTTCCGCTTTAGAGAGCTAGATGAGTCGCTTGGATTTTTAAGCGCGTTTTGGGAGAATCTCTCTAAACCCATTTATCTAAGCGAGGCACTTATCGCGCTTTGTGGCTTGCTACTATTTGCACTCTACCCCAAGCTACAAAACTTCAAGCGAAGCTGTATCTACGCACTTTACAAAGTCCCACCCATTGCCAAACCACTTGTGCTAGCATTTGTTTGGCTTGTGGCGTTTTGTTTTATGCCAGATGGGATTCCAAACTTCATTTATGCCAATTTCTAGCAGGATAGATTTTAATATGGCGACTTTTGAGATTATAGCGGAGCAAAAAAGCAGATGAGAATCTATGATTTTATCCTAACCCTAATAGGGAGCTTTATCCTTGTGGCATTGATGATGAATGCTAGCATACACTCCTATATCGAGCAAAAATACCACCTTGAGATTTTTGATGCAAATGAGCCGATTTTGGAGATTTTGGGTAAGCCAAAAGCGTGGCTTGATGATTTGAGAGAGCTACTTTTGCCAAGCGTAGAGGAGCTAGCACTTTCTCAATCCATCCAAGATGAGCGCGAAAAATCCACAAAAGAAAAATCCGTGTGGGAAAGGCTTATGGGCACAGAATCGCTTGATTCTTTTTTCACACCAAAAGAAGAAACGCGCTATCCATTTATAGACAAAGATGGCAAGCTAGTGCTAAAGCAGGATTCGACTTTTATTTTCATAGGCGACTCAATGATGCAAGGCGTGGGGCTTACGCTAGCTAGTGAGCTAAAAAAACGCGGATTTAGCGTGATAAATATCGCTAAGCAAAGCACAGGACTTACTTATACGCATTTTTTTGATTGGGGCAAGGCTCTAAGGGAAGCCTTTGCCAAAAATCCACACATAAATATCGTAGTGATGATGGTAGGGGCAAATGACCCATACTCTATGCCAAAGATGAAGTATGGAAGTGATGAATGGGTAGAAACCTATTCATCTCGTATCAAAGAAATCATCGATATTTCGCTAGAAAATGACGCGGTGGTAGTGTGGTATGACGCACCTTATGTGCGAAAAGAGCCACTAAACACAAGACTAATCTTTCTAAACACGCTTTATAAATCCCAAGTAGATAGCGCAAAACAGCTGCTTTTGCACGCAAATTCTGCGCTTGCCCCAGATGGAGTCTACACTTCTTATGTCAAAAATGAGCAGGGCAGAAGTATCCGCGTGCGTGGGGAAGATGGGATTCACTTCAGCGGGGAGGGCTCAAGGGCTTTAAGCAGGCTACTACTAGAGCGACTAGAAGTAGTGCAAGAGCAAACACCACAAGATGAAAGCACACAAAGCATCACCAAAACTACCTCACACACACTAGACACCCCAAGCACACAAAAAATCCAATACACTTATGACACAGACAAGCCAAAATCAGCCCCCACCAAGCAAAAAACACAAGAGATACAAGAACCAAAAGAGCCAAAAATAGAATCTATCCAAGCAATAGATTCTACCAAAAATGACTTAGAGCAATACAGCGATGAGCAATCAGCAGAACAAAACCAAAACAAAGATAAAAAAGAAAGCAAAAGAGAACAAAGAAAAAGCAAAAAAGCCCAGCAAGACAAATCCCAAGAAGAGCAAAAATCCCAAGAAATAGTAGTAGAAAAAATCAAAGACACTCCACAAGAAGAGCCAAAACCACAAAAACGCAAATGGAAAAATATCTTTGAGAATAATGAAAAAGAGCCTAGCGATGAGTCCACAAAAGAATCAAAAAAACCACAAAAAGATTCTAAAAAGGATTCTTTAGAATCGCCAAAAGATTCCCACATAGAAAATGGTGTAGAAAAAGGAATAGAAAAAATCAACGATAAAGCCAATGACAAAAATCCACTAGAATCAAACAACTCCAAGATTAAGAAAAAGGGTGCGTAAAATGCAAAAGATTTTATGCTTTTTTGTGAGAAATTTTAGGCATTTTAGGTGGGGTTTTGCGCATTTTACAAGGAGATTTGCACGATTTTGTGTGTCTTGCTTAGCGTTGTTTGTCCTTTTTGCAGAGCTAGCCAAGACAGATACCCCAAAGCCACAAGCCAAGCCACAGACAAAAACACAACCAAAAGCACCACAAGCAAAATCCACCCAAAAACCAAAAAGCACCAAATCCCCTCAAAAAACCCCCGCAAAAACAAGCACAAAAGCCAAACAAAGCACAAAATCCAAAACCCCCGCCAAATCCGCCACAAAAAGCAAAACCACTCAAAAATCCCAAAAAGCAAAGAAATACACACCAAAGCCTTTGCCAAATGAAAAAGAAGTGCAAGACATAGCAAGCAAAGCAAAAGTAATCAACTATGGAGAGCCAAATCTAGCAAGGCTAAAACGCGCACTAGAGGGCAAAAATGAGCTAAAAATCCTAGTCTTTGGCGACTCACATATCGCAGGAGATACCCTCACACACCAATGGCGCAAAACCATTATGCTACCAAATTCTGTGGGGTTTATCTACCCTGTTTTCCCCACCTATCATCAAAATCTATTAGTAAAAACCATTAGCAAAGACTTTGAAGTGCGAAATTCACGCATTGATGCCTATGATGACTATCCTTTCGGTGGCGTCATTGCTAGAGCAAAAAAAGAAAACGCTAGCGTAAAAATCACGCTAAAATTCCCCCCCGAGCACCAAGACTTCCTTATCCGCATAGTGTTTAAATCACCAAATAATACTTTGGGTGCGTTTCTCATAAGCGATTCTAGCGGACAAAGCTACCGACTGCAAGCAAAAGAAGCAAATATGTGGGAGATTTCCCAAGATTTTGCCCTGCGATTCCCCATAGAGATAAAATCCCTCCTGCCAAATGCCACGCTTGGGGGGTATTTTATCTACCAAGATTCCAAAAATATAGCCGACACTTCGCGCACGAGCAAATCTCGGCTAAGCAAACTAGAAAAGCTCCCCATAAATGAGCAAAAAGAAAGCGAGCTAGATTCTAGCGAAGAGGCAAGTGAGGAGTCTAGCCAAGACAAAGATGATTCACAAAATCCACAAAAATTCTCTTATGCAAATCTCACAAACCTGCCCAAAAATACCAACAACCTAATCGCTCATATCGGCTCAAATGGCGCACGAAGCGATATATGGCGCAAGTGGAATCAAAAAGCACTTAGCGACACGCTTTGCGCGTTTAGATATGATTTCATCGTGCTGTCCTATGGCTCAAATGACGCACTTGTGATGCCACTAGACACAAAAGCATTTGAGCAAAATTATAGCTCCTTAATCGCCCTAGTTCGCAAGTGCAACGAGGGCGCGGCTATCTTGCTTGTAGGACCGCCAAAAGTCATCACCAAGCCAAGAAAGGCAAAAAACTACCGCATAGCACCATACTTTGTCGCCGTGAGAGAATCCGTAAAAAAAGTAGCAAAAAAAGAGGGAGTGCTATACTTTGATATGCACGAGTTTATGGAGGATAGCGGTGGTAAAGACGCGTGGGTAGCAAAATCTCTATCCAAAAAAGATGTCCATCTCACACCTTTTGGCTATTCTCTTGTCGCTGATGGCATAGCTTATGGACTGCATAAAGTGCTAAATATCCAAACCAAAGAAATAAAAGAGTCTAGGGACGCAAAAGAATCTAAAGATACAAAAGAAAATATCCCCCCCACAAAAACAAATAAAAGTGAGCAAAAACCCGAGCTAAACACCCCTGATGAAAGCTCCGCCCCACAAGAAATCTGGCAAAGCAAGATAGAGTGATATTTTTTGCTTTGTCTAAAAGCAAGTATTTTATGACTTCTTGTAACTCATTACGCTAGTCTCCATTGAGTGATTTTGCTTATTTAGCTTTTTGTGTGTGTATTTAGAATCCCTCGCAAACATAATCCCACGCTACACAAGCCTACCTAAAGCAGTCGCAATGCCTCTTTTATTATGTTTTGGGTATCGCTAGCACTGATTTGTGGGAGGACTTTTTTGATTTCGCTTAGTTTGTAGCCCAAACTCTCAAGCGCAGCGATTGCTTCAGCTTTTTGAGCCTCATTTGCAGATGTCATTTTATCATTAGAATCTAGTGCGCTTTCTTGGAGTATTTGAGAGCAAAATCCAGCCAAGTCAAGCAAGATTTTGCCTGCAGATTTTGCGCCCACACCGGGCACTTTTTGGAGTAGCTTTATATCCTTACTTTGGACTAATGAAGCAAAACTTTGCGGGCTAAATGTGCTTAAAATCGCCAAAGCCACCTTAGGTCCCACGCCATTTATCTTTAGCAATCGCTCAAATGTGCTTTGCTCGACTTTGTCTAAAAATCCAAAAAGTAGCTGTGCATCCTCACGCACGATATGTGTCGTGCGTAGCCTAGCGACTTGCCCTACCTTTAGCTTCGCGCTTGTTTGCACGCTCAAAGCCACCTCATACACCACGCCATTTGCATCTATCTCGGCACTCATCGCACCTAGCTCGACTACATTGCCCACTAGCCCACAAATCATTTTTGCTCCTTATTTAGATTTTAGTTTGAAGTTATCATCTAGGATTATTTCCCCGCTTTGCCCCTCTTTTAGCTCCAAGCTATCAAGCGCGTTTTGTATATTTACTTTCGTAAATGCCTTTGCAAAATCGCTATCTAGCCCACTGCTACCAAAAAACCCACTACCAAAGTCCCCGCCAAAATCCCTACTAGAATCTAGCGCATTATCTTTTTGACTACTATTTTGATTGCTCTCTTGGATATTTTTTTGCTAGCTTGGCTAGATTCTAGCGCACTCAAATCTGGCTTTGCCAAAAACACATAGTTATCATACCCCCACACTTCTTTTATAGCTAGGCTTGCCTCTTTTAGCCTAGTTTTTAGGCTAGTGATTGCTTGATTGCGCGTGGCTAGGACTTGCTTTTGCAAAGATTGGATTTTGCCTTGCAAGATTTGGCTTACATTTGCTTGGGCAAGTGCTTCTTTGTATCTAGCAGCATAAGCCTCATCTTTTAGGGCAATTTGCTTTTGATACTCGGTAAATCCACTCATCTTTTGCAAAAATTGTGTCGCACTTCCTTGCTTGTTTTCCCACACTTCTGCAAGTTTGGCTAGCTTTGAGATACTAGCCTTTTGGGTGGCAAAATACGCACTTGCTTTTTTACTCCATTTGGCAAACACCCCTCCCGCATTGGCACAAAAAATCATCTCATTTTGCCCGCCTTTGTTTCGCCCTATTGCACAAGATTTGGCAAAAAACACGACATTATTGCTTTTTAGTTCGTGGATTGTAGCGGTGTCTGTGGCGATTTTTGCACCATTTGCTCTCAATATTTTGGCATTTTGGGCGATGACTTCGCCATTATCTAGGTTTTCTATTGCGCAGTGTGTGCACTCTAGTTTGCCCTTGTGAGTGCGGATTTGGGCAGCGTAGGCTTTTATGTGCGCGCTTTTGTGTGTAGAGCCTTGCACGATTAGAGTGTGGGCTTTTATCCGCGTGTTTTCAGCGATACAGCCACGAGTTTTTAGGCTTCTCACCTCACACCACACACCTGCACCTATCGCATCTTCTGCAATGTCATAGCAAGATATTTCTAAATCTATATGCCCTCCTGCTAGCAGTGGCGGAGTGTTGCGAGTATTTAGCGCACCACTTGGGATTTGGAAAAACTTAAACTCGCCATTTTCTATGCGGATAAATCCCTCTTTTTTGGCAGTGTAGATAATCGCTTCAGCTGTGTCGCTAGAATCTATATATTCCTGCCTTGTGGTGATAAGTTTTTGTGTGTCTATACTCTTTGGAGCCTCATACTCCCCAAAAAGATTTCGCCCAGCATTACCCAAAAGTGGCTTATAAAGAAACGCTACTTGCTCCCCCTCCCTCACGCCAAATACCGCATTTTGTGGGGCTTTGCCATTGCTAGCTTCCCAAGTCTCTTGCGGAATAAATCTAAACCTTGCTTGCTTGCTTGGCACATATTTTTTAGCCTTTAGCAAGCAAAATATCTCCTTTTTTTTGGCAGGATTTTTGGCGATAGATTCTAGGATTAGCCCTAGATTTTGCTCTACTTCATTGT
>SAMEA104315431__coassemble_1314_pt1 | contig 10531 bp, 8 predicted proteins | sample SAMEA104315431__metabat2_low_PE_013 | metagenome-assembled genome bin SAMEA104315431 (sample SAMEA104315431) | gut metagenome | biome: Monkey gut; feature: monkey-associated habitat; material: faeces | place: China | collected 2013 | reverse complement strand
TGGTGTTTTTGCGGATTTTGATAGCATTTTTGGTGTGCTTTATCATCTTGGCTGCATATTGCGAATTTTATAAGCAGGGCGCACTTTTTGTAGCTCGATATACTTGCCTTTCTTGGTGATAATATCCCCTACCCACACTTTGCGCTGCCACCGCTGAAAATACTGCCGATAGAGCATATCCACACTCATTGAGATTTTGGAGTATTCATCACAAGCTAGCTGCATACCTAGCGCACAAGATAGCCAATAATACTGCTGCGCGCTACCCAAATCCCCTCCCGTGTATAAAATCGCCTGCCCCGCAAAAAAGCAGGCTTTTTTATCGCCCATCTGGCATAGCTGCTGATTTTGCGGGTATTCATTCACGCTTCTAGCTATAATCTCCTCAAAAGAGGGCGGTTGCTCTATGGGGGGCGGGACATCATTTGGAAAATAATGCGTGGTTTGTGCTGATTTTTGAGACTTTTTGGAGTCTATGAAATACTCAATATTTTTATTTTTTGCTTCTTTTTTTGTCTTTTTTTCCTCTTTTGTTTTTTGCTTTTTGCTTTTTTTATCATCGCTATTTTGCGGGTTTTGCTCTTTTTGTGAGGCATTTTCCCCACCATTCATATCTAAGCCTTTCATCTCATAATAAATCTTTGCGACTTCTTGTGGCATCTGCAGTGAAAACTCCGATTTTGTAGATTTGCCAAAAAGTGGGATAACAAAGATAAAAAATACAAGCCAAACAAAGTGCATTTATCGCCTTTTTAGATTCTATGATTTTTGATTCAAAGACATTTCCAAATCGCTAAACCTCCTCAAAATGTCCTAAAAATCTATAATCGCTAGTTTGGAAGTTTTTTTAAGCGCAACAAAATGTTTTTAGGCTAATACCCTCCCTTTAAATCCAAAATAAAGGAAAAGGGAATCAACATTGCGATATGCAAAATTTACCACTAGAAAGGACCAACAATGAAAGTTGCGTTGCTAATGAGCGGAGGAGTGGATAGCTCCTACTCGGCATACTTACTAAAGCAGGCAGGACACGATGTCTTAGGTATCTACCTAAAGCTACACGACAAAGAAAAAAAGCACGAGGTATTCATCGCCAACTGCCAAAAAGTCTCCAAAAATCTAGACATAGATTTTATGGTAATCGATGCTCAAAAGGAGTTTAAAGAAGTGGTGTATAACTACTTCATAGAATCCTACAAAAGAGGCGAAACGCCAAATCCTTGCGCTATGTGCAATCCAAATATGAAATTTGGACTTGCTTTGCAAAAAGCTATGGAGATGGGCTGTGAAAAAATCGCCACAGGGCACTATGCACGCATAAAAGAAGTAAATGGTGTCAAAAAAATCGCCAAAGCAAAAGACTCTAGCAAAGACCAAAGCTACTTTCTCTATGCGATTTCACAAGACGCCATAAACCGCCTTATATTCCCACTTGGCGATATGCTAAAAAGCGAAGTCAAACCAAAAGCATTTGAAGCTATGCCGTGGTTTGGCACGCTTGAAGAATACAAAGAAAGTCAAGAGATTTGCTTCGTGGAAAGTGATTATATAGACATACTAAAAAAGCACTTTGATGTCGAAAAATCAGGCATAGTGCGCAACGCTCAAGGGCAAATCGTAGGAAGCCACAAAGGCTATATGCAATACACCATAGGCAAGCGCAAAGGATTTAGCGTAAAAGGCGCGCACGAGCCACACTTCGTGCTAGGCATAAACCCTAGCCAAAACGAAATCATTGTAGGCAAAAAAGAAGAGCTAGCAAAGATTTTGGTAGAAGCTCAAAATGTAAGCCTAGATAAAGACTTCCACGGACAAGAATACGAAGTCAAAATCCGCTACCGCTCCGAGCCTACACTCGCTACGCTTGAAGTGGATAATGACAAGATTTTGGCACGACTAAAAGAGCCTGTCTATGGCGTAGCAAAGGGACAAGCACTTGTGGTATATGATGATGAGTGCGTGCTAGGCGGTGGCGTGATAGTGTAGTTTTTGCTATGCAATGCTTTGCGGGATTTTGCAAAATCTTACAAAGCAGTCTTTGCAAACAATAGCCAAGAAAAAAAGATATGGCGTAAGATAAAAAAAGTGAAGTTAGAAAAGGTGAAATGACTAACTTTGGAGGGGGTTATTTTGAGGGGGATTTGATTTTTTAGATTTTGTTATTTTTGGCTATATTTTTGTGATTATCTTTTTTTGGCTTTTTTTGTATTTGACTTATCTTGACTTACTGCTTTATCTACTTTTATCTACACCTGCTTTGTAGTATATTTGTTTTTTCACTCACAGTCATTGCAGATTCCGTGTGCGACTAGGCTTTTTACTTTGCCATTTGGTGTCGCTCTTTCAGGCAGTGCAAAGTCCGTGATTTTGTGGCAGACATCACAAATAAAATGTGCCTTTGCATCTTGGGCTAGCTCATAGTAGCTCTTTCGCTCCAAATTTGTCTTTATGACTATGCCCCTCTCCTCAAATAGCTCCATATTGCGATAAAAAGTGGTTTTGTTTGCTTTGAGGTGAAACTCATCAAAGCTCAAAGGCTTGTGATTTAGGCGCAAAATCTCTAGCATTTCTAGCCGTAAATCCGTGATTGCGATATTGCTTTGCTTTAGCAAAGAGACAGAATCCATTTATATCCCCTAGTATATGAGTGCGCCACCGCTTAAAAGCACCTTGTAGGCTCTAAGCAAATTTGTGGCTTTTGCTAAAGTCGCATTATAGCAAATTTGCATTTTGCTTATGCGTTTTTGTGGCGGAATTTTAACCGCAAATGCAAATTGTGGATATAAATGAACTGTATTTGGATTTGACAAGACTAGCACAAATATCGTTTAAAATAAAAAAGTGCGACAAAAGTCAATACTCTTAACGCAATCTAGCTTGCCAAATCTCGCTTAACCATAATCTTTGCGCAACCCTAATCTTTGCTCATCGCCTGTTTTTGTGCAACCCTAATTCTTTGCACAAACACTAGCGAGCAAATTCGTAGCAAATCATTCTTGCAAGGATTTTGCAATATCTTTATAGTGCTTATTTTGTAAGTTTATGCGATAAATCTCGCGCAAAACATTGCCAGATACGCCAAGCTCTACGATTGAGACGCTATCAAAGGTAGCCTTTAAGCCCTTATCAAAATCTTTGTTGAGCTCATCTGCAAGTGCTTTTAGCTCCGCTTCTAGCTTTGGATTTAGATTTTGCATACTATAACTTAGCGTGATATGCGGGCGATGAAGCCACTGCTTTTCTCCATTTATAGTGCGATTTACTCCATTCACACCAAAATCCTCAATCTGCCCTCTTGCCTCTTTTGATGAGTTAGCATAAATGCTCCCACTCACTCTAGGCAATGGAGAATCCCTAAGCGGTGCGATAAGTGTCGTGGCAAGCTCGTTAAATTCCATTATATCTTCATAGCCCAAAGTATGCTCCACATTGATGTCAAACCACCAAGGAAATGCAGAATCTTTTGAAGCCTTGACAAAACCAAAGCCCTTGAGATTTAGGCTAAAGGGCTTTGGTAGTTTATTTTGAAGCAAAATAGAGAGCATTTTTTGTGGCGTGGTGCTATCTTGTGTGTGGATATGCAAAACCGTTATATGCGGGAGATTTGTGCGATTTAGTGCATCTGTGATTCCGTATGTCAGAATCTTCTCCCTCAAAACACCGCCTGCATAAGACATAAGTCTATCGCTTGTATCCCTATCTACCAAATACACAACACCATAAGTTTTGTAATGTTTTGGAAAGTCCTTAGCATAAAGCGAAGAGTTATCAACGCCAAAAACGCAATTTACAATCATCGCACAAAACACAATCGCCTTAAATGGCTTTTTGCTTTTTGCTTTCATCTTATCACTCCTTTTTGTTTAATGCCTAGAAGTGTAAAGCAAAAGCCTAAAATCTTTATGTGCTTGGTGTAAAAGATATGTAAAAGCGATATTTGGTGGAGTTTGGGATTTTTATAGTGTTTTTGTGGCGGAATTTTGCAATGAAATTACAAATGCGCATAACCTCATCTTTGCCTTAAGCATAGTGTTTTTTATATTTTTGCCAAATCATCGCTTTACTTCTTTGTCAATGACTTTTTAGCACTGCGTTGCACACTCTTTTAGACTTTACTTCACCAACATATTTTTGATTTTACTACCAATCTTTTATAATAATCAGTTCGTGGCTTTGCTTGATATTGTCCGTGTCCCCACGCTCGATGCGGTTTTTGCCGATTCGCGTTTCGCCCTGTCCCATTGTGTATTGCCACTTTGGCTCTAAAATCTTAAAGCCCTTATATGCCTCACGCACCCACTCACAATCATTGTAGCTTAGCACAAATCGCCCCTTATGTGCGCGTAGTAGCTCTGCTAAAAGCTCGTGTTTAAAGCCATTGTGATGAATGGGGAAATTTCGCATAGGATAGATTCCCTTAAACATTTTGCTATCTCCACTCAAAAAATATGGCGGGTCGCAGTAGAAAAAATCATTTTTGTATTTCTCAAACACCGCTTCAAAGCTCCCACACTCTACGCTTAAATTTCGCACCCCCTTATGAGCCCCAAAATCGCGCAATTTTTTAAGCATATTGTGATAACGCGCTTTGTCCTCATAGATTTTGCTCATCCACCCCAAAAATCCCGGTCCATAGCTAAGGTTGAAGTTAAAATAATAATCCCGCGCTAAAGTTAGGCTATCAAGATTCGCGTTCCCTTTGTAATGCGCTTTTAACTCGTTTTTGATTTTCTCATACACTTCTTTGTTTGGCTCTAGATTCTCTAGCTCGGTATAAAGTGCGTTTGATTGAGCGATTGCGACATTCCAAAAATTTACCAAAATGTCAAAAATATCAAAGCCCTTAACTTCTAGCCCTAGCTCCAAAGCACTAGCCACCTCCACACTCCCACCACCGATAAATGGGCTTATTACGCGCTTTATATCATTTGGGAAATGCTCTACTATCAGCCCTACGGCTAGGGATTTGCCACCGCCATAGCGCAAGGGGGATTTAGTGTAGCGTTTGTAAGCGAGGGATTTGCCTTTGAGTGAGTGCAAAAACCGCGCTTTACGCGTGGCTAAAGATTCGCCCAAATCGCTTGAATCTAAGTCAAAAAGTGCGGGTTGTGAAGTTTGAGGAGAATTGAAAGCCAAATTTGACACAACATTCCTTAAAATCAAATGCCAAAATTATACAAAATCTCGCTTAATATTACCCTTGACATTTGCAAAACAAAAAAGCCAAAATCCCTAAGCCCTCTTAACCACACCTATCAAGCCACCACCCACTCAAACCAACATTAAGCTAACCCTTGCCAAGCCACCTTTTACAAGCCACTACAACCTACCTCATCGCTAGTTACCTCGCATCAAGCCCAAATGCCCTCATCATACCAAAAAACACTTCTGTGTTATCCATAACGCCCCTAAAATACTCGCTTCCCACGCCCTCGCTCATCAGCACCACATCATCAGCACTATGCACTTCTTGGTCTTCAAATGTAGGGATATTGCCCTGATACCACTCGCCCTTTGCGTTAGGATTTGCTACAAATTTTCCATTTTGCTCTATGGTAGGCATTTGTGGCGTTTGCTTGAGATTGTAGTCTATATGCGCGTCTGGGTGGTTGGCAAATTGCACCGCTAGTGTAACTTCTGCGTTAGGATTATCGGGGAATCCGTCATTGTCTTTGTCCTCAAATGTAGGGAATATCGCGTGTTTGTATGTCCTCACGGCTTCTCTGCCACTTTTGCCATCGCTCTCATAATATGTCCCCGTGATACTCGCTCCGTGCGCGTGGTCTGCCACGACTATGATGAGCGTGTTTTTATCCTGCTTAGCGAAGTTGTGTGCGATTTGCACGGCTTTGTCAAACTCGATTGTGTCATACGCCGCCCTTTGCCAATCCATTTTGTGCAGCTCTTTATCGATACTCGCGCCCTCTATCATTAGGAAAAACCCCTCTTTATTCTTGCTTAATGCCTTTAGAGCGAAGTTTGTCATATCCATTAGGTTTGGCTGATTATCATACTTGCCAAGCACGGAGCTATCCTTTAGCACCTCCCTATCCAAATACACATTAAGATGATTTTTGTGATAAAGCCCTAGCACTTTTGGCACGGTTTCACTTTCTTGCACTCTAGATTCTAGAATCTTCAAGTCATTTTTGGTGTAGCTTATGGCATAACCCTCATTTTCATACATTTTGATAATGTCATTAGAATCTTTGCGTTTAGACTCTGCCAGCTCTTTTGGCGCGTAGTTTTGTATCCCTCCGCCCAAAAGCACATCTGCGCGATGATACGCACCAAACATATCAAGCGCGATAGCATTTAGCTCATATCGCTGCCTAGTGTGCGCGATAAACGCCGCAGGAGTCGCGTCTGTGAGGTTTGCTGTGGTTACAAGCCCTATGCTTTTTTTGGTTTTGCGCTTTAGGATTTCTACGATATTTTCCACCTTTGGGTCATCAAACAAATCGCTTGTAGAGTCCGCATACACGCCCATCGCATTTACCACGCTTTTGTGCCCTGTGGCATAGGCCGAAGCGGAGTTGGCACTATCGGTGGTAAGGCTATCATAGCCAGAAGTGGTGATAAGTGCCATAGTTTGGAGTTTTTCCATTGCTAGCGTGTCGTTGTATTTGCCCTCATTTATGCCCTTTGATAAAATCCTAGCGATTTGCTTTGCCTGCAAGCTCATACCATCGCCTATGAGCAAAATCACATTTTTTGCTTGCTTTTGTGCCTTTTGGGATACCACACTATATGCCACGCTAGCCTTGCTGCCATTGTGCGCTACCTCTACCACATACTGCCCTACTTGGGCTAAATCCACTTCATCTATGCGATAGCTCAAAATCCCATTTTCACTCCAGACTTTAGGAGTTTTGCCAAAAAAATCTTGCGCGTTTTTGCCATTTATCTGCACTTGCACTTGCGCGTTATTGTCATTTGCGCTGTTTTCGCCCAAATCACTCGCACGATTTTGCGCGATTTCTACCAAAAAGTCAAACCTCTGCCCAGCCAAAAACTTCGCGTTATTGATAGGCAAAATCCTAATATGCTTTGCATTGTCGCTAAAGTGCTTTGCTTGATATGGCGCACTGTCCTCCTCACTCTCACTAAAAGCGATATAAAATCCATACCCCAAAACCACCAGCGCACAAAATACAATCGCTTTCAATGGCTTTTTACTTTTCTCTCTCATACTCTCACTCCTTTTTGTTTTTTGCAAGTGTATGGAAAAATCTTAAAATCTTTATGTGCTTGGTGTAAAAGATATGTAAAAGCGATATTTTAAGAGGGATTTTATGTCGGGGATTTTGGTATGAATTAGCAAAAGCGCAAAATCAAATGTTGTGTTTTGTCGCGCTATTATTGTGTTTTTCTCGCTTTATTGTCGCGCTTCACGCGCAGATTTTATATACAAATTTTGGCACACAAACTTGGCAATGTAAATTTAGCGCACAAATTTTACGAGCAAATTTGACACACAAAAATCATCTCTTTGTGGTTTTTAAACTCTGTCTTGCCTGTGCTAAATGCTTTGAAATCAAACTCGTATTTGTGCGTAGCACCGACACTTTGCAAAATTTGAGTGATTTGCTCTAGCGTGATTTTATTGTGGCTAGAGCTTGATTTTGACGCATAGGTGTTGTTATAAGTAACGAGCAAGATTTTGGCGCATTTTGATAGATTTTCTATGAGATTGCCAAAGGCTTGTTTTGCCTCGCTTTTGCAATACACACTTACATTTTCGGGCGTAGGCTTTTTTGCTACCCCATAGAGCTTTGGCTTATCATTTTTACTTAAAGTCTCAAGCAAATGATAAAATCTCGCATACTGCCTAGAATTATACGGCGGGTCGATAAAGGCTATATCAATTTGGCGTTTTTGTTTGGCAAAGTTTTGTGCCAAAACATTAGAATCCTCCCTAAAAATCTCACAATCACAAATCAAAGGCTCTATAAGCATAAAGCGAAATCTATCTTGCAAAGCCACATTTTTGCGATAGGCATCATAGTGCCCGACGGTGTTTGCCACCCTATCGGTGCTATAAATAAGGCTTGAAAGCAGTATGTAAAATTCTCTTTTAGTGATTGTGCCTAAGTGCAAAAGATTGTCTAAATCATCGCGGATATGCCCGATAATGCTAGAATCTGTGAGGCTAAAAAAGAGATTGCCAAAAGAGCGCGTGTAATAATTTGGTGGGATTTTATCTAGCGCATTATAGCCTTGCGCTATGCGTTGAAGTTTGGCAATATCAAAAGATTCCTTACCAAAAAATCCATTATAAATCGCGTAATTTGAGTGCAAAAAGTCATTTACGATGAAGTGTGTAAAGTGTGGATTTTCATCACTAGATTTTAGCCCATAATTTTGCATAAAGTATTCACTCACCACGCCCGTGCCTGCAAAGACATCAAAAAAACTTAAATTTTGCCTATCTTGCAATACTCTCAAATGCTTCACAAAAACGCTATCTATATGAGATAGTAGTTTTGTCTTTGCACCTGTGTAGCGGCGCGATGAGAGTTTATACATTGCCATTCACTTGGGATATTGCTTGGCAGTTTTTGAGATTTGCGATAAAATCCACAATGCTAAGATTTCTAATGTCTAAATTTTCGCTAAATTTAATAAATTTTGCATAGCGTCTAGAATCTTCAAAGATTTTTGGTGCGACAAAAATTGCAAAATGTGTATTGTCTTTTGATTGTTCTATCATCTCGCTTAAATGCCTTGTGATAGGCAAAAGCTCATTATTTACTTGCGCTCTACCGCAAATAAGGCTTACCTCAACTATGCTTTGAGAATCTTTGTCTATGCAGATTATATCGGGCTGATTGCCACTTGCGTGATTGCGTGGCAATCCCTCATCATCGATTGCGTAGTTTGGCAACACTTCCAAATCCTTAAAATTTTGCTTCAAAGCAATGGCACTTAAAAATTCAAACCTCGTAGGCTCAGGGATAAATTTAAACACTTCATTTTCAGATTTTGCCTTTTTGGATTCTAAGATTTTTAGCTCTTTATAAATTTGCTCTTTGGTGTAAGTGTTTGCAAATCTTGCTAGGACTTCATATTTTAGATTTTGCTTTGTTTTTGGCTCGATACTCTCTTTGATTTCTAAAATTTGAGAATCAATCTGCCCCATATACGCAAAATAATCTTGTGTGCTTTTAAATGTGGGATACTGCGAATACGCACTCATCACATATTCAATCTTTGGCATTTCAAAGGTATTAAAATCCAAAAATCTACCATTTCCACGAAGCGAGATAATCCCTGTGATTCGCATTTTGCGGATATATTCATCTATGCTTTCACCACAAATTTGAGAGATTTTAAATCGCTTTTCATTGCTTGAGCCTAAAATCTCCAAACACTCTTTATAAATCACTTCGCTAGAATACGCAAAAGATGGATAGCTTTGTCTAAAATCTAAAATCTTTTGGGCTAGATTTTGTGTATCATCATCTTTCCAGCATAGCAAAAATGAAATTTCATCTTTGTGGATTTTAGAATCTCCTATTTGTTGTTTTAAAATGTGCATTGTATTTAGCAACAAAAGCAGTGGCACATTAGCATTTAGCACACACCTAAAAGGATTATTACTTTGATATTTCATCATACAATTTAGAAAAATATTTGCGATTTTTGCTTCATTGCTTGGCACTTCATTGATAGCATCGATTAGCAAATGCCCTGTGTTTGAGATAAGCAAAGTTTCATTCATTGCATAATAGCAAAATCCAAATTCCATAGGCAGTTTATACCAAGTATCAAATCTTGAATCCCAGCCTTTATCAAATCCAGCTTCTTTGTGCTCTTGTGGCGAGTTGTCTATGATTTCTTGTGTCTGTATCGCGCTAAAATTCTCATACGATTCTAAAATGTCTTTAAAGTTTCTGCTCACATACAGTGGAACATAGAGTTTGTTTTGTATCAAATGTGCGACAATTTGCATAATGATTTCGTGCGTTAGTGTTTGATTTTCAAAAGGCAACAACGCTTTTAAAAACTCCGCGATTCGTTGCGGATTTCTCATAGTGGTGCTAAATGATAAAATTTTATACTCGCTTTTTCTCATTGCCTTGCCTTGTAATTGCTTACATAGATTTCACGCGAATCTTTTTTGATAGTATTGTCATTAAAGCTAATGTAATTACTCACAATCTCTTTGCAATGATATTTTTGTGCAAATTTTTCTAGCATTTCATTGTGTCTGCCCTTATGTGTAAGCAGATTTGTAAGCCCAAAGCGCACACCTCTTGAATCTAGACTATCCAAAAACACATAAAATTCCATTTCTTTATCCATATTCCACAGCTTATTATACTCGCTATCGCTGATAAGATACGGTGGGTCAAAGCAAATAAAATCGCCTTTTTTTATGACAAAGCGTGATAAAAACGCTTGATAATCATCGTTAAAAAATTTCATATCCTTGCCTTGCACAAAATCAAAATAATCATTTAGCGCATTAAACACATTGCTATTAAAATCCACATTGCCCACAGGCAGATTAAAATCGCCCTTTGCA
>SAMEA104315431__coassemble_1245_pt1 | contig 11217 bp, 8 predicted proteins | sample SAMEA104315431__metabat2_low_PE_013 | metagenome-assembled genome bin SAMEA104315431 (sample SAMEA104315431) | gut metagenome | biome: Monkey gut; feature: monkey-associated habitat; material: faeces | place: China | collected 2013 | reverse complement strand
CCACCAAATGCCGCTAGAGGCATACCTCCACCGATGACTTTGCCAAATGTAGCCAAATCAGGTTTTAGATTTATAAAACTTTGGACACCATTTAGCCCTGCGCGAAATCCACTCATCACCTCATCTATGATTAGCACGATTGCGTGCTTATCGCATAGCTCCCTTAGCTCACTCAAAAACTCCTCTTTTGCAGGCACAAGCCCCATATTCCCAGCAATAGGCTCTATGATTATGCAGGCGACCCCCTTGCCATTTGCCTCACTAGCAGATATGCACGAGCGCACAGAATCTATATCATTATATCTTGCCACAAGTGTATGCTTGCCCAAATCCTCTATGACACCCGGCGAGCTAGGATGCCCAAATGTCGCACACCCACTCCCCGCACTAACTAGCAAGCTATCGCTATGCCCGTGATAGCAGCCATCAAACTTGATAATATCCTCCCTACTAGTATAAGCGCGGGCTAAACGAATCGCACTCATCGTAGCTTCTGTGCCAGAATTTACAAGACGCATTTTTTCTAGCCCCTCATAGCAGGGCAAAATCTCCTTGACAAGCGCAGTTTCTAGTGTGGTTGGCGCACCAAAACTTAGTCCATTTTTTGTCGCTTCTATCACAGCAGATTCTACCTCTTGGTGTGCGTGTCCTAGTAGCAATGCCCCCCAGCTTTGGACAAAATCCACATAGCAATTCCCATCAATGTCATAAATCTCATAGCCCTTGCCCTTTGCGATAAAAGGCGGTGTCCCACCCACACTTTGAAACGCCCTCACAGGCGAATTTACCCCGCCTACAATCACTTGCTTTGCTTCATTAAAACTATTGATACTATTTGTTAGCTCCATTTTTGCTCCTTTTGGTTTGCTTGGGATTTATGAGCATTTTTTGCGGCTTATTGTAACAAAATTTTTCACAAAAAATATCCTCATTTACTATGAGTGGATAAAATCCGCGCGCTTTTATCCTGCCTTTATAATGTTTGCCAATCTTTGCCACAAGCCACACAAATAACGCAAAAAAATAATGAAGCAAATGGGCTTTGCAAAATGGCAAAACAAAATGCAAAATCATAACAACAATCTAAAGGAGTAATAATGCAGGCAATCTACCCTTATGCACAAATTGTGCATTTATTCTGTGCTATCATTTTCATAGGCTATTTGTTTTTTGATGTGGTAGTGATGAGATTTGTAAGTAAACACCTTGACAAAGACACTTTTAATCGTGTATCGACAAGCATAGAGGGACATATCACAAAGTTTATGCCTTTTGTGGTGCTTACTTTGTTTCTTAGTGGTGGAATGATGGCAAGTAGCTATATCGGGCTTGAAGCGGGATTTTTCACTACGACATTTCAAAAAATCTTTATGATAAAGATTTTGCTAGCAAGCTGTATATTTGCGCTTGTGATAATGTCGCTATCATTTCACTTTATCCTAAAAAAGCCAAATCCTATTGGCAAATACATAGGAATCCACACGCTTGTATTTACTATCGGCGTGGGCGTTACGCTATTAGCAAAGATTATGTTTATGGTGTGATGGGGATTTATGGGAGTTTAGCGTTGGGAGGGGGGATTAAGTATAGAAATAGGGCGAAATATATGAGATTTTGCTTTTCTCAAAATACTTCAAAACATACTCCCCACGCTAAAGTAAAAATGCCTTTTATCTAGCTTGCTAGGATTATATAGTGGGACATATCCCCACACTTCTGCGTTGAAATATTTGGAAACATATAGCTTTAGTCCTACTCCACCACCTGCTAGCAGTTTATCTAAAGTGGGTTTTTCATATAGATTTAGGCTATACCCCATATCTAGCCCGATACTTGGCACAAACCGAACACCATATACGGATTTGGCATAGTAGCTAAAGTCATTGCGATATAGCACGCCTACTTCCCCGCTTAGCACCAAGCTATCAAACCCTCTCACACTATATATACCACCCAAGCTTAGTTTCTCGCTAGCGTATAGTTGCGTGCGAGAAACCTGCGTTTTTACAAATCCTGTGTATACAAATCTATGATTTTCACTCCCAAATGGAATATACGCCGAAGTGTCTATGGTAGGAATCGTATAAAAGAAATTCGGCTTAGAAGCGGAAGTATTGGCAGTGGTAGGGAAATTATCCATAGCACCAAGTGCCTTTATACCCTGCTTTATGCCTATGCTTATGTCAAATGAAGCCTGCCTAAAAGAGCGCAGATAATGCACTCCTGCATAGATATTGCTTAGATTTCGCCTCTGTGTGATAAGCTCAATTTTTTCTAAGTAGTTTTTTGCCCATCTCTTGCCAAGCCCTAGACTTAGGCTTAAGCGATGATTTGCATTCATAAACACAAGAACCTGCGCTTTTATGTCCATATTTGCTAAGTATCCATTATAGCTAAGTGTGTTTTTGGCTATATCTATGCTTTGAGCATACCAAGCATAAGAGCCAGACGCGCTCAAAAGCACTCGCCTAATAGGCATAGAAAAATCCAAAGAAGTATAAATGCTACTCTTTTGCTTATCCCAAAGGGGTGTAGAGACAAAATACGCACTTAGCTTCTCTGCTAGTCCTGCTAGATTTTCTAGCCCAAACTGCAAAGAAGTTTGGTAGATATTTGTTGCCCTGCTACCTGCATTGTCTATGCTTATAGCTCCATAAAATGGCGCATAGATTTTGCCTAAAGTTTTTGCTTGGTGGTGGAGGTGGATTTTTGTTTGTGGGATTGGTAGTGCTTGAGTAGATTGTGTAGATTGTAGGGTTTGTGAATTTGACTCGGTGTTTGACTCTAAGCTAGCTTGCAAGTTGGATTTTAGGTGAGATTCTAGGTAAATAGTAGGTGATATACTCCGCAGTCGCTTGTAATTATACAGCCCACGCTCAATAGCAGTGATATTTAGAAAATCCCCTATCTTTAGCCCATAGTCTTTGCGCAAAAGTCGCGCGTATTTGGGATTATCTATGACTATGTCGCTTATGGTAGAAGTCTGCAAAGTAATTAGAAGTCTTTTTGTGCTAAGATTTTGTGGCTTTAGCCCAAAGCTAGTGGTTATGTAGCCCTTTTTTATGGCTTTGTGCTTTAGGGCATTTAGCAAGGTGGCTATGTCGCTAGGCTCAAGACATCTGTGCGAATAGGAGTCAAATATCGGCTGCAAAAAGCCAAACTCTTTTTGGACTTTTTGCTTAGGAAATGGCGAAGTAAGCGCGATATAATCCACCCAAAAGCAAGTTGGATTGGATTTTTGCGTATATTGAGGCGTGTCTTGGCTTTGTCCATCTACTTGCCTTTGTATTTGCTCCTCCGTTTGCCCCTCTCCCTCTGCTTGTTGTCTTTCTGCTTGTTGGCTTGCTTGATTTTCTTGGCTATCTTGTGAGATTTCATTGGTTTTTTGGCTTGATAGAGAAGGGATAATAGCGTCTTTTAGGGATTCTTGGTAGGAGTTGTATTGATTTCTTTGCTGATTTAGTTGCTCTATATTATCTGCAGATATGCTATCGCCAAATGCGCTAGATAACGCAAGTAGTGTCAAAAGCACTATCGTAAGTTTTGGCATTTTGCAATCTATATAAGTTCTACCGCTCTTTTTAGTCATTGTATGTGGATATTTATCGTTGTTTATTGTGTGATTTTGCAAATTTTTATTTTCCTAATTCTTAATGTGTTTTGCAGATTTTAGTGGTAAAAATCTCAATTTCTTATCTAACAATCTCAATCTCTATCTGCGCTCCATCGGGCAAATCCTTTGTCTGTGTGTAAATATCCGCATACAATGTGCTAAATTCACCAAAATCTAGCCTAGTTAGCCCACTATCCTCCCCGCCCAAAATGTAGGGAATCTTTGGACACAATACTTTACCAAACTCAATCACTTCTCCTTGTCCTCTATACGATTGGGCTTCATCATATCCACACAAATGAGGATAACACTCAAGCATAATGCCTAAAAACTCCTCAAAACTACTAGCAATCTCTCTTACATCTCCCAAATCAGGAAAAAATTGAATAATATGCGTTGAATTTAGCCCAAAATGCTCTCCTAAGACATTGCGCGCAAACAAGAAACACTCCTCAATGCTACAATAGGCTTTTTTCCACTCGCTTTTGTTTATGGATAAAACACTATCAACTTCTGCAAGGTTTGTCATTTTTTCGCCAGTTAAATGATACGGATAAAAAATCAAGCATTCCTCAAAAGCACAAAGTCCATTTACCACCTTTGCAATCCCTAAATATTCTTTGAGGATTTTAGAATCCATATCTATATATGGCAAAGTTTCTAGAGATTTGACAAAATCCGCATAGATTTTGTCTGTGCTGTGATATAGCCTTTGTCCAATCTGTAAGAATTTGTTTATGTTTGTCATTCTACAACCTCTATTTAATTTTTGTCCCAATCACTTCCAAATATTTTTAGAATCGCTTTGTGTTCTGTCATAGCATTCATTTTAGATACTCCTTATAAAGCATTTGTTATGTCTTTATTTTCAGTAGTTTTAGAATAATGCAAGCGATATTCTTAAAAATATTGCCACAAAATGACTTTATTTTTGATTGGCTGCTTTTTTTTATTTCATAGTATTCCATTTCAAGCGTAGATATAAAGTCTTTATTTATGATTGCACCACTAGGGTATGTGTCCTCGTCCAAATACACACTAACCTGCGTATTAGTGCTATTTTTGCCCGTATAGTCTATTTCCCATATTAGCTTATCTTGTTTGTATTTAGCAAGAAACATTATCTCACTTTGTTGAGAAAAAATTACAGATATTCCCTCATACAGCCCATTTACAAATCGAACTTCCCTCTCTAGCACTCCATTGTCATAATCCCTAGCCACCCCGAAATATAGCCCATTCTTCACTTCCCATTCACTGATTTTTTCATCTTTTTCATATAGCTCTATTTTTCCATTTATGTATTGCCCATCAAGTGTTTTAAATATGGTTATTCCATTTTTGCTCTCTAGTCTTGTGTATTGCTTGGAATAATATGTTTTTGGCTCACTTACTAGCTCATTTTTGTCATTTTTCCAAGCAAGAAACTCATATTGCAAATATATAGCAAAATCCTCATCTAGCGTTTCATTTTCTGCAAAATCACTATCAATATCTATATTTAGAGCGATTGGCTCGATACTCCATAGCAATTTACCTTCTTGATATTTTTGGATTTTGGAGAGAACCCTTTTAGATTCACTATTTGTAGTGTATTCTTCGACAAAATCATTTATAGAATCCTCTGCAAATGATTTTGCAATGGGTTTTGCAAGATTGGTTTTACAAGAGTTTTTTGCAAGGGATTTTGCAGATGTTTTTGATTGTGTGTTATTCATTTTTCCACCTTATTTTTTATTTTTTTAACAAAATCTGTCTTTCTTTGCTTGCTTGATTTCTTTTGTTTTCAAGTGTTCCGCCACTAGATTTTGCACCACCATATTTATCTAGCGCACCGATAAGTTTGCCATTTTTGTCAACTTTTCTAAATATGAAGCGATTACACTATCGTCATAAAGATACTCTTGTGAGTATCTTTTAGCAAAAACCTTTATATCAATCCCGCCTATAAAATCAAGCATTTCGTTCAATATGCTATGACTATCTCTTGGATAGTATTCAAGCATTTTTTCATCGCTCTTACGCATAATATCCATAGCCCAATTACTTGCTTCCTCTCTTTTGGCTTTATCGTGCAAGATATTTTCTAGTATTATTTTTACCTGTCTTGGTGTGATAAGTGTTTTGTTTGTGGTTGATTCTAGGTGTGTAAGTATTACTTCATCATCGTATTTGTATCGCGAAGATTGCTTAGTGTCTATCTCAAGCAAGAAGCATAGCTCATCAAAAATATAATATTTTTCGCTAGTTGGATAATCTAACTCATTCTTGTTGTAGAGTTCTAGTAGTTTATCTGAATCTCGCGCAACTTGCTCCCTACTCAAAATTCCTGCCAAAATCTTTTTAGAATATTCTTGCAAAATCTCTAAAGTTATCTTTTTCACTATCTTGTTCCTATATTTTGACACTTATATGTTTTTGGGATAATTTTATTTTGAATGTCATCTCCATACCGTTATGCTCCCTCTTGTGCCATTTGCCAAATATGACAATAATAAACAGCTAAAACAAATCCAAAAATTATAGCTCACTATCATCATAATTTTTTGGATGTCTGGTAGTAGAACAATAAGATTCTGTAAAAGTCGCATTGATTCTAGCCATAAATTCTATACTTTCTTTAGAAAAACACATAATAGGCAAAGAATCGTTAAATTGGAAAATGAGAACTTTAAAGCACACTTCTGTTGGCTCAAAAATTTCTTGTATATGTAAAATCTCTTTTTCTCTTTTTTGTAGTCGCTTACAAAGTTTGTCAAACTCCTCTTCAAACTCCCAACCTTTATATCGTTTTGCGTAATAACACCACTCCGAGTGCGCATTTTGAACAATAGCTTGCTTTGGTCTTGTCTTGTGGTGTTTTGTCCAGCGAGGTTTAAGCCTAAGCTTCTTTGTAATATATTCAGGGTCAAATTTGACATTAGGAATCTCTGATATTTCATATTTCTTGCTCATATAAAATACGATTTGGAACTCTGGGTATTTAGCAGTAGTATTGCAATAATGTTTTAACTTTGGCATTATTTTAACCTTGAATCCTGTGTTAAGTTGATAGAGAGTATCCCATTATGCTAGATAAGTATTTTTACCAAGCAATATTTGGTATGCTCTAAATAGCACAAGCATACCGCAAAAATGACTAATATAGGATACTTCATTTGCTTTGCCCATAAGTAAATACCACTCCCCAAAAATCGCTAAGCCACTGCCTAATATCCTCTGGAATAAGTCCATAGAAGTAATCCGCATTTTCTTGGTAGATGATATTTTCATAAAAGCAGGTTGCAACCGCACTTTTGATATTCTCATCGCCCTCTTTGTCTATCTCATTGACAATCCCAAAAATCTTTTCAAGCCTTAAGTAAGATTCTAAATCCCCCTCATCTTTTATGCAATACTTATACTCTCCTCTAGCCTCCATAAAGTGTATCTCTATAAATTCAACTAGAGAGCTAAGGACACCACACAAAGTATACTCCTCCATTTTATCCTCATCATCATAGCGCAATTCCGCATTTGCAATGCTTATAAGGAAATCCTTATCACTTCCAAATATTTTTAGAATCGCTTTGTGTTCTGTCATAGCATTCATTTTGGATACTCCTTATAAAGCATTTGTTATGTATTTATTTTCAGTGGTTTTAGGAGAATGCAAGCGATATTCTTAAAAAACTTTTTCACCTTATTTTTTATTTTTTTAAACAAAATCTGTCTTTCTTTGCTTACTTGATTTCTTTACCCACCTCATTTTGCGCTACTAAAAATCCCCAACTTCAAGCAATTTATCTATCAAAGATTCTATTATTATTCCTTTTTGTGTGGGATTATTTTGTATATCAAAGCTATGTAGCATAGATTCTAGTAAATAACTTGCCTAAAATCTACTTGTCTTTAAACACCCTTGTGCTTGTGCCATCTGCCCAATGTATCAATTCATAATTTTTTGGATTTCGGGTAGAACAATAATGGTCTTCGCTAAAAGTTGCATTGATTCTAGCCATAAATTTTATACTTTCTTTAGAAAAAGAAATAATGGGCATATAATCGTTAAATTGGTAGGTTACAACCATAAAATCCGTATATGTTGGTTCAAAAATTTCTTGTATATGTAAAATCTCTTTTTCTCTTTTTTCTAATCGCTTACAAAGTTTGTCAAACTCCCTTTCAAAATCCCAGCCTTTATGTATTTTTGTATAATACCACCAACACGAGTATGCATTTTGAACAATAGCTTCCTTTGGTCTTATCCTGTGGTGTCTAGTCCATTTAGGTTTAAGTCTAAGTTTTTTTGTAATATAATCAGGGTCAAATTTGACATTAGGAATCTCTGATATTTCATAATCCTTACCCATCGAAAATGTGATTTTAAACTCTGGGTATTTAGCAGCAGTATTGCAATAATGTTTTAACTTTGGCATTATTTTAACCTCAATCCTGTGTCAACTGGTTTTAGATGACTTTCTTTTCTTACAGGAACTAGTATGACTTTTTTCCCTGCTGTATGAACATTATACCTTTTGCCACTGCCATAAACAAATCCTTTTTTCAAATCTTCAGCATCATCATATCCAAAAGATTTAGCAATCTCATTCGCCCTGCGAGTTGTTTGATATTTTGAATTTTTAGCTAAATATTCAATGTCATCAATATCATCTTTTTTATTAGAAAAATATATATTTACGCTTACTTCTTGCCCACTAGGTGTCCTAATAATTGGAATATCTTTTGTATGTCTTGGCAGTGTTGTTATAGTTGTTTGCTGTTGATTATTGCTAGGTATTTGGGTGAGCTGACTTTGTGTAATTTGAGATTTAGGAATAGTGGTAATAAATGCTTTGTTGGCATTTTCATCTATTGATATTGGTGGGATTTTGGTATTTGTAGGGTTTATAGTGGAAGTGTGCTTGATTTGCGTGTCTGTATCATTGCTTGTAAGGATATTTTTTATATAGTTTGTGGTATCTACAAAACCATTTACTATTTCGCTAGGTTTTACACCCACTATAAGCCCTATACTAGAATTTAATGCTTTTGTGCTAAATGGATTACTAATGATAAATTCTATGTCATCTACAACTTCTTGTGTGGCATTTTTGGCGATAGTAGTTAGCTCCTGTGGAGTAATAATTCTACCTTTTTGCCAAGAAAGATTAAGTGCGGGATAACCTATCGTTCGCAGTGTTTTGGTAAATGAATTATTTTCTACTTCATTTAGTGCTTGATTTGTCCCTATACTTGCATATCTAACTGAATTTGCAGAATTACTAGAAATACTTGCGCCTATAATTCCTCCACTTACAGATACGATAGATTTGATAATTTCTTGTTGCTTGGCACTAAGAGAGGAAGTATCTGTTGTATCATATATAGTGTTAGAAGCCAATCTGGCAATGATTGGGGCAGAGCCAGCAGATAAGCCACCAGAAAGCACAGAGTTTAGCAGTTTAGTATTGTTTATGTTAGATAGGGAATCAATACTTTGAGAGGATAGCCCACCTGCTAATGCGCCATAGGCACTATGAACTAATACATTGGTTATGAATTGTGCTTTTGGTGATAGGTTTGGATTATCTTGCGTAATGTGTTTTATGCCATTTGCTATATATGGATTAGCCAAAGAAGTGGCTGTGCTTAAAAAATCTTGAGTAACTATGCCTGTAATGATTCCTTCTGTGATAGCATTGATGCTTAAATTTGCACTGTTGCCTTGAGAAGTGCTATCATCAAGGCTTATCATTTCTTTTATATCCTTTTTAAGTGCATTTGCTTTATCCTTTAAAACACTCGCCAAAGATATAGTTTGCGCATTTTCCCTTTCTTTGTCTATCGCTGTTTGGGTATACTCTTGTAGAGATATATTGTTGTTTTTGTGTGTGTTTCTATTTATGGTGGATATAGAGTTGGCAAGGCTAGTATTTGTATTATCTGCTGTGCTTGGATTAGCTTGAGTAGTGGCTATTTGCTTGCTAGATATATCTATACCACTGCTTATAGTGGCTAGTGCACTAGAAGTGCTAGAATCTGCATTGCTTAGAAAATAGCCTCCATTTGTTCCTATTGAGGTAGAGAGAGTATCATAGTTTGAAGTGTTGTTTAAGTTGGAGTGAGATAAGGTATTTGTGTTTAGCGAGCCATTACCTAGTATAGCAGAGCCTACTAAGTTTGTGTGATTGGCATTGATAGAGAGAGAATCTGCTTGTATGCTAGATAGAGTGGTGGTGCTTTGCAAAGTAGCATTTGTCTTTGAGTGAGAATAGCTAGCTTGCCCACTAGGAGCACTCGCTCCATATACAGGGACAGAAGCAGATAGAGATAGCGAATGTGATGAGGAATCATAAGAAGTGCTATCTTGCAAAGAAACAATATCCAAAGCATTTCCTATATCCATAGACAAAGTAGATGCTTTTATGCTAGAGCCACGCATAGTGGTATTTTCAGTGGTGCGTAGGCTTAGTGAGCTGGTATCTAAAGTAGAGTGATTATACGAAGTGGAGGATATAGATGAGTTTGAGCGAGAATTATCATAGCTTGCTTCTGCATTTATACCTACTCCATTTGTCCCTACCGATACACTTGCACCCACACTGATAGAATCTAGCGAGCTTGATTGTGTGGAAGTAAATGTATTTTTAGAAGCCTCTAGGGTAAAGTTTTGCGCTTGTAAATCTATGTGTTGTGTTATGTTTGCATTTAAGCCTTTTATAGTAGCATCTTTGGTGGTATGTATGGATAGATTTGCAGTGTCTATGGCAGAATCTAGCGCGTTTGTCTGTGTAGATTCACTATTTGAGCTAGCAATAGTGGCGGTGTAGGACAAAGACAGCTTAGCGTTAAAATCTTTGCTCGCTGCTTTTGCTATGTCTAAGCTCGTATCAGCTATATCTAGAGTGGCATTTAGAGATTGCAATACCTTAGCTTTGGTAGAGTGTAGTGGCGAGCTAGTATTGGTGTTTAGCAAGGAGTCTAGACTATATGCTGCACTTAGGGCAGGAGAGAGGATAGGCACACTTGCTTTTAGCCCTACCCTATGAGATACCATAGTGGAGCTGTATGAGTCTTTGTAAGTATTTGAGAGATAGTCCATAGTGAGACTATCAGCATTTATAGATATGGTATTGTTTTTGGCATTAGGAGTGGCATTTGTGGTGGCTAAAGTATTTAAAGTATCTGCTTGTGAGTTGTCTAAGTCATTGACTGCTATATCTTTCTCATAAGTGCGCAAATCCACAGAATTCATAGCAACATTGTTTTTTGCATTTATAGAAATATTGTTTCCGTGCAAAAGGCTTTTGTCATAAGTAGTGTAGTTTTTGTTGGCATTTAGTGTGGTGGTATCTGTGCCATAGCTTATGGATAAATCACTAATCCTACCCTTAAATCCTCTCTCTACAATCTTTTGGGCAATGTCTTGGGTATAAGTATCTGCTTTAGAGCTTAGTGATATGTCGCCATTTTTTGATTGCAGTGCTATATCATCACTAGCTAAAGCAGTGAGATTATAAGCGCGTATATCCTTGTCTGCACTTATTGAAAGAGAACCATTGCTAAATAAGCTACTCCCCCTTTGCACTTCACTTTGTGTCGTGGTGGTGGTAGTGGTGTCT
>SAMEA104315431__coassemble_1236_pt1 | contig 11274 bp, 6 predicted proteins | sample SAMEA104315431__metabat2_low_PE_013 | metagenome-assembled genome bin SAMEA104315431 (sample SAMEA104315431) | gut metagenome | biome: Monkey gut; feature: monkey-associated habitat; material: faeces | place: China | collected 2013 | reverse complement strand
GGCTTTGAGCGTGTAGGTGGGAAATGCGTATTTTCAAGCGAATGGGATAAATCCGCCCAACAAAGCTATTTTGCAAATTTTGGCGAGATTCCTTTTGGCGATATTACCCGCATAGATTCAAGCGAGATTCCGCATTTTGATATTTTGTGTGCGGGGTTTCCTTGTCAGCCTTTTAGCATTATCGGCGATAAGCAGGGCTTTAGGCACGAGACGCAAGGCACACTATTTTTTGAAATCGAGCGGATTTTGCGCGATAAAATGCCAAAAGCCTTTATGCTAGAAAATGTGAGAAATCTCATAAGCCACGATAAAGGCAGGACTTTTAGAGTCATTTTGGAGCATTTGGAAAATCTAGGATATTACACGCATTATGAAGTGCTAAACGCGCTTGATTTTGGATTGCCCCAAAAGCGTGAGCGCATTATTATTTGTGGGTTTAGAGAAAATGTGGATTTTGCCTTTCCGCGTGGGATTAGCGAGCGCGGAAATCATAATAACGCGAAAACTCTAAGCGAGATTCTAGAATCTAGTGTGGATAAAAAGTATTTTGTCAATGAAGCGATAAAATCCTCTCGAATCGCGCGAATGAAAAAAGAGATTGCAAAGCCATATATCACGCACGAGAATGTTGGCGGTAGCATAACACCTCATCATTTTTCTTGTGCGCTGCGTGCGGGGGCGAGCGCGAACTACCTGCTTGTAAATAATGAGCGCAGGCTAAGTGAGAGGGAAATGTTGCGCTTGCAAGGATTTCCAGAATCTTATAAAGTTGTAGTGCCTTATAGCGCGTTTAAAAAGCAAATCGGCAATAGCGTGGCTGTGCCCGTGATAGAAGCTGTGGCAAAAGAAATGCTAAAGACACTAAATAATTTTAGCAAAAAGCAGCGTATCAAAAACACGCAAAGTGCGCATATCAAGGCTGTATAATGGCACGCACTACACAACAAAATGACTTACAAGAAGCAAAAACAGCACTTGATGCTGTCATCAAAAAATCACGCATTCATTTATACAAACCCATTCAAATCGCAGAGATTTTGTATAGAGATAGGATTTTTGGGGATATTGATTTGGCGCGATTAGAAACCTATCGCAACAAAAGCAAAGCGTCGAGAGATGAAATGTGTATCGCGCTACTTGGCAGAGTATCCACAAGCTCGGCAAAATTCCAAGATGATTTGTTTAACGCCATTCCACCGCATTTGCTTAGCGCACTTGGAGCGCACAATAAAAATCATAAAGGAATCATAGAAGCATATATTTACAATCAATTTTTACACAAATACACGCAGCTTAAAAACGCACTTTCTTACTGCATAAATGCAAATAAAGAGACTTTTGAAATCAAAGAATTTATTGATTTATTTTGGAGCGAAGCGGGGCTAAAGCGAAGCATTGATAAAATCTATGAAATCATTGTCTATGCACTATTTGAAAGCATAACCAAAGCCTTAGAGATAACAATCACGGTCAATATGAATCCACAAAAAGCACCATTGCTAAAAGAGTTTAACGACTTTGCAAAATCTGTGATAGGGATAGATGAAACAACGCTAAAAAGCACACAAAACGCACATTTTTACCGCTTAGGCGTTACAAACGCAGCAGATAGAGGGCTTGATATGTATGCAAACTTTGGGGTAGCCGTGCAAATAAAGCACTTAAGCCTTGAAGTGCAAATGGCGCAAAATATCACGCAAGGTGTGCGAAGTGATAAAATCATCATCGTTTGCAAAGATGCAGAAAAGGATATAATCTCATCGCTACTAACACAAATTGGCTATGCGGGCAAGATTATTAGCATTATCACAGAATCTGATTTGACAAAGTGGTATGAAAAGGCTCTGCGTGGGAAATATGCAAACGAGCTAGGAAATGAAGTGCTAAAAAACTTGCAAGTAGAGATTATGGAGGAGTTTCCTCCGACAAAAGATTTGCCAAAAATGCTTACTGGTAGGCATTATGAGGCGTTATCTAAAGATGAGATATTTACATTTTAAGTAGGGGTGGTGATGAGTAAATTTTGTGATAGAGATTTTGGCGTTGATTCTTTGGTGGATAAAATCCGCGAGGATAAGGCGTTTTTGAGCTTTGAGCTTACACCCCCGCTTGGTGGGGATACAAGCGCGTTTTGCGCTAAAATCAAATCTGTGCTTAGGCAAAGTCTTGATTCTAGAAATGCGTTGGCAAAAAGCGCGACTTCTCAAGCAGTGTCCGCAACCGCACAGGCAAAAAATGCGCCAGATAAAGCCGAGATTTCCAAAGATGCGTTGCAAAAATCCACGCCACACGAAGCTACACCACCCAAAGCCACGCAGGCAAGAACGCTTGGCGATAGAATCGATGCTTTTGTCTGCACGGACTCGCCTTTGGCGCGCTTTAAACCCAGCTCGATTCTTAGCTCTATCAAGCTCCAAAACGCGCTAGAAAAGCCCGTTATTTGCACGCTTTCTATGCGTGATAGGAATTCTATGGCGTTGTGTGGGGAGATTTTGGGGGCAAACGAGCTTGGAGCGCGGGCGTTTCTCTCCCTCACGGGCGACCCTATAAAGCTAGGCGATTGTGCGGATTCTAAGGCCGTGTTTGAGGAAAACTCTTTGAAACTCGCGCGGATTATTAGGGATTTGAATTCTGGAGTCGCGCTAAATGGCAAGCCCCTTGCAAGCCCTGTGCGCAAAATCTATAACTTCGCTGTGATAAATTCCTACTCCAATAATCCCGCCTCACTTGCCACCAAAATCAAGCGCAAGCTATCAAACGCGCCAATTTGTGCGTTTTTTACCCAACCTATCTTTGCGCAAGAGTCAGCGGAGTTTTTGCTAGAGGCGTTAGAGAGCGCGAAGCGTGAGGTGGCACTAGGTGGCGACAAGGATAGCGCAAGCCAAGAGCGCGAAACAAACTGCGAGGAAAACTGCCAAACAAACAAGGATACGCAAATCATCTTTGGATTTTTCCCTGTGCTTAGCTTTCGCGTGGCGGTGTTTTTGCGCGACAAGCTACCCGGGGTATATATCCCGCAAGAGTGGCTAGAGAAGCTAGAGGGCGCGAGCGCGAAAGGCAAGGACTATGAGCGTGAGGTGGGGCTAGAGCTATCGCGCAGGGTGTGGGAGGACTTGCATAGTTTGTGTAACTCTGCACCCAAAATCCACTTTATGAGCAGCAATCACATTGAGCTTTTGAGGGAGTTTTTGTAATTTTTGTCTGCAGATTTTTTGTGTAGAAAATTTGCAAAAAATAGCGATAAAAAAAACACAAAAAAACTTTCTAAAAAAAAGTTTTTTTCAAGAAAAAATACTAAAAAGTTTGCAAAAAAAAATGTGGTAGATTTTTTAGACTTGTAGATTTTGTTTATTTTGCTTCCTACACAAAATTTATATTCTACTTTTTTACTTGCCTTTTTCTATCATACCTGCTTCATATAGAAAAAGTGAGGGGGCGTAGTCTATGGATTTTATCGCGTCTTTTTTGGCATAAGATAGATAGAGTATCTCTTTTGCGCGGGTTATAGCGACATAAAACAGCCTTCGCTCCTCTTCTAGGCTTCCGCCCTTGCTGATTAGCTTGCGATTGGGGAATCGCCCATCCATTAGGTCTATGACAAACACCATTCCAAATTCTAGTCCTTTTGCTGCGTGGATAGTGAGTAGATTTACGCCATTTCCTTGCGTGTTTTCGCTACTGCCTAGAATCATCGCATTTAAAAATCTCCCCAAATTATCATAATTTTTGGCAATATCACTTAGTAAGATTGCCTTGCGCTCTATGCGCTCCATAGCTTCGTTTGCTAGGTTTTCATCGATTATGCCGTCTTTGTTTTTTGCTCTTTGTAGGCATAGTGATTTTGCGATATGAGTGTATAGCTTAGATTTTGCGATTTGTGAGATGAGTTTGCTTGGGTGGATTGCAGGATTTAGGCTAGATACTAGCTCATAAAACATATCCAAAAACTCTGCACCTTGCGCGTGTAGCTTGGGGTGAGAAAGTATGGGGTGAGAGGCAAAGCCATTGTTTTTTATCACGCTATCAAAACGCCTAGAATCTTGCAAAGCAAAAAAATCATCAAATAACCCAAGCTGTGAGTTTTTTGCTTTTTGGGCGTAGGGGCGAATTTCTCTATTTGGGCTTAGTAGTCCTGCTTTTGCGCTATTTCCACCTAGCGTATGAAGTGCTTCATAGATTTCTTTGCCGATAGCATTCCCTATGCCTTGCCCGTAGCTTAGGACATTGATATAAGACATCATATCTTTGCCATTATGCAAAAGAGAGCAAATATCAAGCAGTAGTGCGACTTCTTTTGCATCAAAAAAGCTCACACCGCCTTTACGCTTTGATGGAATATTTAGCTCTCTTAAGCAGGCTTCACAGCCATCAGCACTTGAGTTGTTGCGATAGATTATGGCTATGTCTTCTAGTGGATAGTTTGCGCTTAGAATTTTTTTGGCGATTCCGTGATATTGGGCTAGTAGCTCATCATAAGCAAGGAGTTTGGGTGGGATTGGTTCGTTTTGCTTGATGACTTCGAGCTGCTTTGGGTAGACACGCTCGTTTTTTTGTATGACCGTGTTTGCCAAATCTAGTATATAGCGCGTGGAGCGGTAGTTTTTGCTTAGTGTCCACACTTTTGAGTTTGTGTAGTTTTTGGTGAAGTTTGAGATGATACTAATATCCGCGCCATTAAAGGCATATATGCTTTGGTCATAGTCACCTACGCAAAAAAGACTTTGTGGGGCGATAGAATTTATGACTTGATTTTGCAGGGGATTTGTGTCTTGGTATTCATCACATAGAATTTCAGCATAAGGGCAGGAAATTTGTGCCATTTCTTTGGCATAGTGAAGTAGCAAGTCATTGTAGTCCATATAGTTGTGTGCTTTTTTTAGCTCTGTGTATTCATCGAAAATCCCCTCATAGATAGGTATATACGCGCTATGGTCGCTAGAAGTGTAGCTCTCTAGCCATTTGGCAAAATCTAGCCCACCACTTGCGTTTAGAAATAGCGAGTAAATATCAAACAAATATTGCGCTGAATATGGAGGGTTTGAGGTTTGCTCGACATAGATGCGACTTTGTGCGATTGATTTGAAAAGCACTTTTAATTCTTTTGGTTGCTTTAGGCTTATGGAGTATTTTTCACGCAAGTATCGATAGCTCACGGCGTGGAAAGTCCCTGATTCGATTTTTTTGGCGATATTGCCAAATCTTTTGCTTACGCGCTCTATCATTTCTTGGGAGGCTTTGTTGGTAAAGGTTAGTAGCAAAATCTCATTTGGCTTTATGCCAGATTCTAGCAAATGTGCTATGCGCCCCACAATCGTGGAAGTTTTGCCCGTGCCAGCAGAAGCGATGATGAGATTGTGTCCTAGTGGTGCAGTAGCAGCGGCATATTGCTGCTCATTTAGTTGAGAGAGAGGCATTTAGTCGATACTTTTTACCACTTCATCGATTAGCATATCCACAGGCGTAAATGCGCGTTTGATGATATTTAGCGGTGCACTTAAAATATCTTCAGCAAGGCTTACTTGAGATTTTGGATTTTCTAGCGTGCCATCAATGCTTACTTGGGTAGTGATTTTGCCGTCTTTGCCAAGTATTAGGTAGCCTACGATTGGGATTTTATTTAGCACTGAAGTTAGGCTTTTTAGCGTAGATATAGATAGTCCAATATCCACTTCGCTAGATTCTACCTCAATGATTCCGCTACCTTTGACATCCATTGTTTTGCCGATTAAATCGATTGATTCTAGGGCTATGTATTGCGTATTTAGCCCGAGCATTATTTTTCCGTTTTTGACTTCATAGCCTTTGCCACTAAGTCCGGGCGAGCGAAACATCACAAGAGATGGAATCGTATCAATTAGCCCTATGATATTTTGCACGATAGCAAATCCTTTAAAACTCGTGTTTTGTATAGAGATTTCGCCATTAAAAATGTCGTTTTTATAGATTCCACCTGCTTCAAATAACCCACCCTCTACGATTTTGCGACCAATTATGCGGTTTATAAATTCTGCGCCAAAATTCCCCGCCTTAAAAAGCGTATTGCCGTGGATAATATCAATATTTGCAATACCATTGCCATAAGTGCCATCTGCTGTGATTCTATCATCTCGAATCTTTGCATTAAAATCATCAAATGGCAGGGTGATTTCTTTGTAAAAGCCTACGATATTTTTCGCTTCGATAGCGATGATATGGGGCTTTAGGTTGTTTTGTCGCTCATATCTTCGCTTCTGTCTCAAAAACTCATTTTCAGCCAAAATCTGCTCTCTAGTAAAAACTATGCTTTTTTCATCTGAAATACTAAAAGCCTCCTCTATGGCGGGAATCTTACTTGATAAAAGCGCGTTAATGTCAATATCAATGTTGTTAAATTTTGCAAGCATTGTGTTGTCGTAAGATTCAAAGGAAATTAAGCCTTGAGGCGCACTTTTTACGCGTAATTTTTTGTCTTTATACTGCCCTTGAAAGATAAAATCTTTGAGTGGGGATTTATCCTTTTTTAGCAAAAATGTGGGGAAATCTTTGATTTGCACTTCAAATGCTAGCTCGTTTGCTGACTTTAGATGGACGATAGCTGAGCCTGCGTTTAGTCCTAGATATTTCATCAGTGGCGAATGAGGGGTAAATAGCTTAAAATCACGCACGGCAATAACGATTTGGCTATTTAGCATTTTGGCATAAGTTTGCAGGCTTGGCACACTTATAGATACTTCATCGCTTGAGAAGTCCATATCTATATCGATTTGAGGTAGGCTTGATTTGTCTGCGCGGAAAACATCATAAGTGAATACATCTTCGTTTTGTGCTTTGATAAGCTCAATGATTTTGGCACGCATAGTGGCTTCACTCATAGGCTTGCCAAAGTCTAGCTCCACGCCTTTGGTTATGATTTTGCCACTTGATTTTGGGGTGGGCTTTGGGGTTTCTTGTGTGGATTTAGGCTTGTTTGATTGCCCTTTTTTTGGTTTTTGGGCTAAATCTTTTTGTGCTGATTCTTGTGGGACTGCTTTTTTGGATTCTTGTTTTTGTGGTTTTTGGGAGGATTTTTGTGGGGCGATTTGGCTAGGGATTTTTGGGGTTTGCACAATCTCATTAGGTTTGTTGGCATTGGATTCATCGGCACTACCAATATCTTCGCCATCATCATTGTCATTTGGGTGTAGCTTGGCGATTTGCTCGGCTTCATTTGGGGCTTGCTTTTTGGTAGGGGTGGAGGTTTTGGGCAAAAGCATATCCCCTGTTTTTTCTATGATAGAGTTTGGTTTTTTTTGCGAGTTTTTTTCTTTTTTGGGTGGGGTGGGGAGATTTATGCTAGGTGGCGTTGTCTTAGGAGTAGTGGGAATGGTGCTTTGAGGTGTTTTAGTCGGGTTTGGTGAGTTTGTGCTTGGTGTGTCAAACTTTGGCTCAAAAGGCGTCTCTAGTGGCTTTGGCATTACAAATTCGCTAGATTCGCTGCTATCTTTTGTGGAATCTAGCCTTGCAAGTAGGACATTTGCTGTATCACTTTTTGTGCTTGTGAAAGCGTTGCTTGCGTAGTATATGGGCTTAAGCACTTGTGTTGATTTTTTGTGTAGCTCTTTTATGAAGTTTTCTCGTTTTTTGATGTTTTCTGGGCTTAAAATTCGCTCGTTTATTTGTGGGTTTGTGCTAATACGCAAAGAATGCACAAAAAGGCTTGTTTTTAGTCTTTTTTCGCTTAAATTTATCGTGGTTTTGGTGTCAATGTTAAATAGATTTTCATAGCTTGTGTTTTTTGTCTCTATGCTTAGGGAATTATCCCCTGTGCTTGGGTTTATGTTGATTTGGACAAGGGCGGATTTGGTAAGCACATCAATATTTGAGGATTTTATCGTGGCGTCATTTGCGATTATGCTTCCTTGCACCGCCACAGGAGAGGTAGAATGAGTGGGAGTAGTGCTTGGTATGTCCAAATCTTTCGCAGAATCAATAGAATCAACAGAGTTTGCAAAATCTGCAGGATTTGTAGGGTTTGTAGAATTTGCAGGATTTGTAGTTTGCAAAGCCAAATCGCTAGATTCTAGTGAATCTTGCGAATTAGATTCTTTGGTTTGATTTTGTGATTTTTTGGCTAAATCTATGGTAATGCCAACTTGAGCTTTTATATCGCCTTTTAGGGAATCTATGGGGAGACTTATGCTGAAGTATTTGAAAAGATTGTGCACATTTTGGCTAAGCAATACTTTTGGCGAGGCAAGTGCGATATGTAGGGTAGGGGATTTTTCAAAAGAAAAGATAAGGCTTGTGCCTTGCAGTGAGAGGGAATCATAGCTTAGGGATTCTGGGGCAAGGGTTAGTTTGCCATCTTTCATTATGAGGTGGAGTTTTTTTGTAGTAAATGGCGTGGGAAATCGTGCTTGTTTTTTGCTTGGATTTTGGCTAGCCTGCAAAGAGGCTGGCAAATAGTAGGCGACTTTTTGGACTTGGGCTTGTGCGGTGGTGTTTTGTAGAAGAGTTTTTGTGAAGTTTTTGGGCGAGAGGGAAATATCAAAGCTAGAATCTAACAATTCAATGCAATCAAAATCTAAGCTAGCAAAAAGCCATTGATTTAGGCTTGGGAAAATCGCGCTTTCTTGCAGTAAATCACGGAGAAAATCTAGGTTTTTGATTTTGGTAGTTTTTGCTTTTAGTTTTAGGGTTTTAAAATCACTGCTTCCTTGCAAAAATAGTTTTGTTTCATCAAGTGCTTGTCGCGCTTGAGTGGGGGACGAGCTAGTTTGGGTTATTTTTGATTGTGTTGATTTTGCGTTTGATGATTCTGTGCTTTGTGCGCTTTGCAAGCGCAAATCATCTATATCCATAGGCAACACCACAAGTCCAAAGCCCACTTTTTTGCTTTTGGGGGCGTAAATGATACGCCCACCCACACTAAAATCTGGCTCGCTCATTGTGAGGTATTTTATGTCAAGTAGCATATTGTTGTCTTTGGTGCTGACATCAAATACGGCTTGTAGCTTGGGAAAAGATAGCGAATAAATCGCACCATCATAAGAAGCAGAAGCGGTGTATTTGTCGCTTAGCACGATGCGCTTAATGTCTAAATGCTCAAAATAAGCAATCCCCCAAATCGCGTATTTCACATAATCAGTGATTTTGGTAGAATCAAAATCTTTTTTGGGCTTTGGCTCGCTCATTGCTTGGGATAAGTCGATTTCTTGGATTTCTAGGATAAATTTATTGTGCAATCGTAGGTATAATCCACTAATAGAAACTTTGGCTATGCGCATCTGCTCTATGCGCACTCCCGAATACAAAAGCGCAAATCCACAAAAAAGGGTAGCAATGATGACAAAGAGAATAATACAAACGCTAAGTAGTTTTTTGGATGGTTTTTTTATCGTCATTTTAGTATTCTTTTGGTATTTAGCATTGCCTATTTGCACTACCCAAATGGTAACCGTGCCTCAAGGAAGTATCACTGCAATTATAACAAGTTTAAGCAACAATGGATTTGAAGTTAATCAATTTGACAAAAACATATTGCGCTTTTGGGGCAAGCCTCAATATGGGATTATCGATATGAGTGCGGGCATAAAGGGAGTAAGCACAGAGTGTGGCTTAGAGCCTAGAGATAAATCTAGTGCAAATATCATACAAAGTCTAGCACAAAATCAAAATCTCAAAAATCAAAATCTCAAAAATCAAAATCTAGCACAAGCTAGTCAAAGCACTTTTGAGAGTGCAAAAATCTTTCACACTATTTCTAAGGGCGATTTTTTGTATTTGCTTACTTCTGCAAAGGCTGCACAATCTCAAATCACACTTATACCCGGGGAAACAATGTATTTTTTTCTGAAAGATATTTCCCAAAAATTTTCTCTCAATGAGGAGAGACTAAAAAAGGCTTTTAAGCAGTATTCGCCATATCAAGAGGGTGTGATTTTACCTGATACTTATAAGATTCCAAATGGAATCAATGAGGAGGAAATCATAAAAAACCTCGTGTCTTTCTCGCTAAATAAGCATAAAAATCTAGCAAAAAAAATGCTTGGGAAATATGATGAAAAAGAGTGGTTTAGGTATGTGGCGATGGCTTCTATTATCCAAAAAGAAGCTGCTAGTATTGATGAAATGTCTCTAGTTTCTGCTGTGATTTACAATCGCTTGAAGCTAGGAATGCCTTTGCAAATGGATGGCTCGCTAAATTATGGGGAGTTTTCGCACTCACGAGTAACGCCTGAACGAATCCGCAAAGACAAATCACCATTTAACACCTACCTAAACAAAGGCATTCCACCCACACCTGTGGGAAGTGCAAGTATAGAGGCAATAAAAGCCGCGCTAAATCCTGCAAAGGTGGATTATCTTTATTTCGTGCGAAATAAGCAGGGAAAGCATAGCTTTAGCAAGACTTATAAAGAGCACAAAGAGAATTTTAAGAAGTAGATTTTTGGTATTTGTCGTTTTTATAAATTTTGCTTGCTTTTAAAAATTTAGGGTGTTTTTATGCAAAAATGCTACAAAAATGAGAAATTTTGCAAAATAGTAAAAAAATTTTTTACTAAATAAGGTTATTTTAAGTTGATTTATATAAAAATTTGCACCGATTGTAAAAGGGCAGTTTGGTTAGGTGCAAAAAGAGTGAGTGATTTTTAAGCATTTCTTAAAGCAAAATGTTTGCAGATTTTCCTCTAACGCATTCTTATTAAACTTCATATTTTGCAACACCAAAACAAGCATTTGTTTAGAGAATCTAGCTTATAATTCCTAGATAAAAGCAATAGCTAAAGGAGAAAAAATGTCTAATATGGTCGCCCCAGATAATACGCCTGTTTGGGTAAATGAAAGCAGGTGCAAAGCGTGTGATATATGCGTATCACGCTGTCCAGCAGGTGTCCTCTCTATGAGGCAAGACACACACAAAGTGCTTGGCAAAGTCATACAAGTGGCACACCCCGAGAGTTGCATAGGGTGCTGTGAGTGTGAATTGCATTGCCCAGATTTTGCGATATATGTCGCAGAAAGAAAAGATTTTAAATTTGCTAAACTCACGCAAGAAGCGCAAGAAAGAGCACAAAAAGTGCGTGAGAATAAATATATGGCACTCTAAAATAACGATTAAGGAAGAAATAATGCGAGAAGTAATTTCAGGTGGCAATGAGTTGGTAGCAAAGGCTGCTATTGATGCGGGTTGTAGATTTTATGGTGGGTATCCTATCACGCCGTCTTCGGACATTATGCACGAACTAAGCGTGCTTTTGCCTAAAAATGGCGGTAGATTTATCCAAATGGAAGATGAGATTGGTGGAATTTGCG
>SAMEA104315431__coassemble_1176_pt1 | contig 11854 bp, 15 predicted proteins | sample SAMEA104315431__metabat2_low_PE_013 | metagenome-assembled genome bin SAMEA104315431 (sample SAMEA104315431) | gut metagenome | biome: Monkey gut; feature: monkey-associated habitat; material: faeces | place: China | collected 2013 | reverse complement strand
TTTGCCCAAAGTCTAGCACTATGGCGAACTAAGCAAGAAAAATCTAAAAAAGATTCTAGCACTGCCCAAAACAACAATAAACTAGGATTTTTGCTTGGTGCTAGGGGGTTTGAGATATTTACTCCCTTTGTGGCAGTGGGCGAAGCGGTGCAAGCGCATTTGCAAGTGAGTATGCAAGATGAAAATGGGCTAGGTGTGTATGAGGGAGAGGCTTTTGTAGGTGGTAAGCTAATTGCCAAAACTTCTTTGACTGCGCTAAATCCAAATGATGAGTTTTTAGCCCAAATATTGCAAGGAGAAAAACTATTAGTGATACAAGGCAAGTGCTTATCACAGGCTCTTCGCGTGGTATAGGCGCAGGTATAGCTAGAGAGCTAAAAAGACAGGGCTATGAGGTCATATTACACGGCAGAAGCAAGACAGACGCGCTAGATTCTCTAGCAAGTGAGCTAGGCGCAAAATCTCTTATCTTTGATGTCGCTGACACGAAAGAGTGCAAAAAAGTTTTAGAATCTTATGTAAGCGAAAATCCTGCACTTTGGGAAATCGTGCTAAATGCTGGAATCCCTAGAGATAATACATTTGTGGGACTAGAGGAGGAGGAGTGGAAAGGCGTGATAGATACAAATCTACACAGCTTTTATAATGTGCTTCACCCCTTGCTAATGCCTATGGCTAGGGCAAAGCGCGGGCGAGTGGTAGTCATATCTTCTGTCTCTGGCGTGATAGGCAATAGAGGGCAGAGCAACTACGCAGCAAGCAAAGCGGGGCTAATCGGTGCTGCAAAATCTCTAAGTATAGAGCTAGCAAGTAGAAATATCTGCGTAAATGTAGTCGCTCCCGGTCTTATACTCACAGATATGACAAGTGGAAATCTCCCAAAAGAGCAGATTTTGCAAGCTATACCTGCCAAGCGATTTGGGGAAGTGCAAGATGTCGCGCCATTGGTGGCGTTTCTACTAAGCGATGGTGCTAGCTATATCACACGCCAAGTCATAGGTGTGAATGGAGGACTAGCGTGATAAAGCCAAATAGAGTATTTGTAAGCGGATATGGGATTGTAAGTGCGTTTGGCAAATCTTGGGAAAGCGTGAGAGAGAATCTACAAAAAGGAAAAAATGCCACCAAATACATAAAAGAGTGGGAAATCCACAAAGACTTGCGCTCAAAGCTAGCCGCACCCATAGAGGGCTATACTCCCCCACCTCAATGGAGTAGGAAGCAAATGCGAAGTATGGGCACAATCTCACAATATGCCGTAGAAGCAGCGGGATTGGCATTGCAAAAAGCAGGGCTAATGCAAAGCAATGGCGAGATAAACCAAAATATTCAAAATGGCTCTATGGGCGTAGCAAGTGGCTCTAGCACGGGTAGCACTGACTCGACACTGCAGCTTGCCAAAATGTTTTTAGGACTACCTCATAACTGCAATGCTAATACTTACATAAAGTGTATGCCACACACAACGGCTGCAAATATCGCTATTTTTTATGGACTAAAGGGTAGGATTATCCCTACTTCGTGCGCTTGTGCGAGCGGAAGTGTCGCCATAGGGCAGGCTTATGAAGCGATAAAATTTGGACTTATTGATTCTATGCTAGCAGGTGGGGCTGAAGAGCTATGTCCTAGCCAAGCATACACTTTTGATTTTCTCTATGCTACAAGTCAAAAAAACGATATGCCCTCCCTTACCCCCGCGCCATTTGACGCCAAAAGAGATGGGCTAGTCATAGGCGAGGGAGCGGGGTTTGTCGTGCTAGAGAGTGAGGATAGTCTAAAAAGACGAGGCGGGGAAGCACTAGCTGAAGTGGTGGGGTTTGGTAGCAACTGCGATGGGGCGCATAGCACCCACCCGCAAAGCGATACGATGAAGCAAGCGATGATTTTAGCCCTAAAAGATGCGGAGCTAAGCTCCAAACAAATATGCTATGTAAATGCTCACGCTACTGCTACGCAATGGGGCGACATAGCAGAAGCGAAAGCGACAAATGAGGTGCTGGGAGAATCTATCCCTATAAGCTCGCTAAAAAGCTATCTAGGACACACACTTGGTGCGTGTGGAGGGCTAGAGAGTATCGCGTGCATAGAGATGATGAGAGAGGGAGTATTTTTCCCCACGATAAACCTAAAAGAAGTGGATAAGGATTGCGCACCTCTTTTGTATTTGAGAGAGCCAAAATCTGTTAGCGGGGATTTTGTGATGAATAATAACTTCGCATTTGGTGGGGTAAATACTTCGCTTATCTTTAAGAGGGTGTGAAAATATAAAGAAGTGTAGGTGTTTATTTAGCGTGGTTTATAAAAGCACTTAGAGATTCTCTAAATTCACTTGGCAGATATAGGCAAGTCTCTTTTGATTCTAGCAAAATCGCCACTTGAGAAGTGTGTGCCTCACATAGCTTAGCACCATTCATATCTACAAACCTATACCCAAGCCTAAAAAAGCATTCAAATTCTAGCAATTCTACTTCTATGCAAAATCGTTTGTTAAACTCTATGGGCGCGATATATTTGCAATCTAGCTTGACTATGGGCAGGGCAAATCCTGCTTCTTTCATCTTTAGGTAGCTAAAGCCAACTTCATCTAAAAACCTGCACCTTGCTACTTCCATATATCGCACATAGTTTCCGTGCCACATAATACCCATAGAATCTATATCAAAAAACTCCGCAATGAAGTCGTATTTTTTGGTTATGTGTGGCATAGATTCTCTTTTATGCTTACTAGGGTTTATTTGGCAAAATCTGCTTGTAAGGTTACTTTGACTTTTGAATGTCTTACTAGACACTCAAATTTTTCAGTGCTATTGAAATTACCTTTTATACCCTTAGCATTAGTAAAACCTACAATATTAACAACTTTTGTAGCACTTAGGACGGTTGCACGATTTGCAAAGCTAAGAAGTGTTTTTCCTAACGCCATTTGACAAGCATTTTCTATACTTGGAGTAAAAGCTCGTTTGTGTCGTTGTGTGATTTGTAGATTTTGTGAGATGATTTGTGTGCCCTCCCCACTGCCTAGACCGAAAGCAAATTCTACGCTTTGAGGTAGTTTTGCTTTGACTTGCTCATTATTTAGGGCTTTTTGCAAGTCAAAATAGTGCAACTCACTCTTTGCGACAAGGCAAGAAAGCATACAAAAAGCCAAAGACAATGCAATTTTTAGTGTATTTTTCATTTTCACTCCTTTTTGGATTTTATTGCGAAATTATGCAGTATTTCCAAAAATTTCACAAGTTTATTTTGCACAAAATGTATTTGTCGTAAATCTATTTGGCAAATGACGCTTTAAGCGTTACTTTGACATCTAAAGCACGCACTAGGCATTCATATTCTTGCGTGCTATTGCTATTTAGGCTTACGATATTTACTGCGGAGTTGCCACCTGCTTCTTGGACTTTTTGTTGGATTTTGGCTAGGGTGATGACAAACGCTTCATCACAAGCACTTTTTATACTATCAAAATGCTTTAGAGCGTTTTTGTGATTTTCTTGCGCAAAGCCAGCGATAAGCTCTTTGCCTCCTATATTTCCTAGCCCGAAGTAAAGCCCTATATTAGGGGTTAGCCTAGCTTTTGCTTCATTGCTTTTTAGAGCTTCTGTGATGCTGTATTGTCTGTATTCTTTTGAGTAGCCGTTTTTTTCTTTTTGTGCACCTGATTTTGCTAGCACAAGGGCGCTTGATAGCATACATAGACTTGCGATAAGCACGATTTTACTCGCATTCATTTCATTCTCCTTTGTTGGAATTTATTGTCAAATATTTGTGTCTGCATTATAGCCTTTCTAAGATTATGGTTGGTTACACCAAAAATCATAAAAATTAAACCACGATTTTGGGTTTGCGACCACTCTTTTTTGGAGAGAATCTACATATTTTTGCATAAGCTCTTTTATTTGGGCTTCTTTTGTGGATTTTCGCTCAAAAACGATAGGTGCTTGGCTTATTTGCTCTAGCTCGATTGTGTATTTGCCTTTGATTTTTTCGCACCATAGCATTGAGATTTTGGCATTTAGCACCCCTGCTAGCAAAAACGCTCCTTGTGGGAAGTAAGCACTTTTTCCTAGAAAGTCAAACTTAGCATTTTTGCTATTGCTAGAGTGAGATATAGCTACTCTATCGCCCATAATGCCGATATTTACGCCATTTTCTAGCAAATCTTTTAGTCTAAAGAGAGAATCCATATCCAAATCATCTACAAGCATTATGCCTGAATCTGTGATGCTATCTTGCGTGGTGTTTGATTCTTTGTGCTTGCTTAGTCCTTTTAGGAGGGCGATAAAATCTTGGGCTATTTTTTCATACATCAAAATCACAAGCGGGATTCCCCTACACTATTTCGCAATGCCCTGCAAACTTCGATATTTCCAAAATGGCTTACCACCAAAATCTGCCCTTTTTTGGATTCTTTGGAGGTTAGTAGCTCGTTTTTGATAGCCTCCATATCACGCACTTCTATGTCTTTGTCATCTATTTTGCCTAGCCACGCAGCGATTTTGTCGCATATCGCGCTACCAAACTCATAAAAATTGCTATATACTTGGTAGTTTTTGTGCCATTTTCGCGCTATTTGTTTAAGTATGTTTGATTTTTTGCTAGGTTTTGGATTTTCACTTGGATTTTGGCTTTTGTAAAAGGCTTCTAAATTCTCATAAAATCTTGCGATATTGCGCCGCTCATTTGGCGAAAAGACAAAATACACTCCCGTTACAAATGCCACACATAGCTTCAAAATCGGGCGTAAAAATGGGTGATAAAAACAACCTACAAGCACGACTGTAACTTTTAGCCAAAAGCTACTTGCGCATTCGTTTTTTTCATACCAATGCTTTTCATACCAATGCTTTTCTTGCCATTTTTTGTCTTGCGATTTTTGATTTTGCAAATTTTTTCCTGCTTTATTTGGCTTTTTTACTCAATTATTACTTGCTTTATTTCAATGCTATTTTGCCACTAGAGCAGATTTTGTCATTTGCATAGAGGGTGAAAGATAGCCTATCCTCATTTTTTTCTAGCTCTAGCCTAGCGTTATCACAAGGACGCAAAAAGCTAGAAAACTTCACGCTTTGGATTTTGCTAATTGATTCTAGTGATATGCCTAGATATTTGCCCGCATTCTCAAGTGCAAACCCCAGCTCTACAAATCCCGGGACAAGAGGAAAATCCGCAAAATGTCCATCGAAATAAAAACACCCCTCATCAATGTAGGCTTCAAGCGTGCAGGTTTTGACTTCATTTGAGAGATTTTGACTTATTAGGCAAAATGTGGGGGTAATCTTTGCATTAGCGCATTCCTCAAATGCTTTTAGCGTGATTTTGCCTTGTTCATTGTAGGGTAAGCAAGAGCGGATATGAAAATACCGCAACGCGCTTATAATTTGAGATGATAGAGATGATTTGATAGCGGATTTTATGCCTTTTTTGCCAGAGACTCTAAACACCTTTTTGCCCTCATCGCTTAGCACTATTATCGCGCTTAAGCGCGTTTGCCCATCTAGCTTGCCTACGCGGACATTTTCTATGAGATTGGAGCTTTTTAGGCTAGATTCTACGAAATCAAGGTTTATGCGTGTTTCATTTAGTTTGATAATCCTATCATATCGCCCTAGAAGTGTGAATGTGCCATCATTGTGGATTTTTGCGCAATCATTGCTAAGGAACTCTGCCCTTTCGCCCTAAAAGCTATCAAGCCACGCACTAGAAATCATAAGCCTAGAGCTAGAATCTAGCTTTAGCTTCACGGGCGGAAAGGTGTGAAATGTGCTTTGTGTGCTAGATTTTGGGGTGTATTTTTGTGCTTGATAGCCTATTATCCCTGTTTCGCTACTGCCATATATCTCTACAAAGTGCTTCAAATCATCACCAAATCGCTTCTCTAATCCTGCTCGCAAGTGGCTATCTAGTGGCGAGCCAGCGCAAAATATCGCCTTTGGTGGGGGGATTTTGCTTATGTCATCTTTTTGCACGATGTCTAGGGCGGTGGGTGAGGCAAGCAAAATTACATTTTTGTGCTTATCTAGCGCGTTTATCAAAAAGTGATGATACAAAAACTGCTCTTTTAGCACCACTCCACCGCACACAAGGGGCAAAAACACCTTAAAAGTAAGCCCAAATAAGTGCCTATGGGGAATCGCCCCGATAAAAGTAGGTATATTATCTTTTGTGTAATCATTTAGGTGGAAAAATTCTGCTAAAAACTTCGCTTCACAAAGCATTTGGTAGATATTTTTGGCGATAAATTTTGGCTCTCCGCTACTGCCTGAAGTTTGGATAAAAAATCGCGCTTTATCTAGGTGGATTTTGGGTAGGATTTCGCTAAGGGTGCTATTATCAAATGAGTTTTGTAGTGGGCTTTTATTTAGCTTTTGATTGCCACCCCCCCCCCCTCCTAGATTTTTGCTAAGTTGTGTTTTATCAACTAGATTTTGGCAAAAAATCTCGCTATTTAAAAACTTGCTATCTAGTAGTAGCATATCATTTTGCGTATTGCTTGGGGAGTTTAGCAAATAAGGCTCTTTATGGGCTAAGATAGTGCCAAAAAGTGTCGCTATAAATTCATAAGTATCATCTAAAAAAATGCCTATTTTTGAAAACTTGTAAGCAAGCGGGGAAGCAAGCAGTATAGAAGCGATTTTGCTAGAATCTAAGCGCAAATCGCATAAATTTTTGGTGGATTTTATCGTGTCTTTGGAATGCTTTTGTGAAACTCCTTTAGAATCGCTAAAAATGATTTTTTCACTAAAGTGCTTAAACATTATCTAGCCCTTTGTGCTCGGGGATAAAGTAGTAGTTGCGATATATCCACTCTATGCCAAATAATAATCCCAAAGCCACATAGCAGATTCCACCACAAAACAAACTCCAATAAAGTTTTTCCTCTAGCAGTGCTAGGGCAAAGGCGATAATCGCACTAAGCCCAAAATACGAAATCCAAATCTTTGTAAGAGTGCGCGTATAAGATATGACATACTTTGGCAGCTGCTTTGAGGAGCGCACTCCGTGTGAGTGAGTGGCAAATCTTGTGATGATTGCCTCGCCTTTTAGGCTAAGTGCAAACACGCATAGAAGCAAAAGATATACGCATACAGGGTAAAAATACACGATTTCTAGCTTGCTTTGTGCTTCGCCAAAAAATCCACCAAATCCACCAAAGCCGCTAAGAAACTCTCCCAAAATCTCTCTAAGAAATATAATCCCAAAAAGCAGGGCAAAAATACTGCTTAGTGTTTTGTTTGCGCTGTGGCTTTTGTGGCTTAGAAATGCTTTTATGCCCCAAGCTAGTGCCATAATCCCCGCTACCGCGCAAATATTTTCCCCAAAATACACAGCAAGTGGATAGGAAATGCTTAAACACACAAACACCACATTAAACGCGACTAAGGCGCACTTTTTGGCAAAGTCTTTATCATTTTGCAACTTGAGTGCTTTTATACCCTCTTTTAGAGGACTTAGAAATGTATGAGAAAATCTATGAATTTTTGGCATTTTTTTAGAATCTTTAGGATTCTTTGTTTGCACTAAGTGTTTTATAGACAATGTCTATGATGTCTTGGAGGGTTTGGACTTCTTTGAAATCAGGTGCTTCCATACGATAGCCTGTTTTTTTGCGGATAAAGTCAAGCAAGTCAATCGCATCAATGCTATCAATCTCTAAATCGTGGTAGATTTTCGCCTCTGGCGTGATTTTTTCTTCTTTGATTTCAAAAAGCTCAATTAGCGCACCTTTTAGCACTTCAAAGATTTCTTGTTTTTCCATTTATACTCCTTGTGGTTTTATGATTTGGCTTAGACTTTTGCTTGCTCGGCAATGTATTTGCTAAGATTTGCCACGCTATAAAAAATCTCTTTTAGATTCCCTTGCTTGCTATCTAGCTTTAGCCCGTATTGCTTTTGGATAGCAAGTCCTAGCTCTAGCGCATCTACGCTATCAAGCCCCAAGCCATTATCCTCTGTGCCAAAAAGCGGCATATCATCGCCAATATCACTAGATTTCATATCGGGTAGATTTAGACTTGTGATGATGAGGTTTTTTAGCTCCTCTTTTAATCGACTTAATTCATTTTGGGATTGATTTTTTGGTTTGTCTGCTTGCATTCTCTCTCCTTATAAGTGTGTTGTAAGTGTGCTGTGAAGTTGCTTGGTTAGCATTCATTTAGTGGTGCGTATAGATTTCCTAGATATTCGTGCAGAGCGCGAACCCTTAGAGAATCGCTTTTGTCTTTTGCAAAATCATCTAAGATGATTTGATTTTCTAGCGAAATCTCGTAGCGTAGTGTTTGAGCTGGCGTATTATACCATTTTGAATCTTTTTGTAGGCTTTTTGGGCGCATTTTGATAAAAATCGCACTTAAAGATTTCGCGCCGTGTATTGCTATGTAGCTAGCGGCTTTGTGGAAAGAAATTTTATCTTTTGTGCGAGTGCCCTCTGGGAAAATCAGCAGAGATTCTCCGCTCTTTAGAGCTTCTATGCTTTTTTGTAGTAGCTCTTCATTTGCGGTGTTTAGGATATAGCCACTTGCTTTTATCGCCCCAAAAAGAAAGATATTTTTGCCTAGAGAGGCTTTGACTACGCAGTTTATGCGCGCAATATTTGCAAGCAATAAGACAACATCAAGTAGTGATGGGTGATTTGCGATGAAGATTTGACTAGGCTTGACAGAGGGGATTTTATCAATCGTAGTGTTTGATTTATTTGTGGATTCTATCATTGATTCTTTTGTGGATTTTTCTACTGATTTTTTTGCTGTTTCTTGCGCAAATTTTTCTACTGACTCTGCTACTGATTCGTTTGCTTTGAAGCTATAACTTACCCTTTTTGCAAGGCGCATAATCCACAAAAACAAAGCCCACGCATAGCGCACCAAATCGCGACTAAAATACTGCACTTTTTTGTAGCGATGAAGCCTAAGGACGATGATTGGGATAAAGATGAGATTCCCACTAGCACAGATAATCCCAAAAACCACAAATCCAAAGCACGCAAAAAGCAAAGCAAGTATTTTTTGGCAAATCGTTTTTGCTTGGTTTGTTATTGCCTTGTGTAGATTATTAGGCATTTTGTAGCTCTATGTGCCATTTAAATGAATCGTTGTCAATGCTATAAGAAATGCTTTTGGGGGCGTCTTTTTTTGATATGGTGTTTGTAGCTGCTAGTAAATCTAGCTCGCTTAAAATGATTTCTAAGTCATTTGGGCTTGGTGCTTTGGTGTGGGGTTTGTTTATCTCTAGTGTGGCGTAAAATGCTCTTTTGCCCGCTTCTTTGTTTTCTCTGTTATCTGCCTTGTGGAGCTGATTTGGCAAACTCACAAGGGCGGCTAGGAGTAAAAAGTCTGGCGCATTTTTTTGTGGATTTTGCTTATTTGGGGTGGCGGGGCTGCTTGAATTTTGCGCTTTGTATGCTAGATATTCACGCGCAAGTCCCTCATAGTAGCTTAGCACAAGCACTTTGTTTGTGTGCTTTGCGTTTGTATCGGCAGATTCTTTGTTTTTAGCTCCTTTATATGCGATTTCTTGCAATCGCATATATGCGTTTATCATCGCGTATTCTAGGCTAGGATTTGCCGAGATTGCGCTTATTTCGGCGTTGTTGTTGTGAGCTATAGCGAGCAGTGCTGGCGTGGCATTTAGCACAGACATAGAAAAGCTAGTGGGGGAGAGTAGGTAGCTATCTTGCAAGCTTAGCAGCATACTAAAACAGCGATTTATCTCACCCAAAGTGGAGCTAAACACGATAGGGATAGAGCCTAGATTCCATTCGTTTATTTTTGGCTGAAGTAGGCTAAAAACACATTTGCTAGCATTGCTAAGTCGCCTACGCTCTAGAGGTGATAGATGAGAGAGGGCAAAATCTGCTTTGTAAGATTGAAGTTGGGCAAAATCTAGCGCATTTTGATTTTGTGATTTTTGCGAAGATATGAGAGAGGGCAAATCGACATTTGGCGAGATGATAGCTGATATGTCATTGATAATGAGGTGTAGCTTATTCATTTTGCTCCCAAATGTTTTAGAGATTTTGGCTAGGATTATAACATACATTTTTTCATTTTCTATGCTATAATACCCGCTTATGTGCGCTTGCTTGGTGTTTGTAGTGCTAGTTGTGGCATTTAGCTTAAAATCCAAAATCGCATATAAATTTTGCTAGTCTTTTAGGATAAACCCACTTGGGATAAGCCTGCATAAGCGCATTTCGCGCTTACAACCAAAGACAAAACATAGGGGTAAAAAATGTTTGATTTTCTCTTAGTGCTTGTAACATTTGGCGTATTTGTTGGTATATTTATGTGGAACAACAGCGATAGTCAGCTCAAATGAGATTTTCTAAATATTGCCTAAACACTTTAAATAGCCTTTGTTATATTTCACAAATAGCTTTGTGGGCTAGAGCAAGCCAAGAATCAATACTTCTTAAATATTTTTCAAAATAAGCACTCAAGTAGCACATTCACGCAAGACATTTTGCACAAAATCTAAGGACTTAAATGCTACCACATTTCTCCAAAATTCAGCGGTTTATCATTCGGTGGAAATCCCGCTCTTTGGGACCTGATATAGATTCGATTATCACGGTGCTAAGTGTGCTTATCTATATGGGCAAATCTGACAAAAAAGAGGACAATATGGATAAGCAGCTAGGCATAGCAAAGCATATCCTCTATGATAGGCTAAAGCTAGGTGGAATCGCTAGCTTTGTCCTAGAACGTGTCATCGTGGAGGTGGGGGAGTTTATTGATGATGAGAGTAAATATATCCGCGCACGAGAAAAAGCCTTTGATGATTTTGTCCAAAACATACAGCTTTATAGCTTTGCCCTAGATATGTTAGAGGGCGAAGAAAACGCTTCAAAACTTGAAATGCTCCGCTCTGTGATACAAAAATCCTATGATGAAACATATAGCCTAAAAAAAGAAAGCAAGCGAATCTTGCAAGTGCAAGAATCGCGCTTTTTGCACTGATATTTGGCTAGCTAAACTAGAATCCTTATGGAGTCTTTAAGGAATATAAAATGCTTGCAAACCCCACATATCAAAGACAAGCACAAAAGAGTGAGTGCCAGATTTCAAGTGCAAACTTCAACAAAATCTTAAAAGGAGTGTATAAATGAGCACCGTATTTAGCAAAATCATCAAGGGCGAAATCCCTTGCAACAAAGTCTATGAAAATGATGAATTTTTGGCGTTTTATGACATCGCACCAAAGGCAAAAGTGCATATCCTAGCTATCCCAAAAAAAGAGCTAAAAGATTTCAACGAAATAGACGCCACGCTTATGGGGAAAATGAGTGAGTTTATCCTAGAAGTCGTAGAAAAAGTCGGCATAAAATCTAGTGGTTATCGCCTAATCACAAACATAGGCAAAGACAGCGGACAAGAAGTCCCGCACTTGCATTTCCATATCTTAGGTGGGGAGCGACTTGGTGGGAATTTTGCCTAAGCTCATCTAAAATATCGAAAAATACTAGCAAATCTACAAAACCAAACAAAATATAGAGCTACCCCAAAGATAGCAAAAAGTCAAAATCCACCAAAATCCACAAATAAAAATAGGAAACTAAACAATGCAAACCCTCCAAAACAAAGCCAAAATCCTCATTGAAGCATTGCCATATATCCAGCGATTTGGTGGCAAAATCATCGTCATCAAATACGGCGGGAGTGCTATGGAAGATGAAAATCTAAAAAAAAGCGTGGTGCTTGATATTGCACTGCTTAAATCCATAGGATTTAAGCCTGTCATCATTCACGGCGGTGGCAAAGACATAAGCAAGTGGATAAATAAGCTAGGTGGGGAAGCGAGGTTTGAGGAGGGATTCCGCGTAACTGATGAGAGCGCATTGCAAGTGGCTGAAATGGTG
>SAMEA104315431__coassemble_1163_pt1 | contig 12061 bp, 11 predicted proteins | sample SAMEA104315431__metabat2_low_PE_013 | metagenome-assembled genome bin SAMEA104315431 (sample SAMEA104315431) | gut metagenome | biome: Monkey gut; feature: monkey-associated habitat; material: faeces | place: China | collected 2013 | reverse complement strand
AAAAGAATGGATTGCCACGACTTGCTTTCGCAAGTCTCGCAATGACGAATCTATCGCAAATTGCCACGAATCGCTACGCGATTCCCGCAATGACAACGAGCGTGGCAAGACAATAAATTTCAACACAAAGGAGCATAAATGCTAAGATTTTACTTAGGACTTACAAGGCAGGAGTGGCGGATTTTTAAGGAGCGCAATCTAAATCTTTGCGCTTTTATTTTGCAAAATCACGCGGTTTTGAAAGAAAAATACTTACAAAAATGGTGGTATTTGCGGTGGCTTTTGCGTAGATTCAAGCACAAAAGAATAGTGCGACTTGAAAAAATCAAGCTATTTTTCACGCGCAAAGTTTCCGTGCCGACTATGGATTTTAACATTACCACGCGTTGCACTTTGAAATGCCAAGATTGTGGTAGCCTTATGCCACTATACACCAAAGAACAGCACTTTGATGAGAGTTTGGATAGCTTTAAGGTGAGACTTGATGCCTTGCTTAAAAATGTTAGCCATATTTATCAGTTTAAAATCATCGGTGGAGAGCCATTGCTTAACAAAGATTTTGCGGGTATAGTAGATTATGCGTGTAGCAAAAAGCAGATTTTGCTTGTCCAAATCACTACAAATGGCACGATTTTGCCCACAAAAGAAGTGTTACAATCACTTATTCGCAACAAAGATAGAATCCAAATCTTTGTCTCAAACTACACGCTACACAATAAAACAAAATACAATGAATTGCTTAATCTTTTGGCACAAAATGACATTCCACATAACACCGTGCGCAATGCAAGTGATTTTAGGTGGATTCAAAGAGGTGATATTTTTTCTAGAAATAGGGACAAAGAGGGCATCAAGCGGACTTTTTGGAATTGTTGGCAAAAGCATTGCGTTTTGTATTTTGAGGGGCGATATTTGGTTTGCACGAGGGCGTATTGGATTGAAAAAGCGTTAAATCCAAATATCAATCTAAATGATGGAATCAACCTTAATGTAACCGCTACAAATATGGGGGAGGGGAATCGCCCTACAAAAAAATCGCTCAAATCCTCAAATCATTTGCGAATCTCGAATCAAGATTCACGAATCACGATGGGCGATTCCACCTTGCCACCGCTTGAATCTTTGCGACTTGATAGTGAGGTTAGCAAGGCGGATTTACTCGCTTTTTATACCTACACAAATTTTAGCGCGTGTAGGTATTGCGACAAACTTAATCAGCGCGACACTTGCACCCCAGCATTGCAAATAGGGGAGGAATAGCTATGTGCTATCATTGCGAGATTCGGCAACGCCGAATCGAAGCAATCCAAAAAAATAAAGGAACATAAATGAAAAACACTAAAGACAATTTAGCGGAAGTATCACAGATGAGAAATCGTGGTTTTCAAGCGCGAAGCGAGGGAGTTTGCTTATCGCAAATGACCGAAGCTAAGCGCGAAGAATCCGCGATTTATCGCTGTGAGACAACGCTTAAATTATCCACTTTGCCAAAGACTTGGCTTATTGACATTGACGGCACGATTGTAAAGCACAATGGCTACAAAGATGATGGGCGCGACACGCTACTAAATGGCGTGAGTGAGTTTTTTGCGAGCTTGCCAAAGGACGATAAGGTGATTTTGCTAACCGCGCGTGAGAGTAGCCAAGTGGCTAGTCTTAAAGATTTTTTAGCAAAACACAAAATCCGCTTTGACGCGCTCATCAGCGATTTGCCCTTTGGGGAGCGGATTTTGATAAATGACACTAAGCCAAGTGGGCTACAAACCGCCTTTGCGATAAATAAAAAGAGAGATGAGGATTTTTGCGTGGAGGTGGAAAGAGATGAGAATCTATAAACCCACCCCCTAGCCCCCTCCGCAAGGGAGGGGGAATCAAACAAATAAGGAGTAAAAATGAACACTAAACCTATCCAAACCTTACAAGAACTAGCGCAAAACTTAAAAGCGGATTGCTACTATTTCGTAAGCCCATCTAGTGCGGGGGATACTTATCGACTATGTATGCTAAAAGTAGCATTAGAGTCGCAATATAAAGGCAAAATCATTTTTATCATAAAAGCTATGCACGAAGCGATATGCGAAATGTTTGATGGGCTAGAATATGTGATTTGCGAGGATAAAAGCGTGGATTTTTGCAAATACAAACAATGCCTAATTTTGGATAATGTCGTATCTGTGCCTACGCTAGGCAAAATCTATTCACATTTTATCAATTATGAATTTGGCAAAGATTTAGCCGCAGATACTCAGCTTGAGTTTGATAGAGTGCGACTTATGCTCCCACAAGACGCACAGCGAGTTTTGCCTACAAATCTCCCACAAATAAGCGAATCTCTACGCGCCAAACTACATAAAATCGCCCCTTTGGATAAAATCATATTATTTTGCCCAGAGGCAAATAGCTTTCCTAGACTGCCATTTATCATTTTTAAGGACGAATGCCAAAGACTACGCAAAGAGGGATATAGCATAGTTGTAAATAGCCTAAAATACAAGAAAGAATATGCTAGGTTTTTTAGTAATGGCGTGTATGATTTGGACTTATCACTAAAAGAAGCGATTGCTTTAGGAATATCGTGTGCGGGAGTGATTTCTACTCGTGCGGGATTTTGCGATATTGTCGCTCATTATTGCAAAAGACTTAAAATCTACTACACGGCTTTTAGTAACTATATAATGTGGGATAGAGTGCTACCAAATACAAAGCGCGTGTATGTGTGCGATGTGTATATCTATAAGAAGCTATTGCAAATATCTAGTAAATCTTTGCCAATGAAACTCTACAAACGCTACGCCACAAAGGGATTTTTGAAAAAATTGCGATTGCCTTTCACGGCGTATTTTAAGATTTATCAGCGACATAAAAGCAATGATATTGCACCAAACGAAACGAGCGAATTTATCGAGCAAGAGCTAAGCCAAACTTATGAATATAATCTAGGTCGTGCTTTGCAAAGGGCTTGTGAGCGATTTTGGTGGGGTGGATTTTTGCTTTTTCCATTTGCCTATCTCAAAATCCGCAAAGAAAAGGGTAAGGGCTTTAAGCGTATTGATGTGTTACCATAAAATCACGGCTATAAAATCACTAAATTTTGTGCTTTTTGGATTTGGCACAAGTAGCAAGCCTTGTAGTCAAAATCGCAAACAACGCAAAAAATACTTTGAAAATCCACCTTAGCAAGCAAGCTAAAAAAAACACGCAAACAAGCTAAAAACCACTTTTGCAAAAATCTACTTTAAAATCATTTTGCAAAACCTGCTTTATAAAATCTAGCTTTGCAAAATCCACGTTGCACAATCTTGCAAGTATCCTGCAAAATAAAAAAAAGGAAATTAAAAATCTACAAACAATAAAAATTAGCAAAATTTTTCACACTTTTTAAATTTTTTGTTAATTTTTATTTATCGTTATTTTCTTAGGTTTTGTCTATTTTTCTTGCCTATTTCTTTTGGAGTGCTTTTTTTGTGGTATTTTGCGTGCATTATTCCAATTTGGCGTTTTTTTTTTTTTTTTTGGTATGGTTACATATTTGCCGACATCAAATAATAAAAGGAGAGCCAAATGAAAAAGCAAATAGGGGTTAGAAAGCATTTTTTTATCGCATTAGCCTTAGTGGCGTTTGTGTCAAGCCATTTGAGTGCAAACTCGCCAAAAAAATCTATCCAAGATAGAAGCCAAGAGATAGAGCAAACATTTCAAACAAAAATAAACGAGCTAGAATCTCGCCTAAAAGTCATCATAGAAGCCGAGCAAAAAAACAAACCCCAAACAGAATCATATAAGGGAAGTGGCTATGAGCATTATATTAGTCAATTTGAGAGTAAAAAGGAAAGTGCCAAAAACTTAAGTAAGCATCACAGCCAATACAAACAAGAATCTATTGCAAAAGCCAAAGAAGTAGCCAAAGTGCACAACGCAGAAAATGAACTTAGCGCGCTTATGGAAAATATAGGCAAAATCTCTAGTGAGTTTGCAAGCAAAATAAAACACACTAAAGCAGACTTGCGCACACAAGCCTTGCATACAAACAATAAAAATAGCGCGAAATCTATCTACAAAGAAAAAATAGAGTGGATTTTGCAGAGTTTTGAAAATGAGCTAAATGAGATTATCTCTGAAGCGTATAACGCTTTTAGCGAACATCTTGCTTCTATTTATGACAAAAAGTAAGCAGGAAATAGATTCTCTACAAGAAAATGATTTGTGATTGTGTTTATCTAGATAGACAAAAATGCTGAGTAATGGCAAGGTGGCTACTTTGCCTGTCAATAAAAATAGATTGCTACGAATCGCTATGCGATTCTCGCGATGAATATGTGGCGGATTGCCTCCGTTGTGGCTCTTTGCCACTGCCTCGCAATGACTAAGAATCTAAAAGAACCCACCCCCTTAGTCCCCCCCGCAAGGGAGGAGGAAATATTTTGCTTGCCCTAACTCGCAAGGGATGGGAAATGGAATACTTCGGGCTACGCCCTTAAGCATGACAATGGTTTCGTCATTGCGAGGGGCGTTAGCGTTCGCAACGAAGTAAAACAAAGTTTCTTTAATAATCCAAAGTTCGTTATTGTGAGCAAGCAAGCCAAGCGTGGCAATCTATACTCTTATCACTCTTATCGTCATTGCAGAACTTGACAACGGCAAGTCATAGCAAAGCCAAAGTTTCTTTAGTAATCCACTGGTTAAAAATAGATTGCCACGCCGATTAAAGTCGGCGTGGCAATGATGAGATTTTGAGTTGCTATGATTCCGTGCGTTTGTGCAAAATCTCGCAATGACAGAAAGGGTAAGTAGCCTACCTAAAATCTAAAAAATATTACTTTCAAAATTTTCTTTGGTTTAGTGCTTTGTAGTTGGCACAGCCTTTGTTGCAGACGAGGTTGCAGGCTTTGCCATATAGCTCTTTTGCTGTGTGTAGATTTTGCTTTGTGCCAAGCCCATTTGCATATAGCACGCCTAGATTGTTGCAAGCATAGCCATACCCCATATCACAAGAGATTTTGTAGTATTGGTGTGATTTGCGGTAGTCTTGCAGTGTGCCCTCGCCATTATCATACATTACACCTAGATTGTGGCAAGCGAGCATTTTTGCCTCGCCACTGCTTTTTTCACACACGATTTCAAAGTGCTTGAGTGCGTTTGAGAAGTCTTTTTGCTCATAGTATAAAGTCCCTAGATTTAGCCTTGCTCCGTTGTGCTTCTTTTGCAGTGCTAGCTCGTAGAATTTTTTAGCTTGTTGGATATTTCCTATCTCTTTGTGGTAGAGCAATCCTAGATTGTAGTAAGCGCGATTATCATCTAAATCAATCGCTCTTTTGAAAAAAGTGATAGCTTTTGCTTGAAATCCCGCATTTTGGTAGATTAGTCCGTTGTCATTGCAAGTGATTTTGGTGCATTCTTCTAGGCTTTGTAGTCCGTTGTTTATGAGCCTTTGACACATTTTGTGGTCTTTGTTAAACACGCAGGCGTTAAAGTCTTGACTCCATTCCTCTTGGCTAAGTGGAGCTGCATTTGATAAGGAAATAGCAAGCGCGAAAGATAGTGATGAGAGGGTGGATATGGTTTTGCGTGAGAATGTGTAAGTTGGTTTTGCATAGATGATTTTTGACATTTTTTTCCTTTCGTTAGATTTTGCTTTTTGCTTGGCAAATTTTTAAGCGCGAAATTGTATCATTGTTTTTGTATTTTTTGTCAAAAAACAATAACACTCAAAGCTAGATATATACGACTTTTGGGGGCGTTTGTAATGAGTGGGATAAACGCCACATAACGATGGCAAGCACAAAAGAAAAAAAGTAAATTTTTTATTTACGAAAAATAAAATTCTATTTTCACGCTCGTTTTATGTTGGTTTTTTAGAATTGTGCTGTTTGTTTAAGACATTTTGGGCTTAAGGCGCAATCTTTTAGGCTATGAAATCCATAAGATTCTAGCTAGATTCTAGAAAAAAGTCTAAAAAGTTTTAGACAGCAAAATTTTCTTAAAAAAGGAGAACAGATGAAAACTTCACAAATGAAATTTTCGTGGGCAAGGGTATTGGTTTTGGCAAGTTTGGCTGGTTTTGCGGGTAGCTCTTTTGCTTTTGGTGCGGACTTTAGCGCAAAAAGCGATAGCGAACTCATTAGTCTTGCGGGCACGATTGCTCCAAGTGATGAGCCAGATTTCGCCATAGAGGTAAATAAGCGCGTAAATGCAAAGCCTTACGCAGAAGCAAAGGACTTCAAAAAAGCTATCAAATACGCTCGCAAGCAGGCACTTTATCAGCTTCCCTATGAGCAAGCGCGAAAAAGAAAAATAGAGGTCTGTAAAGCTCTCCAAGCTAGGACAGACTCTATGACAGGTGCGCAAATCCGTGATGCAGGGCTAAAAGTCTCTCGCAAAGATTGCGATTATGTCGGGCTAAAAGATAAGCATTGGAAATTTGGCAAATAAGATAGCGCAATAAAGTAGCTTGCATTGTGTCATTGCATTTACAAGAGTCTAGATTCTAGAATCTAGACTCTATGATAAAATTTAGTAAGATTTTGCAAAATATATCACTTTTGTTTGAAGCAATGCGCATAGATTTTGCAAAATCTTTTACAATATCACAAGTATTTTGCGCTTAATGATAAGACACAAAAAGCGCAAATAAAGGAGAGGCGCAAATGGCAAAAAAGGGCGTAAAAATCCTACTTTTAGAAGATGATTTGTCGCTTGGCGAAATGCTCTGTGATGAACTGCAAGAAAAAGGCTACCTTGTAACGCACTGCGAAAACGCTCAAAACGCGCTAGAAGTAGGCTATGAGCAGGCATTTGATTTGTGGATATTTGATGTCAAAGTCCCTCTAGGCAATGGCTTTGAAGTGCTAAAAGAGCTTAGAGGGCTTGGCAAAAATACGCCAACGATTTTTCTTACTTCGCTTTCGATGATAGAGGATTTGAAGCGAGGATTTTTGGTGGGCTGTGATGATTATTTGCGCAAACCCTTTGATGTAGATGAGCTCCTTTTACGCGTGGATTGCCTTCTTAAGCGGTCCTTTGCGCACCAAAATAGCGAGATTTTAGAGCTTAGTGAGAAGCACTGCTTTGACATACTGCAAAAAACACTTTTTGATAAAAATACAAAAAAAGAAATCGCCCTTACCAACAAAGAGCGCGAACTGCTCGCATTGCTCCTGCAAAATCGAGGGAATTTTGTAAGCCAAGATGAGATTTTTGAGCGGATATGGAGCTATGATGAAAGCCCTACAAATATGGCTTTGCGCGTGTATATCAAAAACTTGCGAAAGGTGCTAGGGAGTGAGAGTATCGCTACGCAAAGGCATAGGGGATATTGCTATGCCAAATAAAAAATTAAGAGATTTTGTTAAAAAAAAATTTGCTAGCAAAAATCTTAAAAATCTAGGGAATCGTTGCGCTTTAAAATGCCAAGATTTAAAGAAGTTTTTTAAGACAATTTGGATGGGAATGCACGCTTTGTTTTTGGGTAAATTTTTGGGCAAATCTTTTGCCTCAATAAATACTCTGCCCAAAATCCCAAAATCCCAAAATCCCAAAAAAATCGATACTTTCACAAGCACGACTTATAAGATTTTGCTCCTTTATTTGGGGACTTCGGTATGCTTTTTGGGAATCATATCTTTTATGATGTATAACAAAGAATTGCATAATTTGCGCGACCACCAATCAATGCAAATGCGCAATGACTTTATCCAAATCGCCACTGCAATGGAACAAAGGGATTTTAAAAGTAGCGCAGGACTAGAGAGGGAAATCAAAAAAACGCTTGAAGAAATAGAAGAAAAAGAGGCAAAACTCCAAAAGAAAAATACCCCAAAAAATCAAGCAAAGCTCTTAAAAGAAATCCAAAAACTTAAAGAACTGCAATCCTTGCAAGCCAATCAAGCCCTGCAAGCTCAACAAAACGCGCAAACCCCACAAGACACCGCGCAACGATTTCACAAAAGCAAAGAGGCTTCGCCTGCTTTGCTAGAATTTTTGCGTGAAATGAGAGCAGAGATAAACTCGCCATTTGCCCTGCTAGATGAGAATCTAGGTGTGGTGTATAGTGATTTAAGTGTGGGGTTAGATTCTATTAGCCCTATATTTGCTAGTCCGCAGGGATTTTTGCGCTTTGAGGGGTTTATTTTTGTGAATTTTTCGCGCAACAGAGGCTTGCTTTTTCATCACCCATTTGGCGGGGGCAAAATACCAAAATCGGCTATGAAATACCTTGATAAACAGGGGTGGATTTTTATCTTGCAAGGTGAGGCGGTAGAGAGTGGCGCAAAGATTTTTAGCAAAGATGATGCAAGGCTTGAAGCACAAAGATTTAGCCAACCAAAGCAGATACAATCTATAAAAAAAGAGATTCTCTCCATTCGCGTTGAAATCATCGCTCTTATGTTGCTTTGCTTGCTTGTGATTGCCATTGTGGCTTACGCGCTTGTGAGGCTATCTCTGCGCCCTATCAAAGCACAGATAAAGCACCTAGAGCGATTTATCAAAGACACCACGCACGAGGTAAATACGCCCCTTAGCGTTATCCTAATGAGTGTGCAAAAATTTGATAATAGCGAGCTAGGGGAGGCAAACAAAAAGCGACTGCATCATATCAAGCTATCTGCCCAAAGCCTGCACCAAATGTATCAAAATCTCATTTTCCTAAACTTCTATCAAGGCAAAAATAATGAGCAATCTTTGCAGTTAGATTCTCTTATAAATGAGCGCGTGGAGTATTTTTCCACCCTTTTGGCGCAAAAAAATATCACTCTAGATTGCAAACTTGACCCTGCTAAAATCTATGCAAACAAAGATGAAATCACCATAATGCTAGATAATCTCCTATCAAACGCAATCAAATATAACCACAAAGGAGGCACAATCTCTTTGCTCCTCACAGCTAGCCAAGACAAAGCAACGCTAGAAGTGCGCGATAGTGGCTATGGCATACAAAAGGAGGATTTGGAGCGGATATTTGAGCGATACAAGCGGTTTAATGATGATAAAGGTGGCTTTGGCATAGGGCTATCATTGGTAAGTGAAATCGCTAGGAAATATGACATAGATTTAAATGTGCAAAGCGAGGTTGGCAAAGGTAGCACGTTTGTGCTGGTGTTTAAGGCTTTGTAAGCTATGCTTTGATTTTGCATTCTCTGTGTTGCTCGGCGTTGCTCGGCACTGGTAGTTAAGTATGTTTGGACTATTTTTGTGTAGCACTATTTGATTTTATCTTTGCCAAAATCTTTGTCAAAGAATCTTTTGCAATAAAAACTAGGCAATATTTGTAGCCTAGATTTAGCCTAGATAAAGTATTGTGGTAAGATTTTGTGTTTGTTGTGGGTGCTTATAGCCCAAACAACAAAATTCATAAAATCATAGAGGTTCGTTTTGAGATTTTTGCTCGTTTTAGCAATGATGGGCTGGGGACTTGTGTGGGCATTATCTAAAGTGCTATTAGAGTATGCTTCTCCTGCGCAAATTGCCTGCATTCGATTCCTTATCGTATCTATTTGCTTTGTGCCACTTCTTTTTGCGCTAAAAATACCTTTTAAAATCCCTCGCAAAGCACTTTTGCCACTAGCTTTTAGCGCGATTTGCCACACGGCATATTCTTATGCTATGTATGCGGGTATGGAGTTTGGAGATGCTGGGAGTGCGGGAGTGATTACAGAAGTGCTACCACCTATTATCGCGGCTTTTTTGTGGAGTGTGTGGAGGGGGCAGACACTGCTTAGGCGAGAGAAGTGGGGGCTAGCACTTGGCATAGTCGCAGGGGCATTTTTGATAAATCTTTTTGGCAATAGTGGTGCGATATTGCACCCTTTTAATGCGATATATCTTTTTGCTTCGCTTGCTTGGGCGTTTTTGATGATAGGCTCAAGACTAGCAAGCGAAAATCTAAATCCGCTTTGTGTGAATTTTTATATTTGCCTAATAAGTGCAGTGGCGTTTTTGCCCTCGCTTTTTATGCTTGATTCTAGTGGGGTTAGCGGGATTGAGAAAATCTTAGAAGCGGATTTTATCTTTTGGGGTAGCATAGTAGTCGTGGCTGTATTTTGCACGGTGTTTTCTACGAGCGTGTTTTATCACGGGCTATTTGTGCTAGGCGTTACGCAAGGTGGGATTTACGCGCTTTTGACGCCTGTGTTTGCACTTATATTTGGATTTGTGATTTTGGGGGAGATTCCGCAGTATTGGATTGTCATAGGTGGGGTGCTAGCTGTGGGGAGCGTATGCGTGATAAATGACTTTAGAATCTTTTACAAAAAATCACGCAAAAATAGCCCCAAACATAGCCCGAGATAAACCCAAAATCTAGCACAAACAATAGTGGCAAGTAGCAAGCTAGAAAGTTATTGCTAAATGTAAATATACATTTAGTGATTTGTGCTACAATGCCTAGCTGGTTTGATTTTGTAAGCACAAAAGCAAAGCACACCAAAAGGAGATAAAAATGAAAATAACAAAAATCCTGCTAGCACTTGGCATAGCCACTAGCGCAATTACCACCACAGCATTTGCAGATGAGGACTTGACAATGTATAAAGTCGCAAATATGCTAAAGCAAGGCAAAGGCAATGTTTGCAAAACTCCCACCAAGCGCAAGAATGTAACGGCGGTATGCTACAATAACTTCGTCTATCTCTACAATATCAAAGAATCTGTCGAGCTACACCCAGAGCTAGATGATAGCGGGAAAAAGCTCGCTTGCAAATGCCCGCCTAAGAAAAAATAGCAAAATCTAGGAATCTAGCTAGTTTGAAGCTAGCTAGATTTGACACAAGATAGCTAAGGTGGCAAGACAGACGAGTGGTTAGGAAAATGTTTGTGTTGCTGGGGGATTGTTTTGAGGGGTTATAAAGTTTTTTGTGAGGATTCTTTTTTTGATTCTTGGAGTGTAGAGAGTTGTTAAAATTCTTAGGCTTATTAAAGGTAGCTTGTTAAATCTTTTGCCAACTTCATATAGAAATTTATACTTAAAAATCCAACCCTAACTAAGAACATAGTTTTGCTTGCAGTCTAAAATCATTGAAGTGCAATCTCCTGCATTGAAATTTTCGTAATCTAAAAAATATAAATAATGTAAGTGTGGAAGTAAATTAAGAGGTTTTTATTTTTTGAAGTTTTGTGTAAGAGAATGTGTGAGTTTTGTATTTTGTGGCGTTTAGTGCTCTCTGCCTCCGCTTTTGCCACCTCCCCACATATATTTATCCTGCATATTTTTATCTGCGGATAGATAGTCTGTCTCTGCATATCCACTTTTGCCATTTCTCATATTTCTCAAAGAGGCGATATTTTCTGTCATTTTTTCGATTCTTATGTGTTGGGAATTTCGCGCTTTGATAAAGGCTATACACAGCACGATGATTGCGACAATACCTAGTAGGCTTATGATGATTTTTAATGTTAGAGGTTGCATTTTACTTCCTTGTATTTTTGCTTGTATTTTGATTTTGGAGATTTTCGTATTTTTTTTAGGATTCACTATCTCGATGAGAGAATCTCAAAAAATGAATTTCTCTCATCGAGCTAACTAAACTAAAAAATAAATTGATTGATAAAAATTATTTATTAGTATTGTATCATAATAAAAGTTAATCAATAATTTTTATTCATTAGAATTTTTGTTTTTTAAATAAACATTAGAAATAAAAGTGTTATTTTGCCCCCCCCTACTTAAAATAAGCTTAAAAATCTGCATATTGCTATGAAAACTGATATTTTTGACAAAAATCTTGCAAAAATCTATCAAAAATCAATGCTTGCAAGATAAAGTGCTGCTAAAGCCACAAAATACGCACAAAGCGTATCAGGCTAGTTTTTATAAATTTTGCAAAATAATCTATGTATGAAGTGTAAGTATTGTTTATAATAGGTATTTGGAAGTTGGATTCTCTGCGCTTGCTCACACTTACCAATACTTCCTTCCCTCGCCTACCTCCACTTCCGCAACTATTTATCAAGCTATTTCACTTGCTATGTGTATAGACTTAGTGTATAGCTATATTATTGTATGTCTTGCGTGATTGCGATTAGCTCGTCTTGGCTAAGCCATTTGGTGTTTTTCTCGCTTGAGTAT
>SAMEA104315431__coassemble_1151_pt1 | contig 12193 bp, 13 predicted proteins | sample SAMEA104315431__metabat2_low_PE_013 | metagenome-assembled genome bin SAMEA104315431 (sample SAMEA104315431) | gut metagenome | biome: Monkey gut; feature: monkey-associated habitat; material: faeces | place: China | collected 2013 | reverse complement strand
CAAAATCGCGTGCTATTGCAATACGCCCTGCCTAGCAATGAAATTGTAATGGACTTTTATGATAAGCTAAAATCTTGCACGAAAGGCTATGCGAGCTTTGATTATGAGCCCATAGAATCTAGAGAAGGGGATTTGGTGCGCTTGGATATTCGCGTGGCAAATGAGATAGTCGATGCACTCTCAATCATCGTAGATAGAAGCAAGGCGCAAGAAAAGGGGCGCGCACTTGTAGAAGCGATGAAAGGGCTAATCCCAAGACAGCTTTTTGAAGTGGCAATCCAAGCGAGCATAGGCTCTAAAATCATCGCAAGAGAAACAGTAAAATCTATGGGCAAAAATGTAACGGCAAAGTGCTATGGAGGGGACATAACGCGCAAGCGAAAACTCCTAGAAAAACAAAAAGAGGGAAAAAAGCGAATGAAAGCTATCGGCAAAGTAGATTTGCCTCAAGAGGCATTCCTAGCGGTGCTTAAGATTGATTAGGCGGTGGTTTATTGGGTGTAAAGACTTCTTTAATTTACAAGTCTAAACAAATCTAAAAGTCTATAAAAAGTTTGCAAAATCAACCACACAAAATCAGCTTTTGATTTTGTGGGTTTTAAGCTATTTGGCAAAAAGCGTGAGGTATGGAAAGATAAGATTTTTATCTTTCCATTAAAATTATTTTACGAAAGCTATTTTTTCCAAAACTCAATCACTTGGGATTTGTCTTGACGCTTTTTGTCGTGGTGTGGCTCGCTTGCTTTGTATCCAAGAGAGAGGACTACTGCTACGCCAAAGGGCTTTTTGATGCCTAAAAACTCTTCGACCTTATCACCCTCAAATCCGCCAAACGCACAAGAATCAATGCCTCTAAAAATCGCGGCATTCATCATTTGCATTAGCGGGAGGTAGCATTGGGTTTGGCTGAAGTGGAAAATCTCCTCATCGCTTAGCTTATCTGCCCAGCCTGTATAGACGCCCAAAATCTGCTCAAAATGCGCATCATCAGTGGCAAATCGCCTCACTTGCGCCCTAGCAAACTCATCTTTGCTTTTTAAGTCCATTCGCCCTAAGATTACGATATTGTAGCTTGCAGTGGCGACATTTTCTTGATTGTAGCAGCATTTTGCTAGCTGCGCACTATACTCATTGCCCACTACGATGAATTTCCACGGCTCAAAGCCATAGCCACTAGGGGCAAGTCGCCCTGCTTCTAAGATGAAATCTAAATCCTTGCTTGAAATCGCTTTATCGCTAAATTTTTTGCACGCGTGTCGTGCGTTTAGAGATTCTTCAAAAGTCATTTTTGCTCCTTTTAACCCTTTTGGGTCAGAATTTAAAAACGCAATGATAATGAAGTTTTGGTAAATTTTGCTCACACAAATAAATAAAAATTATTAAATAGTATTTTTGTATCAAAATGTGCTAAACATAAGACGCAACAAGGTGTGATAAAATCTCTAAAACACACTTCAAAAATTTTGCAAAATACCCAAAAAGCGATAAAATACCACATACACAATCTTAAAATCTCGCATAAGGAAAATCTCGCATTATGGATATAAAAAAACGACTTATCGCTTATTTTGTCCCTCTCCTTGGTTTTTTTCTCACTTGGATTTTATATGCACTAAACAAAAATCGATTTTTTTTGCACGAAAATCTAGCAAATGACAATGTAGTCATTTGTTTTTGGCACGGAGAAATGCTTATGATGCCTTTTCTTTATCGCAAATTGCGCTCTAAGCCAAGCACGCATAATGTCCATATAATAAGCTCAAGCCATTTTGATGGTGGGCTTATAGCTTCTATGTGTGAGCTGTTTGGTATGAAAACCATTCGTGGAAGCACGGATTCTGGTGGTAAGCGCGGTGGTGTGCTAGCCCTAATGCAATCCATAAAAGCCCTAAAAAGCGGTGCAGATATAGGCATAGCAATGGATGGTCCACGCGGACCGTATCATCATATCGCTGATGGGCTGATAATGATGGCGCAAAAAAGCGGGAAAAAAATCAATTTATGTCGTATCGTGCCTAGCCGATACTATGAGTTTAAAACTTGGGACAGATTTTGCTTGCCTCTTCCTTTTGGAGAGATATGCTATTATGGATTTGAGGGATTTAGGCTTGATTCTAGCCTAAGCATTGAGGAAGCAAGGCAAATCCTGCAAGACAAAGTTGCCAAAATCGATAAGATTTTGCAAGATAAGAATCAATTTAGCCTAAATCTTTCTTAAATCAAATCTTTAAAACCGTGCCAAAATAAATTTTGTGATAAGAGGCTTTAGCAAAGTAGCAAAACACTTAAAACCTCCAAAAAGGACACCAAATGGGATTGATACACTCACTTGTCTCGCCATTTTTTAGCAAAGTTTTTATCTCTATAAATGTCGATGCACTCTCTTGTGCTATCAAAGTCGTGCGCGTAAAAAAGGGGCGCACCATAGAATCTTTTGTGCGAGAATTTAAAACAGGGGAAAACAAAATCCCAATGGACGCGGTAAAAATCGTGCGCAAATATCGCCGAAAATATCCTTTCACTTACATAAGCGTGCTACTTAAATCCCTCGCACAAGGCGTGGTAATCCAAAAAAATGGCAAGGATTTTTTCCTAGCAAATGTCCGCCCACAAGAATGCGAAATCATTACTGTTGGCACTTGCCGTGTGTTTGCCAAAAAGGCATTGCTAAGGGATTATTTGCGAAAATATGACATTGTAAATGGTGTGGATTTTGTGTTTTCGCCATTTTTGCTTATCGCAGCAAATTCGCTAAGCTATCCCACACTTGGTAATAATCTCTATGTGCTTTTGCAAAGGAGTAATATTGCTTTAATGGTTATCAATAGACAGCAGATTTTGTTTTCTGGATTTTTTCTAGCACAGAGTGAGATAAGCGCACTAAATCGCGAAGAACAGCAACGACCGACCTTGCACTTGCGCAATTTTGAAGATTTCTCGCTTGATGATGATTTTGATAATTTTGAAAAAATGGAGAGCGAAACTTCTATGGAAAATCTCCAAACTGATATGTTTATCCCAAATCTTGAGGAGAAAAAAATCAATTATGATGATATGCCACGCGCTATTGTCATAAGCAAAGTATTGCTTGATGGCATAAAAGAGTATTATCAAAATCCATTTTATAACGGCGAATTTATTGATAGAATCATATTTTTGGATGCGTGCAAGCTAAGCGATGAGGCTTATGACTTCATCACAAAAGAAGTGATGATAGAATCTGTGAAGCGCGATTTTGACTTGCCAACTTTGCTTGTGAATTTTGCCATAAGAGAACTTGGGCGAGAAGAATAAACCAAGCAAGGCAGAATTAAGGAGAAAATAGCAATGAGGATTAGCTTTGTCCGTCCCAAGATAAAATATATCATCGCCAAAGTAACCAAGATTTGGTGGTTTTATTTTTTGGTTACTGCTTTTATCCTCGTAGCGTTTTATATGTTTCTAAAGCAAGAAATCATCAATTCTAATATCCGCACAGAGGAATACAGAGAAAATCAAAAAATCTTGCGAGCTCGCATAGGACTCACTGATGAATACTTTGAGCGGCTTGTATTTGAAGCTACTTTGGTGCATAATCGAGCGGATAAAAACAATATCCGCCGTGATAAACTAGCAGACTTGCTTCATCTAATCCCTGATAAAATCACACTACATTCTGTGGAGCTAGATGAAAACTCCTTAACTTTAAAAGGCGTAACCCCCTCCAAAGAGTTTTTTTATTCTGCTTTGCAAGACCCACTAAAAGCAAATTTTGGACGCTCAAATGTGAGCTTTTATGCACTATCAAATGGCTGGTATGAATTTATATCTATTAGCACAAGTGTCCCATTGCCAAGCCAAAGCACCCAAATAGCCGCCCCATAACCAAAATCAAATATGCCCACAAACGAGAGATATAAAGGATAAAAATGTCGCTTAAAAAATTCCCTCCCAAGCAGTCAAAGCAAGAAATATCACAAAGCTTTAGCCCTGACCTTGTTATTAGAAATCTTATCTTTACAACATTGTATGTCATAGGGATTTTGTGGTTTTTTAGTAGCTATATTCTCCCCACGATGAAATCTTTTAAATCCCAATACGTCATTGAGCGCAAAGAAAGACTCATTTATGAGGAAATCGCTAGAGGATACAGCGCAGCAAAACAGCGACTTGATGACTTTGCAAACCTCAACACAAATGCTCTATCCAAACTCCAAAATGCTGACCCACAAGCAGAGACAAAAGCACTTGTAGCGAAATTTTTGACCATAAAAGAAATGCGCAGAGTAAGCCAAAGTGAGATTCCAAATGAGGGCACAAGAAGCATAACTTTTGCTTTTAAAACACAAACAAAAAGCGTGGATAACATTTGGAAGCTCATTGACAAACTTGACTCTCTTAGCTCAAGTGCAGTGATAAACCTCCCCATACAGATAAAAAAAGTCAGTATGCAATCTCAAGTCTATGACATTCTTTTGCATATAGAAGTGAGGCAAAATACATTTATACCAAATGATGAGACAAAAGCAATCCTCCAAGAGATAAAAGCCCAAAGTCGCTACTAAAGCCAAATAGTGCGTTTATCTCACATATTTGGCGCATACTTGACACACAAAAACAAAGCATAAGGACAAAGATTTTGAAAAAAAGATTTTACTCCGCTTTTTTTAAGTCTATTCATCAAGCGCGAGAGAACAACTACAAGGCAAAGGACTTGTTTATTTTTGCCTGCTATGTAGTTATTTTCCTTATCGCTCTGCCTAGCTCCATAGAGCATATTTCTAGCTCAAGCACAGCTGAATCTAGCTCTGCGCTAAGTTATATAATGATTGTTTTTGTGCCTTTGGTGCGATTGGTAGTGGAGTTTGGTGCAAATCTTTTGGGGATTTGCACTCTATTTGTGTGTGCGGTTTTGAGTGTGCGCTATAAGATTTTGCAAAACTATGCCCTGCTTTTCGTGCTGTATCTGGCGTGTGCTTATCCTAGCTTCTTGCTTTTGGGTGTTTGGAGTGATATGCCTGCCAATCTTTTAAGCATCGCAAATAGCGATTTTTTGGAATTGTTGCGACTTGTCTTTGTCAAAAAGGCATATTATATGGCGATTTTTATCTATGCTAAGCGCGTGTGCTATGTATTTTTATTTTTCGCACTTTTTGATATGGTGTTTTTCGCGCTAAAAAATCATAGCAAGCGTGATTTTATCCGCAATATATATCACTCTATCCCCAAAATCGTGTGGTGGAATCTACTTTTTTCACTTGCCCTTTGTGTGGCTACGATTTTGACATATTTGCTTTGTGTGGGCGAGCTAGTATGGCACTCTTGGCTAAGTAGCATAGCTTTTATATTTGGATTTTAGGCTTAAAAATAAGGAGATGATATGCGCCTAGCGATACTAAAAATCCCTTGTAAAATCGCTCTATGCACTTTAGGTGCATTAGTGCTATGCGTGATAAATGCAGAGGCTTATCAAAGCATACTAGGGATAAATGCCTACTCACTCATATCGCAAAAAAAATGGGAGATAGACTCTATGCAAGTAGGAGAGTATGAAATCATCATTCCAAACGACATAGAAAACGCCTATCTAGTTTTCAATGGAAGTAGCGTATCAGGCATAGCAGGGTGTAATAATTTTTTTGCTAGCTTCCAAATAGCAGGTGGTGGCAAAATGATAGTAGTAGAGGGAGGAGGGGTTACAAAAAAAGCGTGTGATTCTACTCAAGCAGAGCGGATTGAAGCGATTTTTATCAAAAACTTTATCGGTAAATTTATGGTGCAAGGAAATGATGAATATATTGAGCTTTTGGGAGAATCTGGCTTTTCTATCCGCCTATTTCCCTCAATCACACTTGAGCCTTAAGCTAGATTTGTATCGCTAGCGTGTGTCTAAAATCACAAATTGTTTATGTGCTTATTTAGCGATTGCGTATTATTGATTCTACGCTACAATATTAGGCATTTGCTTAAAGCCTTTTGGCTATGTGATTAGGCTTGACTAACTAGCAAAAATCTAAAATCCACTTACAAAATCCAAAAAGGGGTTGTCATAATGCTGCTTGAAGTGCTAAAATCCAATGACTACGAAGCGATACAAAAAGAAATATCCGTGCGTTTTGCAAAAAATATGGAGTATTTCCAAAAAACCTCGCCCGAGCTTTTTGACGCGCTAAAAGAGCCCCCCACAGAGTATAACCTCCTCATAAATAAGCAAGGCTTAAATATCATAAACCTCGCCACTAGCGAGCTTTCATATCCATTGGCTGATTCTCTCTCTACTATGGTAAGCGTAAATGAAGCCTTAAGCCTCTCCCCACTCAAAAATGATAAATGGACGATTCACTCTAATGGCATTTTTTTGGACAAAATGGATACGAGCAAATTCCCTATCACAGGGCAAGCGTGCAATGATTTTATAGAGCTACTATTTAAGCACGATGGAATCAAAGAGTATTTTTTAAGCAAGGATTTTATGCCTTCAACTTGCATTTTTGGGCTACTTGGCGGAATGTTTTTGGAGTTTATCATTGAGAGGGGAGTATTTTTCCATTCGCTTTTGATTTTTGAAGAAAATCTTGATATGTTCCGCGTGAGTTGTTACTTCGTGGATTATCCTAGACTTTTTAGTCGTGTAAGTGATGGGGCGTGCTATCTCTTTGTCAAAGACTTGGTAAATCGCTTTTTTATCCGCAACTTTTTTGCTCGCCAAAAAATCACAAACAACTTCCTACGCGCTCAAATCAATCTCTACAAAAGCCCAAAAATAGAATCTGCTATGCAAATCGTAAATGAAGAATACGCTAGCAATGCGCGAGGTTGGGGGAGCTTCGAAGATGAAATGATAGGCATAGAAAACACGCTAAAAAATATTGCCAAACCAAAAAGTCGCAAAGAAAAGCAAAATCTATTTCTTGTCAATCCCAAACGCGTGGATATGCCTATTTGCGTGGTTGGAAATGGTGCTAGCCTAGATTCTAGTTTGGAGTTTTTGCGCGAAAATCAAGCAAATATGATAATTTTTAGCTGTGGGACAGCGATAAAGCCACTAAAAGAAGCGGGGGTAGAGCCAGATTTCCAAATCGAAATTGAGCGAGTGGATTATCTAGAAAAATATCTCTCCCCAATACTTGACAAAACCCCCTTGCTATGCGGAAATATGGTAAATCCTAGTGCGCTAAATCTAGCAAGTGAAAAATATCTATTTATGCGTGGGGGAAGTGCGAGTGGATATATGTTTAAAAGTCCTTTTGTTATGGAGTTTTGCGCTCCGTTTGTGGGAAATGCGGGATTTGCGCTTGCCTGTCAGCTAGGGAATGAAGTGCTTATGTGCGGGCTTGATTGTGGCTACATAAAAGGGAGGGCTAAGCACGCTAGCAACTCCGCTTATGGCGAGGAAGAAGCAAGCATACCAAGCAATGCTTTGCGCGTGCGTGGGAATTTCGACCACGAAGTGTATAGCGACTCAATCTTTTTGCTATCAAGCCAAATGATAACAAACGCGATAAAAGCCCTAAAGCCAAAAATGGTGCTAAATCTAGGCGAGGGTGCTTATATAGAAGGTGCGCGTCCTAGCAAGATAAGTGAATTTAGCTTGAAAAAAAATAAAAAATCCACCTTTGTAAAGCAGATAAAGAGCTATTTCAAAGAAGATAAAAAACTTATTTTTAGCGATTTTAGGGAGGATTTTTATCTCCAAGAAATACAAGAGTTTAAATCCAAACTTTCAAACGCGCTAAACACTACGATTACTACCAAACAAGAGCTATTTCAGTGGGTGGATATGATATTTGCCATAAATGCTAAAAAGTCGATAAACTCGCCATTTGTTGGGATTCTCTTTGAGGGGAGTTTAGCTCATATTTGTCAAAATCTAATGATAGCAGCACTGCATTTGCCACATAATGATATTAGTGCGTTTTTTGATGAAGCAAAAGATAGTATCCAAAATGCGTTTGATAAAATGCTACTACGCTATAAAATGCTCGCCTCAAAATATCAAAACTAGCTAAGAGCTGTATGCAAAAGTTGCCAAAATTGCTTTGTGAAATGGTTGTGTTTTTGCAAAGGCAAAATCTGCATTTAAGCAGAAGTAGCCGAGATGGGCGGATAAATTCTGCGTTTAACGAAGATGAGATTTTTAATCTTTTAGAGGCAAATTTTGCGATAAATCGCCCTAATATGCGCGATTGGGTGGATTTTAGTTTTGAGTAATTTTAAAAAACATATAAGTATTTTGATATAATTTTTCGCATAAAAATTTTGCAAGATTATGACATTACATTTTAAGGAGCAAAAATGAAAAAGCCGTTTGTCGCAGTTTTATTTGGTTTGTTTTGCGCTGGGTGTGGCATTGCCGTTTTAGAACCTATACAATCAAACAAATACAAAGATATTGATGGCTACAAATATGTCTATATTGGTCAAACTGCCAAAGTGGATTCTGGTGTTGGACATTCTGGATATGGCACTTATGGTGGATATGGCTATTCTGTGAAAAAATCCATAAACCCTAGAGATGTTATTGCTGGAATTTTTATGAAAAAAGGATTGGTAGTCGTAGAACAACTCACAAATGAAGCAAATGCTTTAATCATAAATTATGGTCAAAGTGGCAAAAGAAACACTGGATTTGGAGGATATACTTTGGAAGTTTCAATCCAAATTCTTGATTCACAAACAAAAGAACCTATATACACTTGCACAGCAGAGGGACAAGGCTCAACTGAAGCAGACGACATTAGAGTAGCGATTACTCGTTGCTTGTCAAATTTGTAAAATTGCCTAAAATTAGAATGTGTTGCTTTTTGAATTATGATTGTATTACGCATCTCGGGCAGGTTTTTACCCCGCAACATATCGTTAGCGATATGCTTAGCCTTGTGCGAAGCGTGAAGAGCGCACAAAATCCGCGATTTTTAGAGCCAAGCTGTGGTAATGGAGCGTTTTGGCAAAATCTCCCAAGCAACAAAGTCGGCATAGAGATTGACACAAACGCACTTAAAGCATTCGCGAATCAAGATTCTAAAATCCTAAACATTGACTTTTTTAGCTACCCCGTGAGTGAAAAATTTGATACCATAATCGGCAATCCGCCTTATGTGCGCTACCAAGACATACTTGATTCGACAAAATCCTTGCTAAAGCCATTTAGCGCGATATTTGATATGCGCACCAATCTCTATCTCTTTTTTATTTACAAATGCGTGTTGCACTTGAAAGAACGCGGGGAGTTAGTATTTATCACGCCACGCGATTTCCTAAAAAGCACGGCAAGTGTGCGCCTAAATGAGTTTCTTTTCGCGCAAGGCAGTATCACGGACTTTGTCGAGCTGGGGGATAAAAGGATTTTTGATAAGGCACAGCCAAATTGTGTGATTTGGCGGTTTGAGAAAGGGGATTTTTCGCGCAAAGTCAATCTAGCGCGTAATTTTAGCTGTGTCAATGGACAGCTAATGCTAACTAAAAATCGCTACACAATTCCATTTAATAAGCTATTTTTTGTCAAAGTAGGCGCGGTAAGTGGCGCGGATAAAATCTATGCAAATGATGAGTTTGGCAATGTGGAGTTTGTGTGCTCACACAGCGCAAAAAGTGGCAAAACAAAAAAGATGATTTATGGCGAGTTTGGCAAAAATAGCGCGTATTTGCAAGGCTTTAAATCGCAACTTTTGAAGCGCAAAATCAAAAAATTTGATGAAAATAATTGGTGGGAATGGGGGCGCGACTACCACAAAAGCGATGAAGCGCGAATCTATGTAAATGCTAAAACGCGCAATAAAAAGCCTTTTTTCTTGCACCATTGCAAGGCTTATGATGGCTCTGTGTTGGCGGTTTTCCCGCGCTTTAAGGTGGATTTGGCGACATTGCAAAAGCTGTGCGAAATGCTCAATAATGTCGATTGGGAGGAGTTAGGGTTTGTATGCGATGGGCGGTTTTTATTTTCGCAACGGAGTTTAGAAAACTCTATGCTTGGGAGTGAGTTTGGGGAGGTTTATAGGCAGGGGCAATCTCATAGATTAGACGCAAAATCAAAACACACAGACACCACGCAAACAATCGCGCTAGATGCTTAAAGCAAATGGATTTTGCTAAAGTAGCGACAAGAGAGATTTGGCTATTTGGCAAAAACAAATAGAGGGAAAATCTAGTATAATTACACAAATATTTAAAAGGGCATAAATGACTTTGGTTTCACATACAAATAGCGATATTGTAGAATCAAACATAGATTCAGCAATGATTGCAAAAAAAGTAAAATCAACAAATCTAAAAAAAACAAAGCCACAAAAACTATTGCCATTTTTTAGCCATAAAAATGTCGCTTTGTATGAAAATTCTGTGCTTGAACGCTCACTTTTAGCCCCACAAAGCCTTGATTTAATTATCACTTCCCCGCCCTATAATGTCGGCATAGAATATAACTCAAATGACGATAAGGGCGAGTATGAGGCGTATTTGGCATTTTGTGAAAAGTGGCTTAAAAATTGTTATTTTTGGGCAAAAGATGGGGGTAGATTTTGCCTTAATATCCCGCTTGATAAAAACAAAGGCGGACAACAAAGCGTGGGCGCAGATATAACAAATATCGCCAAAAAAATCGGGTGGAAATACCACAGCACAATCGTGTGGAATGAGGGCAATATCTCACGCCGCACGGCTTGGGGTAGTTGGCTTAGCGCGTCTGCGCCTTATGTCATCGCGCCTGTGGAGCTAATCCTCGTGCTTTACAAAGGCGAGTGGAAAAAATCCCAAAAAGGCACAAGCGACATAAATAAAGATGAATTTATGGCTTGGACAAATGGACTTTGGAGTTTTAATGGCGAATCCAAAAAGCGTGTAGGACACCCCGCACCCTTTCCGCGCGAACTGCCAAAGCGGTGTATAAAGCTTTTTTCTTTTGTGGGCGATGTCGTGTGCGACCCATTTAGTGGCTCTGGCACGACTATGATAGAAAGCTACCTCAACAAACGCGCATTTATCGGAATCGAGATAGACAAAAGCTACTGCGAACTTGCTAAAAATCGCTTTTTGCAAGCAATTCAAAAAGAAAAAGGATTGTTTTAATGGGTGATGAAAAGCAAATTTCGCAACTTGATTTGATAATGGAATTTTTTAAGGCAAATCCTAAGCGCGATATTTCGCACCCTGAAGTTGTGGATTGGGTAACAAATGAGTGGCAAAAACGCACGGGTAAAGTATTTCGCGACCCTGATAGAGGCATAAGAAGTTTGCACCAAAAAGGGTATTTGCAAAAAATCGCCAAAGGTGTGTATCGCTATGAGCCTGAAATGGTGCATTTAAGGGAGGATTTGGAGGATTTTAGCCCCGCTTTGAAAAAGCAGATTTTACAGAGAGATAATTACAAATGCGTGATTTGTGGGCTTGGCAAAAAAGAGGGCGTGGAGCTACACATAGACCACATAAAGCCAAAAGATTTGGGTGGTAAAGCGACTTTACAAAATGGGCAAACGCTTTGTGCGAGGCATAATTTTTTAAAGAAAAATTTAAAGCAAACCGAAACGGGCAAGAAAATGTTTATACGAATGCTTGAAACAGCAAAGGAAAATGATGACAGAGAGCTGGTTGCGTTCTTAAAAGAAGTGCTTGAAGTGTATGAAAAACACAATATCAACGGGCATATCGTGTGGAAAAAGTAAGCTAAATATAACTTTTGCGTGAAAAATATGCCAAATAACAATATAAATCCTTGCCAAAATCACATCAATACGACAAAATACAATACAGCTTAAACAACAAAAATAACCAAACACAAAAGGAGCGATGAATGGTAGAGCGATATGCAAGAGAGCAGATGAAAGCACTATGGAGCACAGAAGCGAAGTATGGCGCGTGGCTAGAGGTAGAAAAGGCTCTGGTGCGCGGGTGGAACAAGCTAGGACTTATCCCTGATAGCGATTGTGAGAAAATCTGCGCGAATGCGAAGTTTGACATAGCGCGTATTGATGAGATTGAGGCGGTTACCAAGCACGATTTAATCGCCTTTACCACGAGCGTAGCGGAGTCTTTGGGCGAGGAGTCGCGGTGGTTTCACTATGGCATTACTTCAAGTGATTGTATTGACACGGCTGTGGCACTGCAGATGAGGGATTCTCTAAATCTCATTATGCAGGGTGTGCGCGATTTGCGCGAAGTGATAAAGAAAAAAGCCTATCAGCACAAAGACACGCTTATGGTGGGGCGGAGCCACGGCATT
>SAMEA104315431__coassemble_1119_pt1 | contig 12446 bp, 9 predicted proteins | sample SAMEA104315431__metabat2_low_PE_013 | metagenome-assembled genome bin SAMEA104315431 (sample SAMEA104315431) | gut metagenome | biome: Monkey gut; feature: monkey-associated habitat; material: faeces | place: China | collected 2013 | reverse complement strand
AAAATCTGCAATCGCTTCTGCTTGGCTTAGGCTAAGAAATATATATCCACTCTCGCCCACACAGCATTTGCCACCGCACTCTTTGCACGCACTCGGCACAAACTCAAAGCTAAAACCTTTGGTTGCAATTTTTGCTTGACTACAATTTTTTGCTTCGCCAAAATTTTTGCCAAAATCTTGAGCTTTGCCAAAATCAAATTCTTGCACTTCGCCAACATCTTTAGCATTTGAATCGCTACCTTGTGAAGTCATTTTGTCCTTTCCAAAATCAATCATCGCTTTGCTTTTAAGAGGACTTAGACTCTGCGCTATGAGTGATGCCGTATTTGTCCAGCATTTCAATGGTGCGTGAGATAAGAGAAGAACTATCAATTCCTAAATGCTTTTCTATATCAGCCACACTGCCGTGCGGGACAAATCCACAATCTAGCTCAAAGCTAACGATAGGCTTGCTACGCCACCTTGCTTGTAGCTATCGCTAAACACAAACGCAATAGAATGCTCCTCAACAATGCGGATAATCTCTCTATCAAGCGGCTTGACAAAGCGTAAATCCACCAAGCTAGGAGCAAAACCTAGAAGTTCTAGTTCTCTTTGCACCAAGTGCGCCCTGCCTACGCCATTTCCATAGCCGATAAGGAGGATTTCTTTGCCCTGCTTTAGCACTTCACATTTTCCCATAGCAAACGCACTAGGTGGATAGGAGACTGATTCTAGCGTGTCTAGCACAAAGCTACCACGAGGATAGCGATACGCACAAGGAGATTTGCTAAAGCCATAAGCAAAATTTACCGCTTCAATGAGGGTGGCATTATCACGCGGAGCAAAAAGAGTGAAGTTTGGGATTATCCGCAAATATGCAATATCAAAAAGCCCTTGATGAGTTTCGCCATCTTCGCCTACGATTCCCGCTCTATCTATGCTAAATCTCACAGGCAAGCCTAAAATCCCCACATCGTGGATAATCTGGTCAAACGCTCTTTGCAAAAATGTCGAGTAAATGCTTACAAAAGGGATAAATCCCTCTTTTGCCATTGCTGCCATAGAGGTTACGCAGTGCTGCTCGGCAATCCCCGCATCCCAAAATCTATCAGGGTATAAATCCATAAGTTTGCCAAGCCCCACTCCCCCGGGCATAGCAGCAGTGATTCCCACGACTTTTTTATCATTTTTTGCTAGCTCAAAAAGTGCGTTAGAATACACTTCTGTGGGTGGCTTTAGCTGACTTGGTTTTTTTAGCGGTAAGCCTGTCTCTAAGTCAAATGCTCCCACTCCGTGCCATTTCTCATAGGGTCCCTCTGCGATTTTGTAGCCCTTGCCTTTTATGGTTTGGACATGCACGACTACGGGTCGCTCCATTTCTCGCGCTCTTTTTAGGCAAAACACAAGCTCTTCTAGCTTATGTCATCGATTGGTCCTATGTAGCTAATCCCCATTTCCTCAAACAAAATCCCCGGGGTAATGAGTTTGAAGCTCTCCTCTACACGCTTTGCTAGATAGCTCGCAGAATCAGGCATTTTCTCCAAAAACTTCTTGGTAAAATTGCGAAATGACTGATACATAGGGTGAGAAATGAGATGAGATAAATGCTTACTAATCGCGCCAATGGGGCGAGCGATACTCATTTCATTGTCATTTAGGATTATTACCATTGGGTATTTTCTATCCCCAAGCTCATTTAGTGCTTCATAAGTCAGCCCTGCACTCATACTGCCATCGCCTATAAGCACCACAGGTAAGCCATTTTTGCCCTCTAGCTTGTAAGCCTTTGCCACACCCACACCTAGCGAAATCGAAGTGGAGCTATGCCCAGCGATGAAATAATCCGCATCTGATTCTTTGGGATTGCAAAATCCACTAATCCCACCAAAGCATCTAAGTGTATCAAACTCCTCAAACCGCCCGCTTAGAAGTTTGTGTGCATAGGCTTGATGAGAAACATCAAAAATAAATGGATTGTGCTTTTTGCCAAACACATAGTGCATAGCCACGATAATATCTACCGCCCCCAAAGAAGAGCTTAGATGCCCTCCATTGTGGCTTACCACTTCTAAAATCCTATTTCGCAAAATCTCTGCAAGCTCGTATAGCTCGGCTATGTCCATATATTCTATGGGTTTTTTAGGAAGTTTATATTGTGTTTTGTATGTGTGGCTACTAGGCATTTTTGGATTCTTTCTAGGCTAGGTTTTGGTGTTTTTCGGTGTTTGCGGTTAGTCTTTTAGATTTTCTAGCACAGATTGCTTCAAAGTTTTGTAGCGATTTGAGATAGTGCCATCGATGATTCCCCCACCATTATCGATTATCACGCCACCTTTTGTGATTGCATTATCTGCTTGTATTTTTAGCTTTGGATAGTCTTGCAAGGCTTCTTGCAGCTCTTTCAAATCCTGCGGATTTACGCGCAGATGAATATCTGTGGCATTGGCAATAGAGCCCAAAAGCTCCTTTGCTAGCGCAGTTGCTACCGCGCTAGAATCTTTATCGACTTCTTTGGCTACGACTTCTTTGGCAATGTCTACAGCTATGCCGCTTAGCTCTTTTTCTAGCTCACGCAGATGAGTCTCCGAGTTTTTCATCGCATTCCCAAGTGTGATAGCAGAATCAATAAGAGAGGTTTTTTCTTTTTGGATTTCATCTTGGAATTGTGTTTTTATTTTTTCCTCGCCATCTCGCAGTCCGTCTTTGTATGCGTCATTTCGCGCGGTAGTGATTTGAGCTTCCATTTCTTGCTGTTGCTTTTCAAACTGAAGCTGAAGTTTGGCAAGTGAAGTGGATAGCTCATCGATTTTACCCAGCAATTTTTCTATCAACTCTTTCTCCAATGGGTCATCTTTTGGGATTTGTGGGATTTGCTCCTCAATGATAGACTCTTTTGTGGAATCTGGCTCATCAATCACAATAGGACTAAACTCATAGCGCGTGATTTTGTGCTTGCTGGCACGGTCTTTTGCGATAAGGTTTTCTTCGCCAAAACTAGACAAGGACATCGTCATCTCCACCTACTTGGATTACGCCTTGTTCGCTAAGGGTTTGGACTACTTCGACAATTTTGCGCTGTGCGGCTTCGACATCACGCATTCTAACCGCACCCAAGAACTGCATTTCCTCGACAAACTGCTCGCTAGCACGCGATGACATTTGCTCTAGGAATTTTTGCTTTAGCATATCTGGGGCGGACTTTAGAGCCATAGTGAGGTCTTTTTTGTCCGCGACTTTTAGAATCTCTCTAATAGCATTTTTATCAAGCCCGATAATGTCTTCAAATGTAAACATCATTTCTTTGATTTCGCTTGCTAGCTGTTCATCGATTTGCTCAATATATGCTAGAGTGGCTTTTGCCGCTTTTTGCCCTAGTCGGTTAAACATTTCGGCAACGGCGCGAGGTCCGCCTACTTCGACTTTGTAGCTTGTGAGTGATTCTAGTTTGTTTTCTAGCACGGTGGATACCCTTTTTACGACATTTGGCGATATATCGCCTAGATTTGCCATACGAATGGCGATTTCTGCGCGTGTATTGTCATCGCTAAACTGCCCCAAAGTCTCTGCCGCACTTGTGGCATCCATATGAGCCAATATAAGCGCGATAGTTTGAGGGTGCTCATTGACAATAAAGTCTGCAAGTTGCTGTGGACGGACTTTTGATAGATAAGCGAAGTTTTTGGCAGACTGCATAGTCTTAGCCAGCTTATCCATAATCCGCTTGGCTTCTTCTGGCCCCAATGCTTTTGTAAGCAAATCTCGTGCGTAATCCAAACCGCCTGTGTTGATATATTGATTTGATTGAAATATCGCATAAAATTCCTCAATAACTGCGCCACCTATGGCTTTATCCGTGCCTTTTAGCTGCATAATCTGTCGCGAAATTTCTGTGATTCCGTCAATATCAAGATTTTTGAAAATCTCGCTGGTGAGTTCCTCGCCCACCTGAATAAGCAAAATGGCGATTTTTTCACTCATAGAGAGTTCATCATATTGCGCTCTTTGTCGTTGGTTTAGTGCCATTTTGTCTCCTTAAGATTTTTGCTTTTTTGTTTTTGTCGCGTTTTGATAGAATCTAAATCGGCTATTTTAGACAAATTAGATTCTAGCTAAATCTAGCTTGTGCGCTCTGTGGGTGTGCCTATCTCATCGTGGATAAGTTTTTGGAAAAGAGAAGCAACCTCTTCGGGCTTTTCTTGGATAAGAGCGCGGATTTTTTCTAGCAACACTTCGTATTTGACTTCATCTTCGCTAAATCCTGCACCACTAAGCCCAAGCTGGTCTTCTATGCGCTTTTTCATATCGCCAAAGCGCGAAGTAAGCTCATCATCATCATCATCGACTTCAAATAGCGACTCGACTTTGTCCTCCTCTGCATCTTGCATTTCTAGCATTCTCTCTGCAAATGGAGCGATGACTTTTTTGTAGAATATGAAAATAATCACAGCGATGATGACATATTTTAGCAACGGAATGTATTGAGCAATAAGCGCGGTGGCTTTTTCTACAAAAGTTTGTGGGGCTTTTAGCCGCTCATTTTTAGAAAAATCCCAATCAGAAACCGTTACAGAATCCCCTCTATTTGCATTATAGCCGATAGCATCTTGGACTTGCTTTTCTAGCTTTGCTATGCGTTCTGGAGTAAAAGGCACATATTCTAGCACTTCATCGCCATTTTCATTAGTAGTGAGCTGTTGTTCGCCATTTATCAGCACAGAAGCAGTCATACGAATAGGCTCACCGGGCGAAAACTTCGTTTTTATGGTTTCATTGCCTATCTCGTTATTTACGATTGTTTCGCTTTCATCTTCTTTTGTGAGTCCATTTTCATTATCCAAATCCTGCACAGGTCCTATGTTTGATTCTACGCCCGGGATTCCGCCTATGCGCTTCTCTCCCGGTCCTACTTTGTGCTTTTCGTAGTCTCTCTGTGCGCGTGGGAGGACTTGTGTAGGGTCAAAAGTCTGCTTTACTGATTCTCTCTGGCTAAAGTCATACTGCAAATGCACGATAGCCACAACCTTGCTAGCACCACCTGCAAGCGGGCTTAGCAAGCGCACAATATCATCTGCCTTTTTTTGCTCCTCTTTATGCACGAAAGCATATTGTTGTTTTAGCACTTCATTTAGTCCAAGTAGTTCATTATCCTCGCCTAGAGGCATACCATTGCTATCTACGATTTTGACATTTTCGGGAGTGAGCTTGGGGATAGCAGCAGATACGAGGTTTTTTATCCCCGTGATTTGAAATGATGAAAGCTGTGCGCCGGGCTTTATCTGCACCATAACTGCGGCTGTGGGTGGCACAGAAGTAGAGACAAAAAGACTTTCTTTTGGATTTGCAATTTGCACGCTTGCTTTAAAAATCGGCTCTAGTGCTTCAATCGTGCGCGTTAGCTCGCCCTCTGTGGCGCGCAAAAACTTCACTTGCTGGGTAAAATCTGTCGCAGCAATGTCATTGGTATCAAAGACTTCAAAGCCTACTTTAGAGGTTTTTGGGATTCCTCTTGCGGCTAGCTCGATACGCTCCTCTGCTACGCGCTCTGTGGGAATCTCAATAACATCATTGCGCGGGATTCTATAAGGAATCTGCTTTTCTTTTAGGTAGTCCAAAATCAGCGCATTATCCGCAGAATCGAGTTTGTCAAATAGCACGCCGTATTCGCTTTGGGTTTTTTTGCCCGAAAACACCACCAAAAACACAAAAAACGCGATTAAAATCACTAGCGTAGTGGCAATGACAATGCGCTGTTTTTTGTTGAGTTTGCTATAAATTTTGTGCACACTCTCTAAAAATACTTTTGCATCCACTTGCTATCCTTTTTGTTGTTTTGCTACTTTTGTGCTTTTTGCACGCTTGATAATATTCTATCTAGGCACTGCAGCACCCGCGTGTTTTGAGAATCTAGCCCGATAGTGATTCTGCAAGCATTCATTTTGTAGCTTGCAAGATTGCGGATAATTATTCCCTCCCTCAAAAGTCGCTCACAAACCTCGCTAGAATCTATCTCTTTTGGCAAAACAAAAGTGATGAAATTTGTAAAAGAGGGGATATATTCTATATTTTTAGACGCTGCAAAATCCTCATACCGCTTCATTTGGCTAAAATTCTCTTTTATGCAACTTTTTATAAAATCATCATCTTTAAGTGCTTCAATCGCTGCGATGAGGCTAAGAGTAGTGATATTAAAAGGTGGGCGGACTTTGTGCAACACAGCGATAATATCCGCACTTGCTATGCCATATCCCACGCGCATACCACCTAGTCCATAAGCCTTAGAAAAAGTGCCTAGATAGATAGTATTTGGAAAGTGTTGAGCGATTTTTTGCGGAGAGATAGCTTTGGCAGAGTCTCTAAAAGAAGCAAACTCCTGATATGCCCCATCAATAAGCACAAGACTTTGTGGGGATTTGCTTTTGGCACACTCCAAAAACTCATAGACTTGCTTTGCATCTAAGCATTCTCCTAGTGGATTGTTTGGCACGCATAGGAAAATAATTTTAGGGTTAGATTCTAGCTTGGCTTCAAATTCAGCTAGATTGTGGGAGTTGCTCTGCGTGCGGAGAATCCTAAAGCCTGCGATTTTGGCATATATCTCATACATAGCAAATGTAACGCCAGACATAAGGACGGCTGGCTTTTGTGTGTTTTCTTGGCTTTTGTGTGTTTCGCCCTTGACTTTGTCTAATTCATCGTGTGCATTTTCTTTTGCCCTCACGCACATTTCTATGACTTGGTCGCTACCAGAGCCTATGATTAGATTTTCTACCTCCACGCCAAATCGCTGCGCTAATGCTTCTTTTAGTACTAGCATAGAATCATCAGGGTAGAGATGAGCTTTTTTGGCATTTGCTTGTAGTGCTTCTATCACGCGTGGCGAGCTAGAGAAAGGATTTTCGTTGCTAGCTAGCTTGATAATATCACTCTCTTTCAAGCCAAAATTTCGCACCACCTCTTCTATGGGTTTGCCTGCTTGATAAGTGGCGATATGTTCTAGCTCTGTGTTAAAGCGCATTGCCTCACTACCCCTAGATTTTTTTGTATTTTTGTATATGCTTTGGCAAAATCTTAATATTAAATCATCTGCCAAAATCATCTGCATTGAAACGAGATGAAAGACTTAAACTCGACATTTTTGCTACTTTGCAAAGGAAGCGTAAAATCATCTAGACTAGATTCTCTTTTGCCACCTGCATTTGCGCCATTTATAGCATTTACTCCCATATCGCTTAGCACAGCACTATGATGACCTTGCAGATTTTGCCGATAGCTATCATCAAAAAATTCCACGCGCTCCACACTACACTTCACGCCAAACCCACCTTCTATGGCACTTTTTTGTTTCTTTATCTCTTGAGATAGATTTGTGTATGCTTCTTTGCTTGAGATAGATAGCTGTTCGCTAGTGATTATAGGCTCAATGCCGTAGTTTGCGAGGGACACCACGCCACTTTTTAGCGCAAGATAATCAATGTCTTTTATCATCGCTTGATAGTTTTTAAACTCTTCTTTGTCAAATTTGCACTCTATCACACCGCGCAAATCTGGTTCTTTATCGGCATTGCCTTGATTGTCATTTTGCAAATCAAACTCCCCTCCATTGCAGTTTTGCTCTTTTCTCACTCGCTCTAGCACACTTGAGAGAGTGCTTTTGATGAGTTGTTTTTCTTGTGTGCTTAGCTCATTTTTTTGCGCTTTGAAGCCAAATGCACCGACATAAAGTTCAATAGGAAGTTGTTTTTGTGAAGTGAGAGTTTGTGAGAAGTGGGATTTTTCTTTGTTGCCAAGAAAGCTGTCTTTTTGCTCTACCAATCGCACGAAAAACGCGCCACCGACAAAAAGCCCGATTGCCAAAAGTCCAACGATGAAATATTTTGCAAAACCCATCTAAAATCCTTTGCATTCAAAAAATCTTTTTGGAAATCTTTGCAGATAGAATCCTGCAAAAAGCCACACAAGAATCCGCAAGAATCCAAAACATTAGTTTTTTGGAAAATGTGAAAATTATAGCACAAAGAAATAAAAACATTTGCAAAATATGCACTTTGTGGCAAATTTGTGGTAATTTTTGCCGATATAGAGTGGTTTTTCAAAATCTTTGCAAAATCCTAATAAAAATTTGCATATTTTTTTTGATTGCGCTTGTCTTTTGTGTATTTTGGTGTGATGTTGTGCGCCTTTGCACGCTTTTAAAACCTATATTTTACAAAATCAAGCCAACGCCTAAGCAAAAAAGTAAAATGTAAGTTCTAGATTTTGGCTAGATTTTAGGAATTCCGCTTTGCGCACCACCACTAAAATCTAAAAGCCTCTTATACAGCACGATACTTGCGCGTTTTATAGCTTGATTTTTATTTGCTTGCGTTTCGCTAAAATTTGTTTCCCACACCACATTGTCTGCGCAATCTTTCATCACAGCTTTTAGCTCTATCCTTGTGCTTTTGCCCTCATTTGATAGAGTAGCTTCAATCTCTAGCTTGTGAGTATTTGGCTCATCTATGATGCGCGCAAATTTCGCCACCTCTCCCAAAAATGCAGACTTATCGCTTTGCAAGGATTTTTCGCCCTGTGAGTTTATCTCTACTTTTAGCTTTGGCTTTGGTGCATTTGCTTTTTGTAGTTCCTCAAACGCTTCAAAATCCACTCCCACAAATCCCAAAGCCCGCAAAATAGCACTAGATTCTCTAGCGTTTTTTAGCTCTTTTTGCAAGAGGGAAAAATCTTTTAGGCTTAGGCTAGCGCAGGTTTTTGGCAGAGATTCTAGCCTATCTAGCCCTTGCTCTAGTCGCGCTTTTATGGGCGTTGCTATGTCTTTTTTGGCGATAGCGACTTCGACATAGTATGTGCCTTTTGAGTGGGATTTTTGCGTGATTTTTAGATTTTGCAAATCTAGCATCGCCGTGCTAAGAGAGATATTTTGCTCCACACTAGAATCAAAGCTATCATTTATTGCGCTATTTGTTATGTTTATGTTGGATTTTACTTGTGTTTGCACGCTTTGAGCCAAATCATTTGCAGCTTGCGCTTTTGCCTTTGCTAGGCTATCTCCCATCCCTAGTCCATAGAGTGTGTCGCTAGCACTTTTTGGGGTTAGAAACCATTTGGGTGGATTTGCCATAGAGCAGCCACTTAGAAAAAGCAACGCCCCAAACACGATAAAAAGCCAAAATTTCTTTAATCCCTTTGCTTGCTTGATTTTGCTTATCATCGCTTCTTTTTTTGTTTGTGGGTGATTTTTATTTTGCATATCAAGTCCTTATTTTGCATTTTGCGTGCATTTCGCGCTATTGCTCGTGGCTCTTATTTCTGCGATTTTGCTTAATTATTTTGCTTTGAAGTTGAATCTTAAAAAGCTGTATTTTACACTATTTTTTCACAAAATCTAAAAACGCTTACAAATTTGTGCCAAGCGTTTGTTAGATTTTGCTTTATCCTTTGTCCTTGTCCTGCCTTGATTGTCATTGCCTTTGTGGTGGCGCATTATACCAATCCATACGCCCCTAGTGTCGCACTTATGACAAAACCTAGCAGCATAGTGAATGTATATTTTTTGCCATTGCGCTTAAAATCACACATTAAAAGCCCCGTAATGTAAGTAACCCCCATAAACACCACAAAGCAAAACGACAGCACACCAAACCAAAATCCAGCGCGATTAAAATGCAATGCCATAAGATTTGCCAAAAAATCATTGCGATAGATAATGATTTCGCTAGGATTAGATTTTGTGATTTCAATGCTATGATTTGTCCCACCAAGTATGAAGCTATTTTTATCCCTAGAATCTTTGATTTGGGTGTTAAATGGAATAGCTAGATTTTGGTTTATATTTTGGGATTGTGTCAAAAGTGCCAAAATCTGCACCCTAGCGGATTCTCTTTGGCTAGGTTTAGATTGTATCCCAAGCGGGAAGTCAAACCCTTGCAAATATGCCATTTGTAATTCATCTAATACCACTACTTGCCTATCTACTCCACCAAAATACCCAAATATACACACAATTCCCGTGATTTTATACATTAGTGCCAATGGAACAAAAAATAAACTAATATAAATATGCAGTGCCAAAAGTTTGGAGCGGTGTTTTTTGACAATATTTTTTAGCTTTTTCATCTTGCGTTGTATTTTTTCGTCTATTTTGCAAATATTTCAAAAGTGGCTAAAACTTCGCGCTAAGTGTTGCACTTATGCTTCTTAGCTTTCCTATTTGGTGTTGTCGCGCTCCTGCTGTTGTGAGGTATCCATAGGAATCATACAATGTATTTGTCGCATTCATCACACTTAGCGAGAGTGTTAGATACTTGCTAAATTCTGCCCTTGCACCGAAATTAAACAGCGCGTAAGGTGCTTGAGAATATCTATGCGTTTCAGAAAAATATATACGAGAATAAAACGATAGCGAGGCATTTAGAAAAATATTTGCTATTTTGTTGCGCCAAATAATCGTATCTATGCTTGCATTTAGGCTAAATTTTGGCAAAAACTGCACTTGCATTCCGCCCAAATTTTGCCCTGTGCGTGGCACGCGCGTGCCTTTGGCATATTTTGCATCAATGTATGCAAAATTTAGCATAAAAAAGCTATCACGCAAAAAGTATAATTTCCCCTCAAACTCAAATCCGTGCGAGATTTGATTGCCTAGATTTCCTATCGCGCTAAGAGGTGGGGTGTCATTGATTAGCACATTCCATTGTTGATTTTTCGTATAGAGCAAAAAATAATCCGCATTTATGTAGATTCTATCTTGCCAAAAAAATCCTTTGTAGCCGATTTCTGCGGTGTAGTTTGTCTCTGGCTTAAAATAATTGCTATAACCTTGAGAAAAAATCGCATTTGGGAATCCACCTGTTTTAAACCCACGCGAAGCAGAAATGTAAAATTTATGGTCATTAAAGAGATTGTATGACAGAGCACTTCTTAGGCTGTAATTGTGAAAATTTACTTTGCTAGAGAAGCTATTTACACTATTGGTGCTTGTCGCGCCTTTTGTGTAGTTTATATGGTTATTGTTGTATTGGTAGCGCACACCTAGACTTATCTCAAAGTTTACTGGCAAAATGATTTTGTGGTCGCTAAAGAATGCTAGCGCAAAGTTTTTGAGCGCGTTATTATCGCCTAGCCTAGTGTTATCTTTGACAAAATGATGCCTAAAATCACTATACTGAAAAAACGCTCCATAAAGAGAGGTCGAGTTATTTGAATAAGTCTTGGTGATTTTTAGCTCATCGCTAAACTGCATTTGGTTTTCCTCCCAAGTGCTACCAAAGTTTGTGATTGGCATTTGTCTATCTTGCACGCTAAAGACATTTCTTAGATTGATATTTTTTTCGCTTTGGTAGCCTGCCTTTAGAGCGTAGGTTTGGATAGTGCGATAAATACTTGGCACACCATAAGTGCTAAAATCGTGCATAAGATTATCTTTGTTTGTTAGCTCGCTATCGCTTAGGTAGAAAAAGTCGTGATTTGTGCTTTTGTCAAAAAAATAATCTAACCCCGCATAATATTTGCCATCATCATAGAGAAGCGAAGCACGAGCTAGATTTGAGCTAGAAGTATCGGCTTTTGCCCCTGTTTGTGAGTCTTTTACTTGTCCCAAAAAATCGCTATGCTTAAAACTTAGCTTAGCATATAATTTGTCCTTTATGATACTCCCGCTTGCGCTACCCATAACGGTTCTATCAAGATTGCCAAAAGTTGTGCTTAGTGTTGCTTTGGTTTTGTTGCTAATGAAGTTTGAATTTATTGATATGATTCCTGCTTGGGCATTTTCGCCATAGAGTGTGCCACTCATTCCTTTAAAAATTTCGACATTTTCTACATCTAGCAATTCTTGATTGATAAAGAAAATATCTTGTGGGACACCATCCACATATAGCCGCATACTAGGACTATAATAATAGCTTGTATGCAATCCCCTAAAAGTGATGCTTGGATATGCACTACCGCCAGCATTTGTGATATAAAGTCCAGAGAACACTTGGCTTAAATCTTTTGAATTTTGGATATTTAGCTTTTGGAGTGCTTCCCCGCTCACAGAAGCGATATTGTCATTTTCATCAAAAATCTCTCTTTGAGATTTTGCCGTGCCATAAGTGGTTACTTTTTCTAAAGTGTGCGTTTCTATGTTGTCATTTTTTGAGTCGTTTTTGAGCACTTTTGTGAAGTCATCGCTAAGGTGTGGATTTTGTAGATTTTGGCTTGTGTCAGTGGTAGTTTGTCTTAGAGGAGAATCTGCCAAATCTGCTTCTTTATCTACTTCTTTTATGGAATCATTCTTAGCTGAATCCCTTTTGGCAGAATTATGTTTTGCAAAATCGTTTTTAGGATTTTGGGTGTAATCCTGCATAAAATCTTGCTTAGATTTTTGCAAAGCTAGAATCAGCTAGATAAAGTTTGTTAGATTTTTGGGTAGAGGGAATTTGCAATCTTGTGTTGATTTTTTGTGGGGTTAGAGAATTATCGCC
>SAMEA104315431__coassemble_1026_pt1 | contig 13604 bp, 10 predicted proteins | sample SAMEA104315431__metabat2_low_PE_013 | metagenome-assembled genome bin SAMEA104315431 (sample SAMEA104315431) | gut metagenome | biome: Monkey gut; feature: monkey-associated habitat; material: faeces | place: China | collected 2013 | reverse complement strand
CAGCTTTGCGACTTTTTCGCGCACTTTGTCGATAGAATCTTGGTTTTTTGAGCGCGTTAGTTTAGAAAATCTTTTGCTAGAATGGGTAAGCCTGCTCATATCCTCTTTTAGTGCTTTTAGCTGTGCTTCTTGCTCATAGTATCTATCGCTATGAAATGTTTTTGTTGTCATCGTATCAAGGATATTTTGTGTCATCACGCTTCTGCGCATATAGCTTAGAGCAAGTGCGCGATACACACTAGAGCCTTGAGAAGTGCTGACATCTGCTTGGAGAAAAAATCCATCTGAGCCTTTTGTAAGTCTTACACCTTGTCCTGCTGTGATATGAGAGCCATTAAGTATAGGATTTCCTTGTGCATCTTTTAGCCCTTCTGTGCCTTTGAGTATGAGATTTACATACTTGTATTCCACGCCTTTTTGTGCGCCTTGCCCTATGTTTATTATGATACTTCGTGGTTTGACATTATGAGTGGTAAGGCTATCTGCGCTAAAAGATAGGTGTTGCTCTTTGTCTGTTTTTGCATTCCAAGAATTGCCACTGCTATTGATATTTAGGCTAATCCCATCTAGCTCAAGTCGCTCTACTTTTATGCCAATGTTGTTGCTACCTAGCAGGGCATTGCCCACACCTTGCTCTATGCCATTTATGGCACTTCGCTCTCCTAGTCGTAGGGTTTTTATAGTTGTTGTTGTGGTGGTGCTACTACTACTACCAGACTCAAGTCGCCCCAAATACGCACCAGAGCCAAAAACACTAAGTGTTTCCATATTTCCTGTGAGGATAAGCCTCCCCACCACAGCACCTGCTCCCACTTCCACAGAGAGAGTTATAGGAGCATCTGCTCCAGACTCTTCATTGCGAAAATCAAACCAAGTGTTTGGTGCGCTGACATTGAGAAATCTTACATTATGTCGCCTATCAGTCGAGTCATTTTTATTCTTTTTGAAATAAGCTACTATGCGAGATGGGCGTACTATGTAGGAGTATGTGTTTGCATTGCCTATGTAGTAGTTTGTCGTGCGATATTGTGTTGTTTGTGTTATGGTGGTTAAAAATGCTTTACCTGACAAATCGCTACCTGTAAATCCCGAAGTTATTGCGCCCTCACACCTTACATCTCGGGTAGAGCTAGCATTATTTTCTACAAAAGTGCAAATCGCCATAGCAGTATTTGCGCAAACCACACTAGCCAAGCCTATCCCAAGCAATGATTTTGCTAGCTTGCGCGTAAGGAGTATAAGACTTGATTGGCTTATTTTGTTGTCATATTGAGGTTTGGCACAAACTGACAAAGCGAGAGCACTTGGCTTTCTTAAAGCCACTTTCCTTAAAGCGAGTGCGTTTGCTTTTCTTAAAGCCCCCTCCCGCAGCACGAGTGGGGTTTGGGGGTGGGTATCTTTTGCGCTAGTAAAAACGCGGGAAAATTCGTCATTACTAAAGAAACTACGGCTTCGCCTTGTTTTGCGAGCAAATGCGCTAGCATTTGCGTGGCAATCTATGTCTTTTCTTTTTGACTTATGGATTGCCACGCAAGTCTTTCGACTTGCTCGCAATGACGGAATGGCGTATTCGCTAGCAGTTGCCGACTTTGCTTGAGTTTTGGAGTGAGAATTTACCCACCCCCTAGCCCCCTCCGCAAGGGAGGGGGAACTAAGTATCAGTCGTGAACTACTCTCTCTCTCTCTCTCTCGTTTTGACATTATGACACCTTTTTGGCAGACTTTTTTGCATTTGCTACAACCCCTTTTAAAAGATAAAACCCAAAATCAAATAAAATCAAGCTCCTTTGGCTTCTTGCTTTGCATTATGACTTTTCGCACCTCGCTAATCGCACTTGGCGTGCCTATCATTAGGAGTTTGCACTCACTTGTGATGACTACATCTGCATCGGGCATAGTGAAGTATTTACCATCTTTTTGGGTAATTCCTACGATAAAGACTTTTGCAATTTCGTTGAAATGTCCGTCCTTTAGCTTGCGAAGCACAAGCCAGCTATATCGTGGCACAAACACTTCTTCCAAATCAAGTCCCGTGTTGTTTTTGTAAGCAAATCTCTCAAGTAGATTTTGCATATCTGGACGCAAAACCATAGCACTGATTCGCTGTGCCATAAGCTTGGGTGCAGAGATGACAATATCAGAGCCTAGTTTTTGGAGTTTGCCTTGCTGCTCCTCGCTGTGTGCACTAGAGATGATATAAAGTGGCTTTCTATTTAGCTCTTGGGCAAATAGCTTAGATGATACGATAAGGGCGATATTATCAGAGAGATTTTTTGAGAATGTAACGATACCTCGCGCGGCAGATAGGTGGGTTTTTAGCATTGAAGTGGTTGATTGGGGGTCGCCTACGATATAGTATGGGTATCGATGAGAGATAGCTTCTTCCTCGAAGTTATCGCTATTATCCACTACGACAAATGGTATATGTGCTTCTCTAAATTGCTTGCTAAGCTCGATTGTGTATTCGTTGTGATAGCACACTACATAGTGATTGCGCAATCTAGCGATATTATTTATCATTTTTCTCTCCTTTAGTATTCTAGTTAGCGTGCCTGCATTGACAATCCCTACGATAAAAGCCACGCTAAAAGTGATAATCCCCGCACCACACAGCATCAAAAACGCCGTAAAAAGTATCGCTAGTGGCGTGAAATTGCGCTCATTTAGTGCACCAAATCCTGTATTGGTAAAAGTGTAGGAGGATTGGAAAAATGCTTGCACGATTGAATAATCCTCAAGCAAAAAATACCCAATCGTCCCCACAAGGATAAACACCTGAATCAGCACAAGAGGCAAGCGAAATGCTTTAAACTGCTCATATAGCTGTGGGGATAAATCTATATCTGGTTTATTGGAATTGCCCCATTTGATGAATTTTTTGATTTTACTAAGCAAGCTAAATCCTCGCTTTATTTGACTTGTAGATTTTGATGATTTTGTAGATTTTGCTTATTTTTGGATTGATATAAACGAAGTGTAGATAAAGTTTGTGTATTTTTAAGGTTCTTTAAGGGTTTTGATTTATTGCTTAGATTTTTAGCTTAGACTTTAATTATGTGGTTTAGACTTTGCTTGGCTTAGACTTTACTTGAAATCCTAGAATCTAAAACAACTTAGACTTATTTAGATTCTAGGCTTAGATTTAAGCAAGAATTTTGCTTTAGCTATTGTGTTTTTTCATCGTTCGTAGCGTAGAAGCAGCGACTTTCACTCGCACACTCGTGCCATCTTCTAGCTTTATGCGGATACTTCGCAAGTTTGGCAAGCTACGCTTTTTTGTTTTGTTGTTTGCGTGGCTTACATTGTTTCCTACCATCGGTCCTTTGCCTGTAAAAAAGCATTTTCGTGCCATTTCTCTGTCCTTTATTGCTTTGAAATATCGCCTAAAAACTTTTAAGCGCAAATAAAGGCGAATTTTAACAAAATTTTCTTGCAATCAAGCTTAAAACCTCACAAATCCCCCAAATATTTACGCCAAAATCTAGGCACTAAAATCCAAAGCCAAGTTCAAGCATTGCCAAAATATTATTACTCGCAGGGTATTGCATATGTATAAGATTGCCTTGCTGACCTGCACCCGAAGTGTGCAAAAGTAGTTCGCTCTGCCCCACATAGCTATATCTGCCACTTAGTTTTATGAAAAACAAAGCCTTATCAATGATGGGCATAGAGATTCCCACACTTCCATTTAGTCCATATCCACTATCTTTGACTTCTGCGCGGTTGGCATAAGTTTGAGATATATTGTAGTAGGTTTCAAATATCCACTTCGCGCCAAATGCGTATTCTAGTGAGACTTTGCCTAGAGGGAATCTACCATCGATTTCCGCGCCTATCCCGCGTGTCTGAAGATTAAATCCATTGCCTTGCTCATAGTCTCGTCTATGTCTTTCTGCCTCATAGACAAGGCTTATAAAAAATGGCATTCTCTGATTTGCTACATTAAACCCAGCTTTAATTGGCAAAATATAAAATAAATCCTCCATTTTGCTACCATATAGGCTAAACGCGCTTCCGCTAAGGCTAGAATCCCCAAGCCCGATTTTGACATCAGTTAGCACTTGTAGTCGCTCTTTGTCATCAGTGATTCTCGCATACGCGCCTACTAGCCAGCCATAGCTTGTGATTTTGGCATTAGTGCCACTCTCAAATCCATACCACCCCCCAGCACTCGCACGGATATTTAGGCAGAGATATTCATTGCAGATTCCAAAGGCATTGCTTGATATAGCGCAAGTAAGCGTGCATATCGCTAGCAGTCTGCCCAAAAACGACTTTCGTCCAAAGCCTTGCACGCTAGAATCCTTGCTGATAGATTTTGTTGTTTTTGTTGTTTGCATTGTTTGCTCCTTAATTTTCATAGTTTTTATGCACTATCGTCTATATGCAGAGGTAGTTCTAGGGTTACCGCCTCTAGCGTTGTTAGTGCTTCTTGTGGGAGTGCCACCTCTTGCATTACTTGCCCCCCTTGCATTGCTCCCACCTCTTGTGTTTGCTTGGCTTCTATTTTGGGGCTTAGCAGTGGATTTTGCACCTCCCTTGCTAGCCCCTTTTGTGCTTGTAGGGGTTGATTGGGTGCTACTTCCTTTGTTTGTGTTTATACTTAGTGTGTAGCGGAAATACACCGCATAGTTTGACTTCGCACTATGACGATAGCTTACAAGTGTTCCTAGTGTTTCTTGGCTTCTTTGATAGAGGATATTCTCAAAAAACGGCAGATTTACACCGATTTCTATGCCATTGTATTTCATATAGTGGATGCGCATCCCTAGATTTGCTCCTACATCTAGGTGGGTTTTTGTGATTGTTTGAGTGCCTTGCCGAGTAGCATTTAGCCTCCATTGCTCTTCTAGCTCGTTTAGTCTAGCACTATCATAAGTCTTGCCCCCTAGATAAAATCCCGCATAAAATCCTGCATCTACGCTTGGCTTAGACACGGCATTTAGCAAAACATCAAATAGCCCACCATAAGACATAATGCTAATATCTTGCTTTTTTTGCTCATCATCGACAAAGCGTAGATTTGTATAGGTAAAATACCCACCCAAGCGGAATCCAAACTTATCGCTGAAAAAATGCTTATAGCCAAGTATCCCGCCGTATTGCATATCACTTTCAGTTCTATCGCTTGGGAATTGAGTGCGCCCACCTGTGCGGGTTTGCACTTTGTGCACAAAGTCGCCATAGCCTACTTGCAGCCCTCCAAAAAACCCACTTACTTCGGCATTTGCCACACTATACACACAGCTAAGCAGTGCAGTGGCTAGATATTTGCCCATTTTTGTGCCTATTGTTTTGTTTATAGTCTTTCTCATAGAGATAGAGTCCTTTCGTATTTGGATAAACAACGACTATGGCAGAATCCGCCTCACTCACTTACGCACAATCTCACACATATTTTGATTTATATACAAGATTTTGCGCAAGATTTTGTGCTAAATCAACACACAACTTGACTTGGCTTACATTTGGCACATTTACGCGCAAAATCAAACCAAATTTAGCAAAATCAAATTTATAGATTTTGGTGTGAAATCTTAAGGTTTTATCTGTTATCTTGCCATTAACTCGTTATTTTGATAGGCATTGTAACGCGTTTTTTTTTTTTTTGTATGCAAAAAGCGTATTTTTTGAGTATTTTCCCCTGTAATTGTTACTATTAGTTACTTTTTACACGAAAATTTTGAAAAATTTTTGATAAAAATCCTAAAAATAAATAGTTTTTAAACACAACTTTTTGCAAAAAATCACAAAAATCATCAAAAATAAAAGGCACATACATTCATATTTTTTAAGATTTTTTTAATATAATGTCGCTTTGATAATTTTATAGAATCTTTGCGAGTTTAGAAAATCACAAAGACTGCTAAGACTACTTCAATTTTTTGGTAAAAAATTTTGGCAAAAAGACTTTGATAAAAAAGACAAAAATTTTGCTAGAGCGATTTTAAAAGGCGATTTTGCTATCCCACACCTACCACACCTAAAGGCGCGTAAAAATGGAATTTTTATCTTATCTAACTGATGGGAATGTAACGACATTTTTCTTGCTTTTGTTGCGCTTTAGCGCGATTTTGGCGTTTTTTCCGTTTTTTGATTCCCAGCTTGTGCCTGTGAGTGTGCGCGGTGCATTGGCGTTTTTTCTCACTATCGTGTTTTTGCCTTTGGCACATTCTCCTGCTGTGATTACCAATCTACCTGATTTGCTATATGCGGCGTTTATGGAAGTCGCGCTAGGGTTTATGGCGTCTTTGCTACTTCAGGTGGTGTTTAGCTCGCTTGCCATAGCGGGCGATACGATAAGCTTCTCTATGGGTATGACTATGGCAAGTGCCTATGACCCAAGCAGTGGCAACACCCGCCCAATCATCGCCCAAGTCCTTATCATAAGTGCACTTGTGCTAGCCCTCGTGCTAAACTTTCATCATCTAGTCTTGCAGTTTATCGCATACTCCCTTAAGATTTTACCACTAGGAGAGGTGGCTTTCTCTCCAAATGTCATAAACTACATTATCCGCGCATTTGGTGGAATGTTTGCGCTGGGATTTGCTATGGCTTTCCCTGTGCTAGGCATTATTTTGCTATCTGATATTGTCTTTGGTATGATTATGAAAACGCACTCGCAATTTAATCTTTTTTCCTTTGGATTCCCTATCAAAATCGGCATAGCACTTTGTGTGATAATCCTCATAGTCCCCGGGATTTTGTATCATTTCAAAACCGATTTATACGAAGCCTTTAAGGCAATGTCGATTATTTTTGACTTGGATAGATAGTTATTTAGTTTTTGTGAAATTGCAAAACATTTGCCAAAAATTAGCTTAGAAAACTATGGCTATGAGTGCAAACAGCGATTTTTCATTTCCTAGTTGATTTGTTAATTTTATCTGTGGCGAAATGTGGCAAAAATCATTACAAACAAAATCTAAAAATATAGCATTTTAGAAAAATCTAGGATTCTAGCCCAAAACCTCGCCATATAGGCTTCCACCATCATTGTGGCTTACTCGCACTCGCGCAAAATCCCCGATATTTAGCTTCACTCCTTGAATGTGTAGCAAGCGATTATTATCACTCCTACCCTCGCTAAAGACTTGCTTTTCATCAGCGTAAGTATTCTCAATAAGCACTTCATAGACTTTGCCTATCTCGCCTTGTGCGATTTCACGCAAAATCTCTCTATGTCGATTTTGCAGTGTGCTTAATCTCTCTTGGGCTACTTGCTTTGGGATAGCATCTGCTTCCCCCCAAGAGTGCGCAAGCGTGTGTGGGCGAGGCGAGTAGATAAAGCTATACATCGTATCAAATCGCACACTCTCTAGCACTTCTAGAGTCTCTGCAAAGTCGCTATCGCTCTCGCTAGGAAAGCCTACGATAATATCCGTGCTAATGGTTAGCTCTGGCATAAGTGAGCGCATTTTTAGTGCGCGCTTGATATACCATTCCTTTGTATAGCCTCGCTTCATTTTTTTTAGAATCGCGCTAGAGCCGCTCTGAAGCGGGATATGGATAGATTTGCAGACTTTTTTATTCTTAGCAAACTCTTCTATAAACTCATCATCAAAATGCAGTGGGTGGGGCGAAGTAAAGCGAATGCGCTCTATGCCATCGACTTCGCTTAGCAGTCGCAAGAGTTTGGGGAAATTTATGTCTTTATATTTGGATTCTAGCTCGGTAGAAAATCTCACCCCATAGTTATTGACATTTTGCCCAAGTAGCAAAATCTCTTTGACACCATTTTGGGCTAGCTTAATCGCTTCATTTAGCAACAAATCTGGCGGGATAGAAATCTCTTTGCCCCTTGTGTGTGGGACTATGCAGTAGGCACAGGATTTATCACAGCCGATAGAAATATTTAGCAATGCTTTGATTTTGCTTTGTCTCACACTCTCAAACGCATACAAACTATCATCATAATCAAGCGCGACTTCTACGGCTTTGTCTTGGTGGATAACCTGCGTGATTTTGGAGATATTTCGCGCTCCTAGCACGAAATTTACACTTGGGGCTTTTTTTATGATTTCTTTGCCTAGATGACTTGCAGTGCAGCCACAGATACCGATTTTGGCATTTGGCTTTTTGATTTGGGTGTATTGCCCGATTTCAGAAAACAGCCTCCGCTCGGGCTTTTCGCGCACCGAGCAGGTGTTTATCAAAATCAAATCCGCTTCTTTTGGCTCATCTGTGAGGGTGTAGCCCTCTTTTGATTCTAGCTCGGCGATGATATGCTCACTATCACGCTCATTCATCGCACAGCCAAGCGTTTGGATAAAAAGTTTCATTGCAAAATCTAATTAAATCTAAAATTTATTGTTTAGCGCACAAGCGCAACCAAAATCTAAATAATGCGAAATTCATAAATCATATCCGCGCTATCTAGTCCGTATCGCACTTCTCCCATATAGACGGTTTTGCCTTTTGCTTCTATGAGTGCTTTTGCTTTTTTTAGGTCTTTGTCCTTACAGCTTCTATCAAAGTATAAAATCTGCATACCCTCTTTTGATTCTAGCTCATCTGCCAAATCCTCTATGACAATGCTAGTTGTTTGAGGTTTTGCCTGTCCTTTTGCCAAAGTCTGTCCTAAGTCCATTGATGCGAGTTTTAGCTCCATTTTTTCTCCTTAACGCGTTTTGTTTTCGCGCTTAAATTTTCGCGTTATTGTAACGAATTTGCCTTAAATTTTTGTTATAATCACGGAATTTGCAAAAGTTTTTGTTATGTTTTGATACTTGGATTTTTTAAGGATTTTATCCAAACTATTTCAAACAACGCATAAAATCTAACAATTATCACAATCCATACACAAGCACAAGCTAAAAGGACTTACAAAATGGAAAAGATTTTAGACATTATCGAGCTTCTTGCGCACGAGAGGGGACTAGAGCCAGCAGCTGTCTCTCAAGTAGTCAAAGAAACGATTATAAAAACAGCAAAAAAACAATTTGGCGAGGAGCTAAACTATATCATTGAGGAGGACGAAAAAGAGCGCGATTTTAGGCTTATACACGCTGTGACTGTGTGCGCTGATGATGATGAGAGGGCTAGCAAGGATTCCCAAAACTTTATTAGGATTTCAGAGGCAAAAAAAAGCGCGCCAGATATAAGCCTAAATGATGAAATCCACTATGAAATAAGCCTAGAAAATATGAGTAGAAACGCGGTAAATTCGCTTTTTTCAGACCTCGGATACAATATCCAAAAAACTATCGACAACCAGCTATACACCACACTAAAAGCTATGCAGGGCAAAATAGTCAGCGGACAAGTCATCGCCATAGATGAAGCCCAAAACACACACATAGAGATAAAAGAATCCGCCAGCGAAGTTCGTGCCATACTTCCGCTAAAAAACCGCATAAAAGGCGAAAAGTTTAAAATAAATGACACGGTGAGCGGGATTTTGCGTAGTGTGAAGTTTCAAAAAGACGGCGTGAGGCTAGAGATTTCGCGCACCACACCTAGAATGCTAGAAGCCCTCCTAGAAAACGAAGTCCCAGAGATCAAAGATGGCGAAGTGCTAATCCACAAAAGTGCTAGAATCCCGGGGGAAAGGGCAAAAGTAGCACTCTATACTGCCAATCCTAGAATCGACCCCATAGGCGCGACTGTGGGGACAAAGGGCGTGCGGATAAACGCCGTAAGCAGAGAGCTAAATGGCGAAAATATTGATTGTATCGAATACAGCGAAGTAGCTGAAATGTTTATCGCTAGGGCATTATCCCCTGCGCAGATTTTGGGGGTGAAAATAGAAAAAGCCCAAGAGATACAAAAAGAAGCACAAAATGAAGCCCAAGAATCTAGCGATTCTAGGCAAAATAACAAAAACGACAAAAAAAGCCCAAAAGCAAAAGTCCTAATCGCCACCGACCAAAAAAGTAAAGCTATCGGCAGGAGCGGGATAAATATCCGTCTAGCGTGTATGCTTACAGGCTATGACATAGAGCTAGAGGAAGTCGGCAAAGAAGCACCAAAAGAAGCCACACAAGAGCAATCGCAAGAATCTAGTCAAGCTAGCGAACTAATAGATTCTGCCGATTTGACAAAAGAGAAGCTAGAATCTAGTGTGCAAGATACAAAGCCAAAAGAGCAAACAAAAGAATCTCAAGCAAGCGATTCTAGTGAATCTAGCGATTCTCAAAAAATCGGCAAAGACGCCCTAGAATCCCTCTTTAAGCAGTAGTTGCGTGCAAATCTTAAGCGTGCCTTGCTAGATTTTATTATTTGGCACGCGTTTTGCCACTCCGTGATTTTTCGTGCTTCTAAAATCACAAAATAACCTCACAAAAACTTTACAAAACTTTATCCAACTCTTTTTAGATTTTGCATATTGCGTTTTAATCGTAGTAAAATTTGTATGCTATAATTCCCCTTGCGCTAGATTTTGCTAGATTTTATTTTGTAGGCAATCCACAAAGATAAAAGCAAAATCTATCCGCGTAAAAATCTAAAACAAAGGAAACACAATGGAAAGAACAATGTCCTACACACGCATTTACAACAAAAGTGCCAAACAAGCACAAAACTTGCGCATTAAGACGCGATCCTCTCTCTCGTAAAATAGCTAGCGCAGTTTCTGCCATAGCACTTAGCATACTTGCTTCTACCACTTTCACACTTCAAGCGCAAACTCCTCAAAGCACTGATGAAAAAATCAAACAGCTTGAAAAAGAACTGCGACTTTTGGAGCTACAAAAGCAAATAGACCAAGCCAAAAAAGAACAATCTAGCGATAAACCCGCTGATAGCCTACTGAATGATTCTAGCGCGACAAGCCCTACACAATCCACCCAAACCACACAAAACAAGCAAATCATACAATACCGCGCATCGCAAAAACCAAAGCACTATGATTATGGCTATGACCGCAGTGGTTCATTTGTAGGTGTAGAGCTAGGCTATGGAGAATTTCTTAACACAGTTAGCACGATTTATGGTGAATTAAAAGAAAAAGATGGAGGCTTCAAATACGGACTACTGCTAGGATATAATAAATTTTTTATCAAATACTTTGGTATCCGCTTTTATGGAAATGCCAATGTTACTCAAGTCAAAGATAAAACAAGCAGTGATTGGCTATATCGGCTAAACTATGGCGTAAATCTCGATGCAATAGCAAACTTCCTTGCCACAGATTATGCTGATTTGGGTGCGTTTGTAGGACTAGGAGTGGGTGGGCAGACTTATTTTTTCACAGGGCAAAATAAGGAAGCTCTTGATACTTTTGAGTCTATGGGTGTAAAGGTTAGCTATACTAGCGTTGATGTCGGGCTAAATGTGGGGCTACGCACAAATATAGCTAAACATTTTGGTATAGAGTTAGCAGCTCGTGTGCCTTTTATTAAGCATAATTTACTTGAACCTAAAGGTGCTTATGTATTGAAAGAAACTTATAGCATTTCTGCTAGGCTTTTGTGGAATTATTAACGATTTTTAAGCCACGACTTTCTTTTGTGCTACGCATTTGCAACACGCCTTTATAGGCATTGCAAGTGTGTAGCGTGGTTTTAATACTTTTTGGCAAAACTTTTGTCTCTGCTTTTTGATTCTGCCCAGCTTCTATTTAATTTATCCCTAGCTTCTAGCAAATTTACCCAAATTTACCCCACAATAAGGCTTAAGCTCCCCTGTATCACAAGGGCGTTGATAATGTCGATAAAAAACGCACCCACCAAAGGCACGATGATAAAAGAAATATGGCTTGGTCCATAGTGTGAAGTAACAGTTTGCATATTTACCATAGCCGTAGGTGTCGCGCCAAGCCCAAATCCACAATGCCCAGCTGCTAGCACAGCCGCATCATAGTCTTTCCCACAGAATTTAAATGTTACAAACACCGCATATAGCACCATAACGACAGCTTGCGTGGCAAGAATAACCACCATAGGTAGTGCCAGCGAGACAAGCTCCCATAGATTTATCGTCATCATCGCAAAGGCAAGGAAAAGCGAGAGGCTTACATTCCCGATTACAGAGACTTCCCTGTCAAATACTTGGTGGATTTTAAGCGCGCTTAAAACATTTCGCAAAATCACCCCACAAAATAAGCAATACACGAAAGTCGGCAAGTTGAAATCCTTTATGTATTGTATATCAAGCTCTGCTAGATAGCCCCGCTCAAAGCCTTTAGCCAAAGTGCCTACAAGCAGACAAATAGCAATGAGGGCTAGGGATTCTATGAAACTTACAGAAGTGATTAGTCGCTCTTTTGTAGGGGCTTCAAAGCCGTGCGGATTGTCATCTTGGACTTTATCGGGGGTTTTTAGTTTGTAGTGCTTTACCAAAAACCGCGCCACAGGACCACCGATAATCCCGCCCATAATAAGCCCAAAAGTCGCGCACGAGAGTGCCACCTCCGTAGCCGCGCTGAAATTATAGGGCATAGATTTGAAAATATCTGCCCACGCCACACCCGTGCCGTGCCCTCCACTCATAGTGATAGAGCCACCAAGTAGCCCTACAAGCGGATTCACACCCATTGTGTATGCTGCGCCAATGCCGATGAGGTTTTGCAAGATAAGCAGTCCGCAAACTATCACAAGGAAAATCCCAAGCAATTTCCCGCCTTTTTTGAGCGAGGCAAAATCAGCACTTAGTCCCACAGAGGTAAAAAACGCGAGCATTAGCGGGTCTTTTAGCGAGGATTCAAACTTGAGCTCTAAGCCTGCAAATTTATACACACCAAAAATCACAAGAGTAGCGATAAGCCCGCCCACAACAGGTTCTGGGATATTGTAATCTTGCAAAACTTTTACGCGAGCAATGATAAATCGCCCCAAAATCAGCACCGCCACCATAACAACAAGCGTGGAGTAAAAATCAAAGTGAAAAGTATTCATCATAAGCCTTTTTAGAAGTGTTTTGGCGTGTATGATACTACACAAAAGGCAAATACACGAAGTTTTTTGGAAAATGTAAAAAGTGAAAATAAAATTACAAAAATTTAAGTAGTGTGATTATGGAGTGGCATTGTCTTTAAGCACTATGCAAAATCTGCTATAATGTAGCCTTACTTTGTGGAAATATTTTGATACTTTGAGTGGCTTTAGTGCGAAATCGCTTTGTAAAATCACATTTTGATAAAACCTCTTTGATAAATCACAAATAAACCACATTCTTACTTAAGGAGAATCTATGCAACAAACTTCATTACGCCAATCACGCTCACTATCCCAAAACCAAAAACCACAAATCCGACTAAAAGCCGAGTGGGAGAAGCAAAGAGCGATTTTGCTTTCATTTCCCCACGCAAATAGCGATTGGGCTAGTCATATAGATGAAGCGAGGGCGTGTTTTGTAGAGATTATCAAAGTAATTACGCAGTTTGAAAAAGTCATCATTTGCCTAGATGCGCAGGATTTGCAAGGATTTGCATTTTTGCGAAACGAGTTTGCTAGAGATTTTGCAAAATCCACAATCGAAAATTTCCACACTTTTTGCTTTAGCTCACTAAAACTTAGCGAGACAATTACAATCGCATTTGTGAGGACAAATGACACTTGGGCGCGGGATTTTGGCGTGATAACTTTATCATCACAAAGCCCCCAAAATCCACCAAAAAATATTTTGCTAAATTTTTGCTTCAATGGCTGGGGGCTAAAATATAG
>SAMEA104315431__coassemble_987_pt1 | contig 14071 bp, 8 predicted proteins | sample SAMEA104315431__metabat2_low_PE_013 | metagenome-assembled genome bin SAMEA104315431 (sample SAMEA104315431) | gut metagenome | biome: Monkey gut; feature: monkey-associated habitat; material: faeces | place: China | collected 2013 | reverse complement strand
GCCAATACGCAAGTAAGCTGCCAATACTTCCTAGCGAGATTTTACTGCCAAGTATTGAGGGGCTACCTTGCGAGCTACTAAGCGATTTTCTCCACTCCACACAAGGACGCAAAGTCCTCTTAAGCGCACCACAAATCGGCACAAAAGCAAAAATCCTAGCCCTTGCCAAACAAAACGCAAAAGAGCTACTAGCGCGACATAGCCAAAACCTATCAAGCGAAAACGCCCTGCTAGAGCGGATAGCAGAGCTAGCAAACCTAGAATCTATCCCAAGCAGAATTGAAGTCTTTGATACGAGCCACCACAGCGGGAGGGACTGCGTAGGGGCGATGATAGTGTATGAAAACGGCGAGTTTATCAAGTCAGCATATCGCCGATACAAACTAGAAGCAAGCGATGAATATAGCCAAATGAGAGAAATGCTTATCCGCAGGGCAAAAGACTTCGCCACCACTCCCCCACCAAATATGTGGCTAATCGATGGTGGCAAAGCCCAAATCACGCTTGCAAAAGAAGTGCTACAATCCTGTGGCTTGGGTGGTGGTGGAATCGACACGATAGGCATAGCCAAAGAAAAAAGAGAATCTAGCCTATCAGCACAAAATCTATCAATGCAAAATCTCACAGCGCAAAATCTTGCAAGTGTGCAAGAAGCTCAAAAAATGCTACACATTTCCACAAGAAAATCTAGCAAAAGCGCAAATCGCGCAAAAGGCGCAGCAAATGATACTATCTATACCATTGATGAAAGCATTATGCTTAGCCATAGTGATGAGCGATTGCAGTTTTTGCAAAAGCTACGCGATGAAGCGCATAGATTTGCTATCACTTACCATAGAGAAAAAAAGCGTGCAAGCGCACTTCAAAGCACCGAGCTAGAATCACGCAACCTTAGCCAAGCCAAAATCAAACGACTGCTATCTTTGGTGGGTAGCTTTGAAGCGATAAAAAATTTGAGCGATGAAGAGATAAAAAATTTGCTTAAAAAACGACAAACCAAATAACCTCAAGCAAAATCACAACAAGCAAAAATAAATTTTTGATTTTGCATAAAGATTTGCAAAACCTAGCAGTATTTACTAAAGATTTTTTTTAATTTTACGGATTTGTAAGTAGCTAGAAAAATATACAAAATCTATAAAAAAATATCAAAAGATTTTATATTTCATTTCGCGTAAAAAATACAACACAAAAAAGCATAGATTTTGCGCTTAAAATATTTGATAAATTCCCATAAATCAAGCAAAAAATGCACAAAATTTTTTTGCATTTTTTGCCGTTTTTTTTTTTTTTGTTATCGCAAATTAAGCAAACTTTTGTAAAAATGCCGATTTGGAATCAAATATCTACAAAGGGAGAAAGCAAAATGTTGCAAAATATGAAACTTGGAACAAAAGTGGTGCTGTTTATAAACGGCATAGTGATGGTTTGTTTGGCGGTTATGGCGATTGTCATATATATGCGCTCTGCAAGCATACAGACAGAGGAGAGCAACGCGCTCATAGCGGACATTTCAGAGAAATATTCTTTGTATATGAAAGGCTCTATGGGTGATATAGTAAGCTCGCTAAAATCTACCGAAGTGGTGCTAGAGTCGCTTATCCAAAGAGGTGGTGGAAGCCAATACAGCCAAGAAATGATGCAAAATGTCGTGCTAGGCGCACTAAATAGTAACTCCACGGCAAGCTGGACTTATCTATACCTGAAAGACCCTGCATATCGAGGCGAAAATATCGCTAACCCCAAGCATAGACTATCTAATGGAGAGTTTTTGATTCTAACAGAAGATGTTTCTCTCACCCAAAAAGGCGTGGCTGTCTCTGCTGATGATGTTATCCTAAGCTTCAAAGGAGTAAAAAAGGCATTTGAAAGCAAGAAGGTTTCTGTAAGTCCGCCTGCGTTTAAGACAGTCAATGGCAAGCAGATGTATGGAATCTCTGTGAATGTCCCTGTCTTTGATTCTAGTAGAAATGTCATCGGTGTCGTAGGGACTCTTGTAGAGACAAATCACTTTAGAGAGCATATTATCAATGAGCTAAAAGTAGGGCATATCAAAGGTGCGTTTCCTTTTGCACTTCTAGATGATGGGACAATCCTCATTCACAATGACTTAGGCATACAAGGCGATAATCTAGCAAATGTAAATAAAGACGCAACTGTGGGCAAAATGCTATCGGTGGCAAAAAATCACCAAAATAGCGTGCAAATCTACAAAACAACTGCTGGACTTTCTGGCTATGCTAGTATCACTTCATTTGAAGTAGCACCGGGAAGTGGGACATATTGGAGTATGATAGTGGCTGCACCTGAAGACTCTGTGATGAAGCCTGTGAGAGATTTGCGAAATGTCATCGTGCTAGGTTGTATCATTGCGCTTATCGCCATAGCACTACTTGTATCTTGGTATATCAAATCCCGCGTAGTAATGAGAATCGGCAAAGTTTCAAACAAACTTCTAGAGTTCTTTAAATACCTAAATCACGAAACAACCACTCCTCCTGCACCGCTAAAAATCATAGTCGCAGGCGATGAAATCGGTGCTATGGGTATCGCACTCAATGAAAACACCAAACGCACACAAGAGACACTTGAGCAAGATGCAAGTGTCATCAAAGAAGTGGTAAGTATGGTAGAGGAAGCAAAAGCTGGTAAGTTTGGTAGTAAAATCACTCAACACACAAGTAATCCTCAAGTAGATACGCTAAAAGATAGGATTAACGAAATGTCTCAAACATTATATAACCTTGTCGGTGGCAATCTAGAAAATCCTGCAAGAGTGTTTGCTTCCTACCAAAAAAATGACTTCACACCGCGCATAGAAAATCCTCAAGGATTAGAAGTGAGCGTAAATCAGCTAGGAGACTCTATCGTAGATATGCTAAAGGTATCTGCAAACTTCGCAAAAGAGCTAAAAGTCCAAGCCGAAGAGCTAACCAAGTCTATGCAGATTCTCACAGAGGGCTCACAAACTCAAGCTAGCTCTGTGGAGCAAACAGCTGCAGCAGTGGAGCAAATCAACTCCTCTATGCAAAATGTCGCAAGCAAGACAGGCGAAGCCACACAACAAGCCGAAGACATAAAAAACATCGTAAGTGTCATCAAAGACATAGCCGAGCAAACAAACTTGCTTGCGCTTAATGCTGCTATTGAAGCTGCTAGAGCGGGCGAGCACGGACGAGGATTTGCCGTTGTCGCTGATGAAGTGCGAAAGCTAGCAGAGCGAACCACTCGCTCACTTAGCGAAATCGAAGCAAATGTAAATATCCTAGTGCAATCTGTCAATGAAATGAGCGAATCTATCAACGAACAAACAGAGGGCTTAGGACAAATCAACGAAGCGATAGAGCAGTTTGAGAGCGTTACGCAGCAAAATCTCCAAGTGGCAAATAGCACAAACGAGGTTACTAAGCGTGTGAGTGGTATCGCCATAGAAATTGCAAACGACACAGACAAAAAGAAATTCTAAGTCTTTTTGATTCTGTCTTTTTGCGCTTGTGTTGTCCCGCTTTTTTGAGCGTGGTCTTTTGTGGGGGATTAAAAAAAAACTTTTGAAAATCTTTTTTTAAGATTTTTTTGGAGGGGGTTTTGGGTGCAAAAGGTTGCAAAACTTTTTGCACCATTTTTTGCTAACTATTTTTAAATGCCTTTTTATTTTTATACTTTTTTACTCCTTATTTTATACGCTTTTTTTACACACTTTTTATACTTGTGCAAATCCCAAAATCCTAGCAAAACCACAAAAACACCGACAATATCGGCACAAGATTCTTACCCAAACTTTTGCAAAACAAAATCTAAATCCACACAAAATCCCCAAAAAAATGGTATAATCGCGCAACTTCTCGTTAGGAGCGATAATGACTCAAGAAGAATTAGACGCGCTAGTAAGTGCGGGTGCTGATAGCACTAGCACAGATAGCGCAGAAAATACAGAGCTAGATTCTGCTTCATCAAAAGAGCAGATTAGCGATGATAATTTCCGCGTGGAAGCTTCTAAAGAGTGGCCACCACCTCCACCAAACAAAGACCACAAAGTCGTTCATCAGCTTGATGATGTTACGCGTGATACGGAGGCAAAAGCAGGTGAGGTGTTTGACCAGCTAGACATTATCGGTGCAAATGCTGATGATGTCGCCAAAGCCGCAAAATCTCTCAAAGAATACCTAGCAAAACAAGAAGAAATGTTTGTCAAGCTCACGGCAAAATTCCCAAATGTCAAAGCATTTGCAGAGTCTTGCGAGCAAACAAAAACCGCCAAAGAAAGTGTGGCTAAAATCATAGACGGTGCAAATGCCTGCTCTGATGCTATGCTACAAGCAATGGATATAATGCAGTTCCAAGACATAAATCGCCAGCGAATTGAGCGTGTAATCAATGTAATGCGCGCTTTGGCACAATATATGAACTCGCTATTTGAAAGCAAAATCGATGATAGCAAGCGCGTATCAAGCGCGGTGTATATACAGGGAGATGACAATGCTGATGTGGCAAATGCTGAAGAAATCGAAAGCCTTATCGCTTCATTTGGTGCAAAAAGCTAGTCCAAAATCGATAATATCAGCCAAGTATTGTATACTTTATTAAGCCTAAAATACACAAATGCAAAATCCTAGTAGCTCCCACAAACTAAAATCTAGCGACACAGCAAAACCAAAATCTAGCACCACCAAGCCAAAAATCCCACAGCTACTATCTCCCGCAGGAAATCTACACAAACTAAAAGTTGCCCTAGCTTATGGTGCAGATGCGGTGTATGGCAGTCCTAGTCAGTTTTCTTTGCGCTCTCGTGCTGGGCAAGCATTTGTGCTAAAGGATTTTGCAAATGGCATAGACTATGCCCACAAAAGAGGCAAAAAAGTCTTTGTAACCATAAATGGATTCCCCTTTAACTCTCAACTAGAATCCCTAAAATCCCATATCTGCAAAATGGCAGAACTAAAGCCAGATGCTTTTATCGTAGCAGCTCCCGGTATAGTGAGACTATGCAAAAGCCTAGCCCCACAAATCCCTATCCACTTATCCACCCAAGCAAATGTGCTAAATGTCCTTGATGCGCAGGTGTTTTATGATATGGGTGTGAAGCGCATAGTCGCCGCTCGCGAGCTAAGCCTAAAAGACGCGCTCATCATCAAAAAAGAGATTCCAAACTTAGAGCTAGAGATTTTCATACACGGAAGTATGTGCTTTGCTTTTTCTGGTCGTTGCCTCATCTCATCACTTCAAAATGGGCGAATGCCAAATCGCGGAAGTTGCGCAAATGACTGCCGATTTGACTATCAGTATTTTGTGCGCTCAAAAGATAGTGGCGAGCTAGTGGGATTTGATGAGAGGGAATTTTATGCTAAAAACCCCGATAATGGCGTGCTTTTGCGCTTACAAGAGGAGGAGGGATTTGGCACACATATTTTTAACTCAAAAGATTTAAACCTCGCTAGCCACATAAAAGAAATCATCGATAGCGATTGCATATCTGCGCTAAAAATCGAGGGACGCACCAAAAGCACTTATTATGCGGGCATTACCGCTCGCACTTATTCTATGGCTTTGCGTGACTATGAGTGCGGAATCTTTCGCCCACAAGCCTACCAAGATGAGCTACACACGCTTAAAAATCGTGGATTTACTGACGGATTTTTGGTGCGAAAGCCATTTGAGCGACTAGATACGCAAAACCACTTCACAGCTATAAGCGAGGGTAGCTACCAAGTAAATGCCGAAGTAAGTGAGTGTGGCGAGCTAGCATTGTGTAGGCACACTATCCGCGCAGGCGAAGCAAAAGAGATAGTCGCCCCGCTAGATTCTAAGCTAGTTGAGCAAAAAGGCTCATTTGGCGAAATCTACAAAGAGGGCGAAAAATACTATATGCTATTTGAAAAAATCCTGCTAGAAAATGGCAAAGAGCTAGATTCTATCCATAGTGGCAACACAAACGCTATTGCGCTTCCTCTGCCACTCCCACCTTTTAGCTTTTTGCGCGAGAATATTTGCAATAATATTTGCGACAAAAATTTATAAAATCACTCGCTAAAAACACAAGGACAAACACATAAATGGCATTTGACATAAGCATCACCACACTCCTCCTGCTCGCTCTTGTCGCGCTTGTGGCGGGGTTTGTCGATAGTATCGCAGGAGGCGGGGGAATGATAACAATCCCAGCACTCTATATGGCAGGAATCCCTCCGCACGAGGCACTAGGGACAAACAAATTCCAAGCGGTTTTTGGGAGCTTTAGCGCGGCGTTGCACTTCTACAAAAAGGGGCATTTACACTTGCCTAAGTGCGCACTTTTTGCGCTTTTTGCCTTTGTGTTTTCGCTGTGTGGCACGCTACTTGTGCAGGCAATCAACGCGGATTTTTTACGCAAAGCAATCCCTTTTTTGCTTATCTTTTTCGCGCTGTATTTTCTTTTTTCCCCAAAAATTAAGCAATCTAGTCAGGAACAAAGCACGATAAGCATTCTAGATTCTAGAATTTCGCGCAAACTTCCCCTCGCACTTAGCATCGGTGGCATAGGATTTTATGATGGATTTTTTGGTCCGGGCACGGGTTCTTTTTTGATGCTAGCCCTCATCTCGCTAGGCAATTTTGGCATAAAAGACGCGCTAGCCCAAGCCAAGCTGTATAACTTCGCTACCAATCTCGCCTCCGTGCTCGTGTTTATGGCGTTTGGGCATATTTTGTTTGCGGTTGGGATTGCTATGGCTTTGGGGCAGTTTGTGGGCGCAAATATCGGCGCAAAGCTCGCACTGCGCTATGGAATCACGCTCATTAAGCCCCTTGTGGTTATCGTGTGTTTGGCGATGTGTGCTAGATTGCTTCTTTTTGGGTAGGAAATATAGCATAAGCCACTAATGCCAAAATTCACAGCAAAACTCACAATTTAAGGATTGTCACAATGCCAAAACAAAATAATCGCCACACTTGGTCAAATACCTTTATATATGTCCTAACCGTCGCAGGAGCGACTATCGGGTTTGGAGCGACTTGGAGATTTCCTTATCTTGTGGGGGAAAACGGAGGCGGTGCGTATGTGCTTGTGTTTATCATCGCAATGCTTGTCATTGGCATACCGATGATTTTGGTAGAAAATGTCATCGGCAGGAGAGCACATACAAATTCTTTGGACGCTTTTGCTCCTTCCGTGCAGTGCAAGGGTTTTTCTCGCGCTTGGAAAATCGCAGGAATTATGGGGCTTATTGGTTGCTTTGGGATTATTGCGTATTATATGGTGCTTGGTGGTTGGGTTTTGACTTATTTGTGGAATCTAATAAGTGGTGGGCTAAATGTCGCTTCCCCCCTTAGTGCGGAGAGCACGCGTGAGTTTTACCTAAAATCCATTGAGCATAGTCCGCTTATGGTGGCGATTTATACGCTTGTGTTTGTGTGGCTAAATTATATCGTGCTAAGCAAGGGAATCTCAAATGGTATAGAAAAAGCGATGAAAGTGCTTATGCCATTGCTTTTTATTTTTCTCATCGGCATAGCAGCAAAAAATCTCACAATGCCCGGTGCACTAGAGGGTGTGAAGTTTTATCTTATGCCTGATTTTAGCAAGATTTCCCCCAAACTTTTTATCGCTGTTTTGGGACAGGTATTTTTTGCCCTATCGCTTGGATTTGGCGTGATGATTACGCTTTCTTCATACCTTGACAAAAGTGAAAATTTACTAAAAACCGCGCTTAGCACAGGGATTTTAAACACCATTATCGCGCTTTTGGCAGGGTTTATGATTTTCCCATCTCTTTTTAGTTTTGGGTTAGAGCCTGATTCTGGTCCTAAGCTTGTTTTTGAGGTATTGCCTGTGGTGTTTTCTCATATCTCATTTGGCGCATTTGTGGGGGCTGTGTTTTTTGCTTTGTTGCTTATCGCAGCCTTTACTACTTCTATCACGCTCTATGAAGTGCTTATCACTGCTGCGCAAGAAAAGCTACGACTTAGTCGCAAACTTGCTACGATTTTCGCCCTTAGCGCGACTTTTGTCTGCGGAAATCTCCCTTGTGTGCTATCTTATGGAGCGTGGAGGGAAGTTAGCATTTTTGGCAGAAATATTTTTGATACTTTTGATTTTGTCAGTGGCAATATTTTCTTTGTCCTTACCGCGCTTTTGGCAAGCATATTTGTCGGCTGGGTGCTAGGAGAGGACGCAAAAGATGAGCTAAGAAAGGGTTGTGATAGTCCCAAAATCGTTTCTGTTTGGTTTGCCTATGTCAAATATGTGATTCCGCTTGTGATTTTGGTGGTGTTTGTAAGTGGGATTGTGTAGTGGCTAAATTTTTGAATTCTAGCGAATTGGATTCTAACACAAAAGTGCGAGAATCTAGATGAGTGGAGTTTAAGCATTATTTTTAAAAAATTCTCATTTTTTTGCACATTTTAGGTGGCGTTTTATCTCTATTTTTGGGAATCAAACTCGCCTTTTGGCTACTCATATCACTTTTTGTAACAAAGCGCAAAAATTTCACATAATTTTTTGCCTTAATTATAAAATCGTTTATTATTAGAGAGTTATATTACCTTACTAGGTTTTGGAGAATTTTGCCAAAAAGCAAGACAATCTGCCTAGAATATTACCCCAAAAAGGAGGCTCAAAATGAGCAAATACAAAACGATTGCAAATGTCTTTGACAAGCAATATGAGAACTATATCGGTGGCAAATGGGTCGCCCCTGTGGATGGACAATATGTAGAGAACAAAACCCCAATCACGGGCGAAGTGCTATGCAAAGTGCCTCTCTCAAGCGATAAAGACATACAAAACGCGCTTGATGCGGCACACAAAGCAAAGGACAAATGGGCAAACACAAGCCCGCAAGAGCGAGCAAGAATCCTGCTAAAAATCGCTGATAGAATCGAGGACAATCTCGAGCTAATCGCACACGCAGAGACTTGGGATAATGGCAAGCCAATCCGTGAGACGCTAAACGCGGACATTCCTTTGGCAGCTGACCATTTTCGCTATTTCGCAGGTGCGCTAAGGGCGCAAGAGGGCGCGATAAGCGAGATAGATGTCGATACGATTGCTTATCACTTCCACGAGCCACTAGGTGTTGTCGGGCAGATAATCCCTTGGAATTTCCCACTGCTAATGGCAGCGTGGAAGCTAGCCCCAGCACTTGCCGCAGGGAACTGCATAGTGATAAAGCCTGCTAGCCCCACACCTGCAAGCATTTTGGTGCTATTTAAAATCATAGGCGACTTGCTCCCTGATGGCGTGGTAAATATCATCAACGGAAGCGGTGGCAAAATCGGCAAGACACTAGCCACAAGCCCCAAAATCTCCAAAATTGCTTTCACAGGCTCTACAAGCGTGGGACGCCAGATTATGCAGTTTGCCACAGAAAATATTATCCCCTCGACTTTGGAGCTAGGTGGCAAATCGCCAAATATTTTCTTTGAGGATATTGCGGATTTTGAAGATGAGTATTTTGACAAAGCTATCGAAGGGCTTGTGCTCTTTGCTTTCAATCAAGGCGAAGTATGCACCTGCCCATCTCGCGCACTTGTGAGTGAGAAAATCTATGATAAATTCATAGAGAGAGTGCTAAAGCGGGTGCAAGCTATCAATCTAGGCAATCCGCTAGACCCAGAGACAATGATGGGCGCACAAGTCGATGAAAATCAAATTAAAACGATTCTAAACTACATAGACATAGGTAAAAAAGAGGGCGCAGAATGCCTTATCGGTGGCGAGAGGGACAATCGCGGTGGTGAGCTATCAGGCGGCTGCTATATTAAACCTACGATTTTTAAAGGGCATAACAAAATGAGAATCTTCCAAGAAGAAATCTTTGGACCCGTGCTCGCACTCACTACTTTCAAAGATGATAAAGAAGCCCTAGAAATCGCAAATGACACGATTTATGGGCTTGGAAGTGGTGTATGGACTCGCGATATAAACCGCGCATATCGCTTCGGGCGAGGCATAAAAGCAGGGCGCGTATGGACAAACTGCTACCACGCATACCCAGCACACGCGGCATTTGGTGGCTACAAGCAAAGTGGTATCGGGCGCGAAACACACAAAATGGTGCTTGAGCACTATCAGCAAACCAAAAATCTGCTTGTAAGCTATGGCGTAAACAAACTAGGATTTTTCTAGGAGTTTTTTTTACACGCGCTTAAATCATCTAGGACTTTTAAGCGCGTTTTAGATTTTGATTGCGCTAGCAGGTTTGGGCAAAATCAAACTTGCTAGCCATTAGTTTTTACTTTTTTTACTTCATATCGCTTCATATTACTTGGGAATTTATATAGATTCTAGCAAACCTTGCAAAGCTATTTTTGGCAAATCTACTTTTTGATTTTTTGCTTTATTTTATTATGGCTAGATTTCGTAGCCATTGCGTGTTTTTGAAGTATTTTGCCTATACCATTTCATAAGTATTTTGTTTTTTGTGGCAATATGTTGCGTTATTTTCCACTATTTAAGGAGCTAGTATGACAAGAATATCTAAAATCTTTTTTTTATGCAGTGTTTTTGTGCTTCCGCTTAGCGCAGGAGTGAAAGAAGACGCCATAAAAATGCTTGAGGGGCAGACAGGAGCGAAGTTTGAGGTTATTTCTTTTGAGCCACTTAAGGGTTCTAAGCAGTTTTTGCTAGTGGTAAAAGACACCAAAAACGGCTACCAAAGCGTAATCATAACCGATGAGAAGCAAAAATCTATGATTGCACCTATGGCGTTTTTTGGCGACAAAGAAGATGCCAAATTTGTCGCCACACAGCTAGAAAAAGCCAACGCTTATAATTTCAAACTTCAAAACGCAGCCACGCTTGATAAACTTTTTGCTTCGATTCCGCAGGGTTATGCCATTCGTTTGCAAGGTGCTAGCAACAAAATCACTTACATTGTCTCTGACCCTATGTGCGTGCATTGTCAGCAAGAGCTAGCACAGATAGAATCAAAGCTAGCAAAAGGCACGGTAGTAATGGTGCTAGTAAGTTTTCTAGGGCAGGATTCTTTGCAAAAATCTGCCGAGATTATCTCCAAAATCAAATCAGCCAAAACCCCAAAAGAACAAATATCATTGCTAAGAAGTGTCTATGCCACTACGCACAAAGCAAGCCCGCAAAAGCAAGAATACACTTCGCAAGTATCTGCAATAACCAAAAAGCTAGGGGAATCAAACCTAATAGAAGCTGTGCCTTTTATCTATGAACCGATAAAATAAAAAGCTGATTCTAGCTTTGGCACTCTAATTTTTGGTAGTTTAATTTCAAGGAGTAAAAATGAGCAAAAAATATATGGCTAACAAAAAATATTTGCGCAAAGTTTCAGACTTTGCGATGATAGGTGGCGTGAGTGCGCTTGTGGTAGGGGTGTTTGCAGGCTGTGATATAAACAACCCAAACGAGCAAAATCCACAAGCAAGCCAAGCAATCAAGCAAGGTGCGTTTGTCCTGCTAGAGCAGCAAGCAGACGGTAGCTACAAAGTGCTAGAGGAATATCCAAGTGGCAAAACCCACATTGTCGTGCGCGACACTTCGGGCAACGAGCGCGTGCTAAGCGATGAGGAAATCCAAAAACTCCTAAAAGAAGAAGAGCAAAAAATAGACAACGGCACAAGCGCGCTTACTGCTAACCCAAGTGGTGGCGAAAGTGGCGGACTAGGACTAGGAGGGGCAATCCTAGCAAGCGCAGCGGGCGCAATGCTAGGGAGCTATATCGGCAACAAGCTGTTTAACAACCCAAACTACCAGCAAAACAAACAGCGCACATACAAATCCCCTCAAGCCTATGAGCGAAGTGCAAATAGCTTTGGTAAGTCAAATTCTGCGAGCGGGGTAAGAGGAGGCACACCAAGTAATGCAAAGGGAGGGTTTTTTGGTGGTTCTCAAGGTGGCACAAAGGGTGGCACACCAAGCAAAAGCAGTGGGTTTGGTGGCTAATATATCGCTTCAAAGCAAAATCAAGTCGGAAGCAAAGTCAAGCCAAAGCGGGTGGGGCGAGTTTGGCTTGATAAGGCAAAAACAAGTCAAGTAAAAAGTAAGTCAAAATAAATTAGGGCGGGGGTAGGGCGCAGAGCAAGAATAAAGCAAAATAAAGCAAAGTAAAGTAAAGCAAAGCAAAGCAAAGCAAAGCAAAATAAATAAAAGCAGAATAAATATAAAGCAGATTAGAGTAAGCAATCTTTCAATCGCCACCATAGCTACAAACGCGATTCTAGCCTAGAATCGTAGTAGCTTTAAACTCTTAAAGCTATCGTTGTCGCGCTTTAAGAGAGATTCCCCCCTCGACTTAAAAGAAAATCTTTTTGCAATGTTTTGTATCGCTTCTAAAAACTTCTTTAGATAATTTGTCTAAAACTCACAAAATACACCAAAAACCCCCCTACACAAAAATCCAAAAATATAAAATCTAAATACCAAAACCCTACCTAAAACGCATAGCGCAAATCCAAAAACACCTCTCGCCCTTTTGCGTATAGGTAGCTATATTCTGTCGTGTAATCTACCCTGCTTGAATTGTAATACATAAAATATTTTGTATCAAATATATTTCGCACGCCAAAAGTCGCGCTAAAATCCCCAAATCGCATATCAAGCCCCAAATCTGTCAAAATATAATCTTTTATTTTTGCATTTGCCCTATCTCTTTGTGAGCCAAAAAACGAATTTTGCGTCCAGATTCCAAAGTGTCGTGAAAAATCATAATTTATGCCAAAAGTAGCTTTATAGTTTGAAATGTATGGAATTAGATTCCCAGATACATTGTTTGTCGTGCCATTTTGGTTAAGATATGTGCCCTTTAGTATTCTTGCATCGACATAAGTGAAGCTCTCACTAAATCGCAGCGATTGTCCAAAAAACTCTTGCTTTGAGAAAATCTCTACACCCGCTCTTTGTGTCAAATCATAAGTTCCGTAAGAAAAATTCCCCACGCCAGAATGTGGCGTGCCATTAGAATATAACTCATTTTCTGTGAGTGTATAAAATACAGAGCCAGATAGAAATACATATTTGCCGATTTGTGCTTTGCTTCCTAGCTCAAATGTGTGATGATATTCGCTTTTTACGCCACTATCGCCATAATAGCTATTTCTACCAGAGCCCACTACCGAAGTTAGACTATCAGGATTTGGCGAGCGAAATCCCCTCTCATACTTAGCATAGATATTGCCCGAGCCAAAATTATAATTTGGGGCTATTTCTACTGCGAAGTTTGAGATATTGAAGTTAAGTTTTCGTGTGGGGCGATTATAAGTAGTGCCAGCTAACATACCACTACCCACAGAACTATAATCCCTTGTGCCAAAATAGCTAGCATTTTCATATCGCACACCACCTGTAAGAGAAAATCTACTTGTGAAGTCAAATTTTTCAATCGCATAAAGAGAATTTGCCCATTTATCTGCGTTCATACTAATAAGCATATCGTGCCCAGAAATCATTTGCCCCATAGCAAAACTATAATGCAAATCCATTAGCCTTTGCCCATTGTTGTAGATAGAATCTAAGCCAGCTATAAACAATCCCTTGTAATGTTTCCAATCATATCTTGCTTGCAAGCCACCCTTTTGGTCTAAGAAAAATGAATTATCTTGATTAAAATCTGTTACCCACATTGTGCGACTTGCTTGTCTCATATTAACTCCATACCATAAGTCAGCATCATAGGTTAAATATTTGGATTTAAAGAAGTGATAAAACGCCTTTAACTGCAACTTGTGATTTTCGCTAAATGTTGCGTCATAAGTAAGTGCTGTATCTATTCTGTCCTGCTTTATTTTTATCAAACCTTCGCCACCATTGTAGCGATTGCTAGATGAGGGGGAATTATCAGTGCCTTGCGTGATTTGTTGCAAAGAAGCTGTGCCTATGCTAAATAATGAATTTGGCGTAGTAGTAATATACCCTTGAAAGTAGCTTGCTTCTAAGCCAAGTGAATGATTTGGCGTAATGTCCCACATAAGATTCACACCGACATTGTAGGCATCGCTTTTATCGCCTATGCGATACCCCCTTTTGTGTAGAAATCTCCCGCTAACTCCATAATAAAGCCCTTTTGTGATTTTGCCTGCAAACCTTACATCCGCGTTTATATCGCCATATAGGTTTTTATACTTGCCC
>SAMEA104315431__coassemble_981_pt1 | contig 14197 bp, 15 predicted proteins | sample SAMEA104315431__metabat2_low_PE_013 | metagenome-assembled genome bin SAMEA104315431 (sample SAMEA104315431) | gut metagenome | biome: Monkey gut; feature: monkey-associated habitat; material: faeces | place: China | collected 2013 | reverse complement strand
ATAAGTTTTTAAAATTTAAAAATTCCACAACGCTTAAAGCACAAAACTATGTCGGGCTTATCCAAACCAAAAGTGGATTTTGTTTAGAGATTTTGCCAAAGTCGTTTCGCACTGCAAAGGATAGCGAGGGCTTTGCAATAAAAAATTGTGTCTGCTCATCGCAAAAATCTACCCACCCCCTAACCCCCTCCGCAGGGGAGGAGGGAAAAGAAAAATGCCAAGTCTGCCAATCCAAGCAAATCCTGCTAAATATGCTACGCACACTGCGTGATAGCCCATTTAAGCAAAGCCATATCTCAAGCCTCAAAATCCACAGATTCCCCCTGCTAGAGGTGTTTGCGATAATGTTTTTGGACGAGGTGGAGCGACTAATCAAGCGTGGGATAAAGAGCGACTATGTCGTGCGCGAGGAAAACCGCACATTTCTCAAAGGCAAGCTACTCTTTGGCGAAAATCTCAAGCGCAATTTCGCGCACAAAGAGCGGTTTTTCACCGCAAGTGATGAGTTTATCGCTGATATTGCGCCAAATCGCCTTATCGTAAGCACGATTTTGTTTTTGTCTGCGCAGGGCTTTAGTCCCCGCACGAGTGGGCGCATAAGCCAAGCGCGATTTATCTTTGCGGATATTAGTCCTAGCAAAAGTATCGAAAAAGACTTCGCGCTGTGCCCTAGCTCACGGCATTATAAGGACTATGAGTTGCTTTTGGCGTGGTGTGAGATTTTTTTGCGGCGCAAAAGTTTTATGCCTTATCAAGGCGGGGATAAAGCCTTTGCGCTGCTATTTGATATGAATAAGCTGTTTGAAAGCTTTGTGGCGTGGCATTTGAAAAGGGCGTGTGGAAATGAGCGCGTAATAAAAGCGCAAGAATCGCACAAATATTTGCTCCAAATTGGCGGGGTGAGTAAGTTTCAAATCAAGCCTGATATAGTTTGTAGAGAGGGTAATAGTGGTGGGAATAATGTGGTGTTTATCGCGGATACGAAGTGGAAGATTCTCGAATCTAGCGAATCAAAAACTTATGGAATCGCACAAGGCGATTTGTATCAAATGTTTGCGTATCTGGCGAAGTATGAGTGCGAAAATGGATTTTTGATTTATCCACAGATTGAGGAAATTGAGGCTAGCGAAATTGAGGATACAAAAGCCTTGCAAGATTTTGTGCACAAACATTTCACATACAAGCCAAAATCAAATCTACCAAGTCAAAATCCACACAAGCTACAAATATTGCTTTTTAATCTCCGCAATCCAAGCGAAGCGGCAAATGAAATTCTTGCACAAATCAATGCTAAAACTTATGACTTATAATAAATCTAGTAGTGCTATAATTTGTCTAAAACCACTAAAAAAAGGATAACTATGAAAAGAGTAAATGCCTATATTGACGGATATAATCTTTATCACGCAGAAGTGGAGACAAAGGACAATAGGCTAAAGTGGGTAAATTTGCGTGCGTTGTGTCAGCATTTTTGTGATGAGGGGGACATTTTGGATAAGGTGTATTATTTTACTTCTTATGCTAAGCACATTAAAGGCGGAGGAGCTAAACGACACAAAACCTATATTGATGATTTTTTAAAAGATTTTGGTGTGGAAGCCACTTTTGGATTTTTTAATACATTTGAGGGTAAAACGACAGAAAAACAAACGGATGTAAATTTGGCATTGCAGCTATTTGAAGATGCAATTAAAGACAAATATGACAAAGCGATTTTGCTAAGTAGGGATACGGATTTTATCCCTGCGATAGAGAGGGTCAATAAATTGGGCAAAGAGGTTTTGCTACTTTTGCCACCTGAGCATAGTTATTCTCCAAAATTTGACAAAGTCATAACAGATTACAGATGTATCAAGAAGGAGGATTTGAAAATCCATTTATTACCTGCACAAAGTAAAAATGGCGCAGAACTACCAAAGGAATATTTAAGTAAAATTAAACTAAAAAAACAAAACAAAGATTTTATAAAGCCCCCTAAATATGATAGCTGGCCACCATTTGAACCGTGTGAAAAATGCAAAGATTATTTGGACTATGAGCGGTATGAAAAAGTGAAGCCTAAAGATTAGATTTTTTTAAGTCTAAAAAGTCTTATGCCTGATGCTATGATTCACTCAAAAATTCACTTAAAAAGGATAGCGTGATGACTTATCCGCTTGAGCCATTTGAGAGCGTGAAACAAAACTATCTTTTTTGGCTACAAAAGTTTTTTACCCACAAAATGACTACGCTTTCAAATCGCCATATCCACGACAAAGAAGCATTTACCAAAAGCCTAGATTCTATCAAGTCAGCGCAAAATCTAGGCGAGTTTGAGCGGGCGATAAAAAGTGCTAGGAATTGCGGAATGATAGGGCTAAACACTTATGCAAATCCGCTTTTTAAGCTGGGACAATATCTAACTAGCACGGATTCTATTAGCTCGTTGCGTGAGATTGATGAGGTGTTTTTGAGCGAGTTTATCACTATTTCTACTGCTAGGCTTAGCAATGCCACCAAGCGTAATTTTCGCATAGTGCTGATAGGGTTTTTTGGATTTGTAGATAAGCACAATGAGGACGAAAAGGGCAAATCTCATATCCTAAATATCGAGCTAAAAAGCCTCTCTGGCACGCGTGGCAAAAGCGGGCAAAAGCTACCGACTTTTCTAAAAGAGGAGGAGCTAGAGAAGTTTCTAAAGGCGATAGATGAAGCACCTATAAGCGCGGTAAGTGAGGGGGTGCAAGCTAGAGATAGGCTCATAGTAAAACTCATCGTTTATACAGGTATCCGTGTGAGTGAGGCGATAAACTTGGAGGTAAATAAGGTTTTGCCTGATGGCGAGATATATCTGCTAAACATTCAAGGCAAGGGCGACAAACAGCGCGTAGTGATGATAAAAAAAGCGCATATAGATAGCCTACTAAAAGAGTGGCTAGGCTACCGCGCTATCATAGAAAGCCAAAAAGCAACAAAAAAAGAAAAAATACAAGGGAATCTGCTTTTTTGTAACCAAAAAGGCAAGCCACTAAGTCAGCCATATATCTATGGTATCGTGCGAAATATGCTACTATACATAGGCATACGCAAAGAAAAAATGGGAGCGCACTTGCTAAGGCACTCATTTGCCACACTGCTATACCAAAAGCACAAAGACTTAGTCCTAGTCCAAGAAGCACTAGGGCACGCAGACTTAAACACTAGCAGAATCTACACACATTTTGATAAAGATAGGCTAAGAAAAGCAGCAAGCCTAATGGATAATCTTACGAAGTAAGCGGGATTTGTGGTGGGTGTTTTATGTAGTAGTTTTTGTGAGTATGTTTTTTATGTGGGAGATTTTATAGGTTTTTGTGATAGTTATTGATAGTTATTTTTGTTGGTGTTTGTGAGGGTTTGGACTATGCTACGGAGGTTTTATAGGGGCTAAAGCACAAATCTTGCGAGCAAAAAAGTCTAAAAAATCTTGTAAATGCTTGTGTGTGCACTTCACACACAAGCATAAAATCTAGCAGTAAGCCCTAAACAGCCTACCTAAATGGGCTTTCTACGACTTTTTTGTGGTCGATGATGTATGGGATAAGTGCCATATGTCTAGCGCGTTTGATAGCGACTTCTACGCGCTCTTGCCATTTTTTGCTATTACCTGTTAGTCGTCTTGGCATTATTTTGTAGCGTTCGCTTAGTGTGTGCTTTAGCAAATCAATGTCTTTGTAGTCTACAAATTCAATTTTCGCTTCTGTGTATCGGCAGTATCTTCTTGAGTATCGTTTTCTTTCCATTGTATTCTCCTTATTTTAGAATTGCTTTTTAGAACGGTATATCATCATCATCAATGTCGATGCTTGGGATATTGTCCTGCTGGGGTTTGGGCTGTGGATTTTGGTAGTTTTTGTTTGGTGGGTTGTAGTTGCTACTGCCATAGTTTGCGTTATTTCCACCACTTGGGTTGCCACCATAGCCGTTTGCACCGTAGCTATCACCACCATAGTTGTTTGCATAGTTTGGCTCTCTGCCATAGCTCTCATCATAGCTATCGCCACCATATCCACCGCTTGCGTTTTTGCTATCTAGCATTTTCATAGTTTCTGCGACAATAGAGTGTTTTGACCGCTTTTGTCCATTTTGGTCACTCCAAGTCTCATAGACCAATCTACCCTCAATCAAAACCTTGCTACCTTTGCGCAGGTATTGACTTGCTACTTCTGCAGTGCGTCCAAATAGCTTCACATCTACAAAGCAAGTCTCATCAGCCTTTGTCCCATCTTGCTTTGTGTATGCTCTGTTGCTCGCTACGCCTAGTGTGGCTAGCGCAGTAGAGGAGGGCAAATGTCGTAGCTCAACATCTCTAGTTAGATTGCCTACAATGATAATCTTGTTAAACATTTTGGCTTCCTTAGGGCTTCCTTACAAAACTAGACAAAACTAGCTTTCAGCAGAATCGCTAGAGGATTCTTTGGATTCTCTCACAGATTCAGTAGCAGAATCTGTCGCAGAATCTAGCGTGCTAGATTTTTGCGCTAGGCTTTCTCCGCCTCTGTCTTCGCCCCTATCTCTAGATTTTGGTGCTCCAAGTTTGATAGGCTCTACTTTTTTGTCTGCCCTATCTACGAGGGTTTGCCACGCTTTTTGCTCTTTTTTGCTCTCATACTTGATGACGATGAAGCGCAAAATGTCTTCATTTATGCGATATAGTCGCTCTAGCTCCAAAATAGATTTTGGCTCTGCTGTGAAATAAATCACAAAGTAATATCCGCGTTTGTGTTTTTTGATTTCATAAGCGAGGTTACGCATTCCCATATCTAGGCAGGTTTGTATGCTACCACCATTTTTGGTAATCGCGTCTTTGTAGAAGTCGATTTTTTGCTTGATTTCTTCCTCGACAAGAGTAGGCTTTACGATAAACATCGTTTCGTAGTGTTTCATTGAAGTCTCCTTTTGGTTTTCGCCCTATGCTTTTAAGTGTAAAAACTCTAAAAATCCGTAAAAATCCAAGAAAATCATTAAGCAAATCTAAAGAAAATCTAGGGATTTTGCAGAATCTAAGCGCAATAGAGCAAGGAAAATAGAGTGCAAATTCTAGCGAATAAAATCTTGAATTTTGATTAAACTTTGTAAAGAAATGCTTTTTTTGCCCTGCATAAGTTCATTTCGCCATTTTCCAAGTAGCTTAAAAATCTCCAAATACCCCTCTTCAGAGCGCACTTGCAGGCATCTTCTCTTGTATTCATCGCTGATTAGATTTGGTGGGGCATATCCCAAAATCTCTTTTGGTTCAATCCTGCCATTTGCCCTAGCATACGCAAAAAATAAAAATAATTTATTAAAATATTCCTCCATATCACGCATTAGCCCCATTTCATCAAGACCACTCTCTAGCATTTTTTCTAGCACCAAAAAAGGCGACTTTTTGCTAAAAATGCGCTCTAGCAGCTCTTCTATCCCCACGCTTCCTAGCCCATAGCACAAAAAAGCAATATCCTCTCTTTTTACTTCGCCTTGTATTATGCTAAATTTGCTTAGTTCTGCGCAGGCTAGGGCAATGTCGTTGTTTTGCATTTCAAGGAGGGTTTGTAAGTTTTGATTGTTTATAAAAATCCCAAGCGAGTTTGCCCTCTCACGCAAAAAATCTATACTTTCACGCGCATTTGGTGTAAAAAACCGCACATCTACCACACCACTTAAGCCATTTGATTCTGTGTGTAGGCTTGTGGCAAACGCTTTGAAATCCCGCGCATATTGTGCGCTAGGCTTATTTTCAGCTTGATAAAACTCAATGACAATCGCGCTGTTTTCATTGCTTTTTAGTGCCCCCATTATTGCTTTTAGATGTTTAGAATCTAGCTTTTTATCAAGCTTTAACACCACCACTTGCGCATCGCCAAAAAGACTGCTTTGGGTTAAAATATTCATCACAGAATCCAAACTATAATCCGCATAATAAAACACTTCTGGGGTAACATTTAGTGCGTTTGTGATTTTTTTGGAATACACTTGTATCAAAAAATCACTCTCTCCATACAGCAGGGCAGCTTTTGGTGCGCGAGAAGCTAGATATGTATCAAAGTCTTTTTTATACATTTTTAAGTAAAGCCTTTATTTAGATTTTGGGTGTTTTTGTGTTTTGTATGCCCTCTTTGGTGGGTTTAAGCGCATTAGCCGTGCCAAGCGATAAAATCTAGCAATAGCAATAGATTCTTTTGCCCCTATTTTGTAGTAAATATGTGCTAAATATTCTTTGGCAAAATCTAGCGAGATTCCCATTTGCCTAGCTCGCTCTAATAGCCAAAAGTGCGGAATCTTTACGCGTTTGGGATTAAATTTTGCGTTAAATCTACTTGAAATTTGCTCATAAAATGTCGCGTATTTTTTCACACAGCAAAGCCTCCCAAAAACAAAAGGCAATCCCTGCTTGCTAAACCACGCTTCGCCCATATCTATGTATCCTTGCTCGCTTGTATATCCCTGCGTATAGTGTGAAATCTTTTTGCGAGAATCTTTATAGTTTGATTTAGATTTTGCCTTATAAAAATCACTCTGTGTTTTTTTGTTTTGGTATAGCCACAAAAGTGCTTTATCCCCGATAATCACTTCGCCCTTTAGTCCTAGTGCTTTGCTTAGAGTGTTTGAAGTGTCTGATTGGTAGTCGTTTTTGGGAGTGGAGTGCTTCACTAGCACGCTCCATACCGCGCCTTTAGCGATGATTCCGCTTTTTGTGGCGTATTTGCCACATTGCTTATTATGAGAGCTAACCCCTGCAATAGAGGAGATAAACCCCGCATCAATGCGATTAAACAAAAAAGATTGGTTTAGCTTGGCAGGATAGGAGCTATGTGCAAAAAGGCTTTGCTTGAAGCGAGATGGGGTAGGGTAGGACTTGATAAACATATCAAAAGGCAGTAGATTGAGGTAGCAAATCTTGCCAAATCGCATTTTGATTTTCCTTAAGAAATGTGAATGTGGGATATTTAGATTTTGGTGCTTTTTGCAAAAAGCCACATTATAGCATTGAAATATATCTAAAAACAAAATCTATTTATTTGATTTTTTTTAGATTTGCAAAAATCTAGCCTAAATCCATCTCTTTCCTATAATTTTGCCTACGCCTTTATCCCATTTAGGAAAATCTCTAGGGCGTTTGGGGTGTAGTTTTGTGATAGATTTTCAAAGCCTTGCGGAAAAATTTTTGCACTGCGGATAAAAAAGTAAAAATTCACAATCCCAAATAGCGCAATCACGCTAGAAGCGATGTCTATATCAGCCCTAAAAATGCCCTGCTTTATGCCATCTTGCAACGCCCCAAAGAAAAACTCACGCATTTTTGTCTGCCACTTTGCAATATCATCAAGCATAAATGGCTTTGCGTTAATGACATTTTGGATAAAAAGTCGCGCAATATAGGGCTTTTTTTGGTGTAGTTCGCTTATTTTATTGGTATAATGCGCGATTTTTTCTATCGGCGCAGTGGGCGCAGAGTCCAAAATCGCCTCCACAAAGCCAAAGCAGTGATAAAAACTCGCCTTATAAAGCCCCTCTTTGCTACCGAAATGATAAGAAATCGCACTTAAATTCGCACTAGATTTTTGCGCGATTTGGCGCGTGGAGGTGGCGTCATAGCCTTGAAGCGCAAAAAGCTCTAGCGCAGTATCTAAAATCGCTTCTTTTGTGGATTTATCTGTGGATTTTTCATCTTTCATTTTTGCCCTTTTTAGCGATTCGCCATTTTAAAACTCGCATTATACCACAATCCCTAACTTTGCTTTTTGTAGCTTACAATCGCCCAGAGATTAAACACAAGCGCGAAGCCCACAAGTGCGCATAGATTCCACCACAAAAATGGCGAGTTAAGCAAACTATCGCCTTTCAAAAATATCGCCCTTAGCGATTCGATGAAATAGCGCAAAGGATTTGCCAAAGTCAGCATTTCCGCCCAAAGTGGCATTGATTTTATGGAGGTAAAAAGCCCACTTAGCAAAATCAAAATGAGGATAAAAAAATAGCTTACAAACATTGCTTGTTGCATTGTGTTTGAGTAGTTTGAGATGACTAGCCCAAGCCCTGTAACCACTAGAATATACACAAGCGCGAAAACAAAAATGCTACCATATCCGCCACGCGAGGCAAAGCCATAAACGACAAATGCAAGTAAAAAGCAAAGGCTTATCACCACGATTCCCATAATCCAATAGGGAATGACTTTTGAGATGATAAAAAGCGACTTTGGCAGGGGGCTTACATTGATTTGTTCGATATTGCCACTTTGCTTTTCGCCGATAATGTTAAAGGCTGGGAGAAACCCGCACAAAAGCGTTAGCACCATAACGGTCAAAGCTGGAATCATATAGAGTTTGTAGTCTAGGTGTGGATTGTAAGCATAGAGGCTTAAAATCTCTAGATTCCCGATATTTGCACCGCTATGTGAAAAAGTCGCGCTGTTTGCGCCGTTATTTGCGTTTGTCGCGCCACTCGTGCCAAAATTTCGCGAATCAAGAATTTTCGCGTTTTTCTCCGCGCTAAATTCTGCGATGATATTGCTTAGATACCCCGCTCCAAGTGTGCCTTTGGTGGAGTTTATCGCGTTTGCATACAGCGCGATTGAAGCGCGAGATTTGGCGATGATATGTGCTTCAAAGTCATTTGGGATTTCTACTATTATGTCGCACTCACCGCGATAAATGCACTCTTTGGCACTCTCAAATGAAAGCGCGTTTTGCGCTACCTTAAAATAATCCCCCGCTTGAATCTTAGTGATGAGTTCATTTGAAAGGGTAGATTTATCAAAATCCACTATTGAAAGATTGACATTTTTTATCTCCATATTTGCTACCCAAGGGATTACCAAAATCGCCATTATGGGAAATCCCACAAGCAATCTAGGCAAAAAGCTATTGCGAAAAAACTGCTTAAATTCTTTCTCAATCAAAAATCCTAAATCGCTCCTCGCCCTACGCACAAAATCAAGTATGTTCATAATCGCACCTTGTAAGTTTTAAGGCTAATGCCTAGCACGATTGCCAACATAGCGCATAAAATTACGCCCTCTTTTAGAATGTAGCTTAGCCCTAAGCCCTCTATCATTATTTTTTTAACCCCCATTATGAACCACTTTGCAGGGATAATGTCGCTAAAGTGTTGCAAGATTTTTGGCATTGATTCCACAGGGAAAATCATACCGCTAAACATCATCACAGGCATCATAAAAAGCATAGCGCACACAAGCATTGCGACAACTTGCGTTTTTGCGAGGTTTGATACCATTAGCCCTATGCAAAGGGCGAGAAATAAATAGAGTAAACAAAAAGCCATAAGTAGCGTGAGCGAGCCAACAATGGCTAAATCAAGCACAAACACGCACACAACAAGCACCAAAACTAAAATCCCAAATGAGAGCAAAAAATAAGGAATGAGCTTTGAGATAATCACAAGAGAGGGCTTTAATGGTGAAATGAGTAGCACTTCCATACTGCCTTGCTCTTTTTCACGCACGATAGAAATGCTAGTCATCATCGCACAAATAAGCATTAGCACAAGCCCTAGAAGCCCGGGGACAAAGTTTGGTGCGGACTTGCCTTGCGGGTTAAAAAGCATTGTGGTGGAAATGCTTAGATTTTGTGCGGAATCTAGATTTGGACTTCGCGCTATATCGCTTGCAAACGCGCTTTGGATAATGTTGCTTACAAAGATATTGATTGTGCTTGCGCGGTTTGCATCACTTGCATCAAGGATAAGTTGCACTTGTGCGGGGCGCACACCACCATAGAGATTTACGCTAAAATCTGGCGGAAAAACTAGCAAAAAATCAATATCCCCGCTTTTAAATGCGCGTGAGAAATCATTGCCAAAATCTTGCGCTATAAGGTTTTGGCTCAAAATAAAATGCGGATTTTGGCTTAGGTGAGCGATGATTTTTTGCGTGTTTGAGTCGTTTGCAAAATCAAGTAGAGCAAAGCGCACATTGCGCACCTCGCTACTTAGTGCAAAACCAAAGAGCAAAATCTGCACTAAGGGCATAAGCACCAAAATCATAACCGTGCGAATATCGCGGAAAATATGCAAAAACTCTTTTTTGATAAACGCCTTTGAAGCGAGAATATTTGGGTGATTTAGGAAGTTTTGCGCGGCATTTGCAATGTGATTTTGCGCGTGGATTTTGGCAAAAATCTTTGCGCTATTTGTGGAGAGATTTTGGCGAAATTTACGCAAAATTTCTTTAGCGTGATTTTTTAGATTCCCCATTTACTCGCTCCTTTTGGCAGTTTTTGCCAAATGAAAAAACACCGCATTCATATCTTTCGCGCCAAATTCTCTCTTAAGATTGTTTGGCGTCCCAAGTGCGCAAATCTTGCCATCTACCATAATGCTAACCCTATCGCAATACTCCGCTTCGTCCATATAATGCGTGGTTACAAAGATACAAGTCCCACTTTGTGCCACCTCATATATGCGCTCCCAAAACTGCCGCCGTGTAAGCGGGTCTACGCCACCTGTTGGCTCGTCCAAAAATATGACTTTTGGGCTATGAAAGTTTGCCACGCAAAAGGCGAGTTTTTGCTTCCACCCAAGCGGGAGTTCGCTCACTAGCATATCGCGCTTATCGCTAAAATCTAGCCGTGCTAAATCCTCTTTCATCTTTGCTTTGATTTCGCTTTTGCTCATTCCGTAGATTCGCCCAAAAAAGTAGATATTTTCCCACACTTTGAGATTTTCATAGAGTGCAAATTTTTGACTCATATAGCCGATATTGCGCTTTATTTGCTCACTTTGCGTGGCTATGTCAAATCCCGCCACACTCCCACTGCCGCAACTAGGCAAACTTAGTCCGCAAAGAATCTTCATAGCCGTAGTTTTCCCCGCGCCATTTGCACCCAAAAATCCAAAAATCTCGCCACCAAAAACCTCAAAGCTAATATCATCAACCGCGTTAAAATCCCCAAAAGTTTTGGTAAGATTTTGCACTTTTATGATGGGGCTAGATTTTTGCATTTGCAAACTCCATAAAGCAATCCTCAATATTTGGGGCAATGCGCGTAACCTCTAAATCAGCGCAACGCAATTTTTCGCGCAAAAATGTTTGCAAAATCGCATTTGAATCTGCGCTAGATTTTTCACTAGATTTTATGCCAAAATCCGCTCTAGATTCGGAGCTAAAATCCACATTAGGATTTAGGCGCAAATGCAAACTCTCCCCAAACAAAAACGCACTTTTGACTTGGGGTAAATCGCGTAAAACCGCCAAAAGCGAAAAGGGAAGATTTTTTAGCGCGAATAATTCCCCGCTAAAATCGCCCATAATCTCACTAGGCGAGCCTATACGGAAAATCTCGCCACCTGTCATTAACGCCACTCTATCGCATAATTGTGCTTCGTCCATATAGGGCGTGGATACGATAATAGACATTTGGCTTTTTAAAATGCGCAAAATCTCCCAAAACTCCGCACGAGAAAGCGCATCTACGCCCGTGCTAGGCTCATCTAGGAGCAAGATTTTGGGCTTATGGATTAGTGCGCAACAAAGGGCAAGTTTTTGCTTCATTCCGCCAGAGAGCGCACCTGCACGGCGGGTTTTAAATGGCTTTAGCGCACGATAGATAGGCTCAATAAGCGCGTAATTTGTCTCTAGCTCTACATTAAAAATATTGGCAAAAAAGTTTAGATTTTCCTCCACACTCAAATCTGCATACAAGCTAAACACCGCAGGCATATAGCCCAAATCCGCGCGAATAAGCGCAAAATCACGCGCAAAATCGCGTCCCAAAATTTTGCACTCGCCCTTATCAGCTAATAAAAGCGTGGCTAGGATTCTAATAACCGTGGTTTTCCCCGCGCCATCTGCACCGATAAGCCCAAAGATTTCATTTTGCTTCACTTCAAATGTGGCGTTTTTTAGCGCAAGTGTTGCGTGTGATTTATCGCCATAAGATTTGCTTAAACCCCGCGCTTCTAAAATCACTTCGCCACTTTTGCTATTCATTTTTACGCCTTTGCTTTTCTTTAAATTTAATCGCGATTTTGGAATCTAGATTCATTAAATCGCGATTCTAGATTCCCGAATCTAGAATTTATTTCAACTTCACTTGCCCATACGAGCCGATTTTGATGAGCTTTTCGCCATTTGCGCCTTTATTTTGCACCGCGATTTTTACGGCATATACGACATTTTCGCGCTCATCTTTTGTCATAATGGTTTTTGGGGTAAATTCTGCCTTTGGCGAAATCCAAATAATCTTGCCCTCATACTCGCTAAAGCCCTTGCCAAAATCCACAAACACCGCCACCTTTGCCCCAGCGCGATTTTGCTTATATCCGCGTTTGTGAAATACGCTTTTAGACGCAACGAATCGATATTTGCGAGTTTATAGAGTGGCTTATTTGGCAGGGCGAGCTCACCTATATTTGCATATTTTTCTAGCACTACGCCATTTATGGGGGCTTTTATCTCGCTTTTTGCGAGATTATCACGCACAATCTCTAGCTCTTTTTGCAAAATCTGCTCTTGCAAATGCGCATCATCATAGCTCTTTTTTGTCCCCGCATTTGCCTTATAAAGTCGCTCTAATCGCTCTGATTCGCTTTTGGCGTTTTGTAGCTGCAAGGATAGTTTTGCCTCATTTAGCTGCATTTGGGTTGAATCAATTTTTATGCTTACTTGCCCTTGAGCTAATTCGCTTCCCTCCACTGCGCTAAACTCGATGATTTTCCCGCTTAGTTCCGCGCTTACTAGCACTTCATCAGCTTCAAAAATCCCCATCGCATCAAAGTCGTTATTGTTTCCACACGCGCTAAAAAGCACACTTATTACGCACATTGCGCTTATTGCAAATGCTTTTGTCAAAAATTTCATTCTCACTCCTTTATTGATTTTTTTGCCATTGATTGAGACTTTGATAAATCTCATAGATTTGCTTTAGAAGCTCGATTTCATCGTAATTATTTTGGAGTTTGAGCGTGTTTAGCGCGTTTATTTCGCTTAAAAAATCATTCACACTTAGCACGCCGTTTTGTAGCTTTGCTTGTGCGGATTTGGTGAGATTTTCTTGCAGGGCGATGATTTGCGCGTCTTTGCCAATCTTATCTTGTAAATTGTTTGCTCGTTTGATTTGGCTTTTTAGCGCAATTCTCATATTGAGTAAAAACTCCTCTTTTTTGGCGTCATTTTGCAAAATCTGCATTCTACGCAATTCACTTTGTTGATGAAGCGAATAAAGATTGCCAAAGTCCCAATTTAGCCTTATCCCAGCGATATAGTAGCTATTAAATCCGCTTTTTAGGATATTTAGCGCGGGGTTGCCATATCCTGCTTGGAAAAACGCATCAATATAGGGCAAAAACCGCGCTGTTTCGGCATTTTTACTCATTGTGATTTCATTTGTTTTTAGCGCGAAAACGCGCATTTCAGGGCGCGAATCAAAACTTACGCTTTCTATATCAAGCGATTTTAGAAAATCAAGCGATTGATTTGGCGTTACTAGCTCTATGTCTTGCTCCAATCCCACTAGCTCTTTTAGCGTGTTTAGAGCGATTTCTCGTTCATTTGTGAGATTTGCTAGGGTGTTTTGGGTTTGCAAAATCTCAATATTTAGCTTATCAATGTCGCTTTTATTTGCCACGCCATTAGCGTATCTAGCTTTTAGCGTGGAGAGATTTTTGCCTAGCTCTTTTGCGTGAATCTCACTTTGATTGATTTGACGCTCTAGCAAAAGTATCGCAAAATAGGCATTTATCACGCTACTTTGCACGGCATAAAGGGCGGATTCTAGCTCGGCTTGTTGCGTGCTGTATTTTGCCTTTGTGAGTGAGCGATTTGCCCAGAGATTTCCCGCGTCAAAGAGTGGTTGAGAGATTTCTATATTTGCGTTGTATTGGTCTTTGCTTAGGGGTTTATAGTTGAGATTCCCACCTGCAAGGTTATTTAGCATTTGGCTAGAAAATGGCAGAGTGGTTACATCGCTTTGATAAGTGGCTTTTGCGCCTAGCTTTAGTCGCGGGATATAGCTCATATTGAGCTTTACTAGCTCCAAATCCTGCGCTTTTTGGAGCAAATCTTTGTTTTTATGCAGTGGATAATGCTCCCTTGCTTTACTAAGTGCGGATTCAAGCGAAAGTGGCTCGGCATTTAGGTGCAAAGCCACAAGTGCGAGGAATAGGATTTGTCTCATTGAAACTCCGTGTTTGATAATGTTTGTGGCGAAATACTAGCAAAGAAATTTAAAAAAGTCAA
>SAMEA104315431__coassemble_978_pt1 | contig 14251 bp, 10 predicted proteins | sample SAMEA104315431__metabat2_low_PE_013 | metagenome-assembled genome bin SAMEA104315431 (sample SAMEA104315431) | gut metagenome | biome: Monkey gut; feature: monkey-associated habitat; material: faeces | place: China | collected 2013 | reverse complement strand
TAAATAAGGCTAAATTTTTCTCCCTCCACGATAGAGTTAGGCTTTTTGGCTGGCTTTGTATCCGTGTCCTTACTAGAATCTTTACTAAAGCTAGGTTTTTGACTAGAATCGCTAGAGGGTAAATCTAGGCTAGAATCCGTGCCAAAATCTTTACTAGAATCTAGGCTAGATTCTGCATTATCGCCTGTATAAGTATTTGCTTCGCTAGATTGTGGGTTTGATTGCACATTTGAAAGTGGCTCGCCAAACGCAAAGCAAGCCAAAAAAAGACTTCCAAAAACTACGCTACTTTTGTATTTGCTTAGGCTTATTTGCTCTATTTTTTCCCTTGCTTTATTGCTTGAGATTGTCTTATGCTCTTGCATTTCTTAGCTCCTTTGGTTTTTCTTTTAAAAGTAGTGTGATATATTATTGTATTTTTTGTTAAGATTCACAAATTTTTGCGCTTTTAAGTTGATTTTGGCTACAATCCGCTATCAAAATCCACCAACTACTTATCAAATCCACACCAAAAGAGAATGTAGATGAAAACTCCTGCTAGCCCCACTTTTAGCTCCACTAGCGATTGTGCTTGCAACCCTGCTAAGAACCCAGCGCAAAACCTCACAAGCTACAAGCAAGCAATAGCTGACTTTGAAGCGTTTTTGCAAGCAAAAAATCCTAGCAGTATTTTTGACACAAAAGAGCACAAAAAGCACCCTAGCCTGCAAAATTCCACCCCTCAAAATTCTAGCCACAACATTCCCAACTCAAAAAATTCCACTGCGCCAAAACCTATCTTGCAAGATTGCGCTTCGCACGATTCTAGTCCTAGCTTTTTGCCACCTGATTTTCACCCACATTTTTTGCTAGCCTTTTGGGAAATGCTACTAAATGGTGGCAAGCGATTCCGCCCAAATCTCTTGCTAACCGTAGTCGATGGGCTAAACCCTATGCTAAATAAAAACGCCTTTTTGCCCGCACTTGCTCTAGAGTGCCTGCACACTTATTCGCTTATCCACGATGATTTACCAAGTATGGATAACGCACCTTTGCGCAGGGGACACCCCACGCTTCACACTTCTTATGATGAGACTACGGCGATTTTGGTAGGAGATGGGCTAAACACCTATGCGTTTTATCTGCTTAGCGAGTGTGTGCTGCCACCTAGCGTGGCTATATCTCTTGTGCGTGAGATGTCTAAAAATGGCGGGCTAGAGGGAATGATAATCGGGCAAGCACTTGACTGCCACTATGAAAACCAAAAACTAAGCCTAGAAAAACTCCAAACAATCCATATTCACAAAACCGCAAAACTCATCGCCACAAGCCTAAAAATGGGCGCGATAATCGCCAATGCACCAAGCGAGCTAATCGCCAAGCTAGAATCTTATGGACTAGAGCTAGGGCTGTTTTTTCAAGTAAGAGATGACATTATAGACGCAGTGCAGGATAGCACCCAAGCAGGCAAAACCACACAAAACGATAGCACCAAAAATAGCTATGTAAATCTGCTAGGCTTAAATGGCGCAAGGCAAAAGCTAAATGAGCTAAAAGATAAGCTAGAATCTAGCCTAGATTCTTTTCCCAAAGGCATACAAAAAAACCTTAGATTTTTGCTAGCAGAGTTTTTTAAGGAAATCAAATAAGCTATTTGCAAAATCATTTTATAAATTTCTTACTTTCTTTTAAGGAGGCACAATGCCAAAAAACGCTTCAAAAAATACACCAAAAAATACTTCAGACAAAACGCGCACAAAAAATATTTTGCTTACCAATGATGATGGGTTTGACTCACTAGGACTTCTTGCGCTAAAAGAGGCTCTAAGCCCACTAGGACGGGTAATAGTAGTCGCCCCTGCGCGTGAAAAATCCGCCTGCGGACACGGGCTAACTATCACAAAGCCACTCACGCTACACGAGGTAGAATCTTCATTTTACAAGCTAGATGACGGCGCACCATCAGATTGTGTATATCTCGCGCTAAACACACTCTATGACAATCCGCCAGATTTAGTCGTTTCAGGCATAAATATCGGGTGCAATATGGGCGAAGATGTAACCTACTCGGGAACCGTCGCAGGTGCTATGGAAGCGTGTATTTTTGGGATTCCAAGTGTGGCGATTTCACAGCTTGTAGACAAGGAGGGCGATGATAGGGATTGTGATTTCTCACTTGCCAAAATCACCGCACACCAAATAGCAAAGGAGATTTTGGAAGGAAATGAAGCCTTGTGCTTACCTAAGCGCAAACTACTAAATGTCAATATCCCAAAGACAAAACAATCCAAAGGCTACAAAATCACCGAGCTAGGATACCGTCTCTATGGCAACGACACTCGCAAGGCAAAAAATCCGCGCGGAAAGGAGTATTTTTGGCTAGGCACACACCCTATCAAGTGGAAAAAACGCAGTGAAAATCTATGCGACTTTGAAGCGGTAATAAATGGATATGTCTCTATCACTCCTTTGAGCGTGGATATGACAAGCTATGAAGACATAGCCCTACTTCAAAAATGGGAGCAGTTAAAATAAAACTAGATAAAAATCTAGCCAAATTTTTCCAAATAAAATTTTTAGGCAAAAAAGCAATATTTTCTAAGCAAAATCAGCAAAGCCAAAATCACAAAAAACTATAATATGATTTTGACTAGATAGCTTATGTTTCTTGCTTACTCTACGCGTGTGTCGATACTGTCTAAGTCTTTGAAATCTATGGCTTGACTTGGAGTAGAAAAGTATGGGTCGCCCTTAAACCCACAGCCACCAAAAGCCAAAGCCACACCCAAAAGCATACCCAAAAGTGCACTTGCACGCACAACGCCAAACAATCCACAAAGGCTAATTCTATGGATTCTATAAAAAACGCTAAACATATCATCTCCTCAATACTATCAAATCCAGCTTATGCTAAGCTAGGCAAAACTTTCCACACACAAAAAAGCCTAGAGCGACTAAAAGCCGCGCTTCCCTTTTCTATGCAGCAAAATCTAGTGCGCATAAGCTACCACCATCACAAGATTTTGTTTGCATTTAGCCACCCTAGCTTTGCAAATGAATTTAATCGCTACAAAATCAAAGATATTATATCGTGTTTGAAGTGCTACAAAGATGAATTTAGCGAGATTTTGCCCATAGAGACACTGCAAGTGCGAGGATATGTCCCAAAGCAATATTTAGTCAAAGATACTCAAAGTGATTTTGATATATCAAACATCTTAGCACAAGAAATTTGCTACAAAGAGCACTCAAAAGGGGAGTTTATAAACCACGCTAGTGATAAGGATTTGCACGATTGCTTCGAGCAAATCCGCACCCTCATCATAAAACTAAACAATAGCGACAAAAATGCACAATAGATTTTTGATATTGTCATAACGCTTAAGATAACAATATTTTTCGTCATTGCGAGAGAATCCACAAGGATTCTCGTGGCAATCTATTGTTTGCACTAATGGTGCTTCATTTTGGATTGCCACGCTTGCTCCCAATAAACGATGTTTGCTCTTTTTGCCACGACTTCATTGCCATAGCTTCCCATAGCTTCATTGTTTATAAGATTTAAATAGGACTTTGACTAAAGCAAAGTTTTATCAAAGTTTGGCTACAATTCCGCCTTTTGCTCGGTATGACAATATTTTTCGTCATTGCGAGCCGACTTTAGTCGGCGTGGCAATCTATGCTCTTGTTCTCATTGCGAGCGAATGCGTAGCATAAACGCGACAATCTATATGATTAAAAAGCAAAAAATGGATTGCCACGCTTGCTTTGCTCGCTCGCAAAGACGATTGATTTTTATGTTCCAAACATTATAATAATCACTTCATCAAAATAAGGCAAAATCCATAATGGTAAACAAAATCCTATGTGCCACGCGCAATGGTATCGGTGGCGAGATAGTCGAAGTGCAAGCCACTTTTGTGCGCGCCCTGCCCGCCTTTGTCATCACAGGGCTTGCAAACAACGCTATCCAAGAAAGCAAGCAAAGAATCCAATCCGCCCTAAACCACATAAACTTCACTTTCCCACCGCTAAAAATCGCCGTGCATCTCTCTCCTGCTGACATAGCCAAGTCTGGTAGCCACTTTGACTTGCCTATCGCCCTACTCATAGCCCTGCAAAAGCAAGGCACAAACGCTAGCGAGGAGCAAAAGTGGTTTGCCTTTGGGGAGCTAGGGCTTGATGGCGAGATACGACATAGTGAAGCTATCTATCCGCTACTTTTAGAAGTATCTCTACTCTATCCAAACGCAAAAGTCATTGTCCCAAAAGAGGGGGAAAATCTCTTTTGTCATATCCCAAATCTTAGGCTTTTTTATGCTAGCAATCTAAAAGACGCACTTAGCATTATCCAAAACGCGGATTTGCAAGATGATAGCACAGAATCAATGCCAAAGCCAAAAAGCCTAGATTTTGCTTCTATAAACATAAATGGCGAGGAGTTTTATTATACGCGAGTTTTTAGCAGTGATTTTGCCCAAGTAAGAGGACAAGAAATCGCCAAAAGAGCCGCACTTATCGCAGCAAGCGGTATGCACAATATCATCTTTGAGGGCTCACCGGGCTGCGGCAAAAGTATGATAGCAAAGCGGATGCGCGAAATCCTCCCACCGATGAATCTAGGCGAAATCATACAATGCGTTCGCCTCCAAGCCATAAGCGGACAAAAAGCCACCTATTGCGACCATTTCGCAACCCACACCAAAGCGCGTCCAAATCCTCCATACTAGGCTCTGCCACGCAAAGCGAAGCAAAGCCGGGGGAAATCGCCCTAGCCCACAATGGAATCCTATTTTTTGATGAGTTGCCACATTTCTCAAAAGAAGTGCTAGAAGCACTGCGAGAGCCACTTGAAAACAACGAGCTTGTCATCTCACGAGTGCATAGCAAAATCGCTTACCCTACTTCGTTTCTCTTTATCGGTGCGCAAAACCCCTGCCCTTGTGGAAATCTATTAAGCCTAAGCAAAGAGTGCCGCTGCTCCCAAAAAGAAATCGCCTCATACAGAGCGCGACTAAGCGAGCCGTTTTTGGATAGAATTGATATGTTTATACAAATGCAAGAAAATGAGCAAGATGCAAAGCCAAGTATCACTTCAGCGCAAATGCAAGAAGCGGTGTTTGGCGCGTATAAAGCACAAATAAAGCGCGGGCAAAAACGCCCAAATGGCAAGCTAAATGAGAAAGAAATAGAGGAGTTTTGCACGCTTAGTGATGAATCTCAAAGGCTACTTTTGCAAGCGGCACAGCGATTTAGCCTATCACATAGAAGTATCCAAAAGCTAAAGAAGCTTTCGCTCACTATTGCGGATTTGGACGCTAAAGAAGAAATAGGAAAATCCCACTTGCTAGAAGCACTAAACTATCGCCGTGTCTAAACTCGCCGTGTTTGGTAAAATATGATATGATTGCAAAATCTTGCTCAAAACAAAATAAAACAAAATCTTGTCCATATTTTTTTTGCATTTTTTGCCACATTTTTTAGCGTATGCTTTAGGGCGATACGCTTTTAATCGTAGCATTTAACGAGCTTTTGGTGCTTACTTGATTTAAGGAGAATCTATGAAAAAATTCCACTTCGCGTATTTCGCTCACTTCGCACATTTTACACAACTTGCACCTTTTGCACTTTTTAGACATTCTACACTTTTTGCACACTTCACACATTTTAAGCCCAAAAATTTTTTATCCGCGTTTTTTTGTATCCTTATTTTGCTTGCTTTCACAGGCTGTGCGCTAAACTCCTCCAAAAAAAGACCCATAAGGGCGTCTATACAAGCGCAGCAAGCACAAGCACCACAGCAAGCCACAAAGTCAGCAAAGCAATCAAAATCAACACAAATTGCACAAAACCAGCAAATTCAAGAGGTTTTGAGCGATGACTATTATGAAGATGACAAAATCCTAAAAAAAAGCAAAAGAAGCGCGTTTAAAGTAGCACTACTTATCCCAAAACAACTTGTAGGGCGATACTCTGTAAATATTTCCAACACAATTTTGGCTTACCTCATCGCTAGGGGCATAGACTATGAGTTTGAGATGTTTGATAGTGTCGATGAGAGTAGTCGCAATCTCAAAACCCACTATGATAGGATAAAACAAGGCAGTTTTCATCTAGTCATCGCTATACTTAGCCAACAAGGCGTAGAAAATCTAATTGATAGCGTGTGGATTACTTATCCTACTTATGTGCCTACGATAAACAAAGAGCGCATAGCTAGAAGCACGCCTAGAAATCTATACTTTGGCGGAATCAGCTACAAAGAACAGCTTGATATGCTATTACCACTGATGAGGGACGCTCGCGTGGTGGAATACGGCGATGATAGCCAAATCGGCTTATACCTCACAAATCTCTTTAACACTTACAATCTAAGCCCAACTAGACAGCGCACCATAAACAACCAAGACGCTTCAAACTTCACTAGAATGCTCCCCCAAGAAGCCCCCTACTTCGCAGGGCAAAATCTTTTGCTAAACACTTCTGCTTCCAAAAGCGGGCTTTTGCTATCCCAAATCCGCTATTCTGCACGCACGCCTAAGCGATTTCTCTCCACACAAGTAAATTTTAACCCCACGATTTTACAGCTTAGTATGCCATCAAGCAGGCGAAACTTTTTTGTGGTAAATGCCATAGGAGAGAGTGATAAAAAGCTAAATGAATACGCTACACTACTAAATAGCGACTTACAATACGATTGGGTAAGCTATGCGACTTGCATAGGGGTGGAGTTTGGGCTATCGCTGTATGAGCGCGGGTTTAAGCGATATTTTGAAGAATCTATGCAGTCAAACCAAATCCAATATAAAAACAGAATCTTTACGACAAATGAAAGTGCGTTTATCCCTGCGCAATGAGGTAGCAAAATCTAAAAAAATGTTTTTTAGATTTTGTGCTAGATTTTGAGATAGCACGATTCAAGGCAAGCGCAATGATTATGACAAAAGGCTAGCGATGAGCAAGGCATTTAAATACACCAATGGCAACTTGATGAAAGATAATGCCAAAAATAAATTTGATGAATACTTTACTAAGCCAGAGATTGCTAAGGAACTTTTTGATAAATTTTGCCAAATCGTGGGACAAAAAGAGGATTTGACGAAATTTTGTTGGATTGAGCCAAGTGTCGGCAATGGCGCGTTTTTTAGCCTTTTGCCAAAAAATAACACAATCGGTATTGACATAAAGCCCACAGAATTTGACACGATACAAAGCGATTTTTTAGGCTATGCACTGCCAAGTGCGCCTTTTATCGTCATTGGCAATCCACCTTTTGGACATCGTGGCGTTTTGGCGTTAGAATTTATCAAGCACGCGCAAAATGCGGATTTTATCGCCTTTATTTTGCCTATGTTTTTTCAGAGCTTAGGCAAAGGCTCGATTCGCTACCGAGTGCCACAGCATTTGCATTTGCTTTATGAGGAAGTCTTGCCTAAAAATAGCTTTTATACGCCTAGTGGCAAGGACGCTGATGTGCATTGTTGCTTTCAAATTTATAGCAAAAATCACAAAAGCGAAAGAAGCGAATTTAGCTGGTATAAAGATAGTGGCAAAGAGCCATTTAGCGAGATTCTAAAGGTTGTAACTGTGAGCCTAGCAAAAAATCGAGAATGTGGCAAAGAGTGGATTTTTAACAAAAAGGCGGATTTTTACCTAAGCTCGACTTTTTTCAAACAAAACGAAGTCGTGGATAGCTTTGAAAAGGTTAAATACAAAAGCGGAATTGCCATTATTTATAATGATTTATCCCGTAAAGATGAGCTAGATAGGCTTTTTAAGGGCGCGGATTGGCTACGCTACTCGACAAAGGCGACAAATGGTTGTTATCACATTGGCAAAAGCCATATTTTTCAGCTTTTGCAAGATAAAGGGATTTAGGCGTAAAAGTAGCATTTTTTATCGCTGTTTTTGCTTTAGTAGAAATATCTTTATGGAAAGTAGTTTTTGAAGTTGCAAAAATCGCACTACTTTGTCATACTAAGGTTTGACACAAACTAGAGTGCGGCAAAATGTAAGTTTCACTCCACAAATTATAAAATTGTGGCGGAGGGGACTAGGGGTGGATAATCATAAAAATTTTATCTCACTCATCTATTTCTCTAGCCCTTTTAGCATTTGCAAAAAAGCATCTTTAAACGCCTGCAAGCCGTTTGATAAAAGTGCATTTTGGATTTGGCTTAGACTTTTTCCACCTAGATTTAGCTTTGCAATAGATTCTAGGGCTTTTTTGCCCTGCTCTCCCACTTGCTTGCCACCTTGCTCACTCCCTTGCTTGCTCTGCCACCTAAAAATCCTCTCAACCCCATTTGCGCTATTAGCCCGCTCCCAAAACGCTTCAATCGTAGCCAAAGGCGCGGTATTGACACAATGAGGCACTACAAGATTGGTAATGTAATAATCCTTATCTAGCCCCTCTAGCTTCGCACCTGTGGAGGCAAATAGCGTGCGGATATGTGGATTTGCCACCTGCTCTATCTCATCATAGCACGCAAAAGCATTTAGCACACCAAGCGCAGGGCAAGGCGCGAAATCCGCGCTAGATTTTGCACTAGATTCCCTAGAATCAACAGAATCAAGCAAACGCACGAAAGAATCCACAAAACAAGGTTTTATCAAATGCGCTTGCGAGCTTGTATCTACCACGCTATCAAATCGCGAAACAAACACGCTTATCACTCCCCTAGCATCGTTGCGGAGATTCTCATTTAGTACGATAGCACATTGCCTAGCTTGCTCTTGGCTAAAAATCAGCGTAGCATTTATGTGGATTCCCGCTTTTGCTAGATCGCCCATTATGGCATATCCCGCTTGTGTGGCAGGGACTTTTATCATCACATTTTCTTTGCCTATACTCTCATATAGTCGCCTCCCCTCGCTCACGCTCGCACTCACATCATCACATAGCATAGGGTCTATCTCTATGCTTATAAACCCACAATCCTTATTTACCTGATACAAAGGCTCTAGCTTATCTGCCGCTAGGGCAATGTCTGTGATAGCTAGCTCCTCGTATTTCTCTTTGGCATTTTTGCCCTTTAGCCTTTCTAAATCATCTTTATACGCCCCCGAAGTGCCAATCGCACTAGCAAAAATGCTAGGATTGCTCGTAGCTCCTACAAATTTTCCCTGCTCCAAAAGCCTGCCAAACTCACACTCCAAAAACTCCCTCTCCACAAAATCACACCACAGACTAAAATCTTTTAGCTCTTTGCTACTCATTTGGATTCTCCTTATTTTATTTGTTTTACTCGTTTAAGTATCTTTGTAAAGATTTTGTAAGAATATTTTGCTAAAATCGCGCAAGTATTTTAGCAAAATATTGCTAAATTCTTTTATCCCACCAAAAGACTTTTTATGCAAAGGACTTTTATGCGTTTTGTTGCGTTTATCCCCTCTTTGATTTTTTGCTATGATTATTTTTGCTTTTTGCGTGCTTACTCTTTGCGCACTTCATTTTTTCTTGCGTTCGTTGCGCTTTTGGCATTTGGCTTTGTCCCACTCCAAGCTCAAACCACACCAAACACACCACAAAGCACTTTGCAAAATGCACTACCAAGCCCGCTACATTCTGCGCAAAATCAAAATCCACTTCAAAATCCATTTAGAGATTCTGCCTATATTGATTCTAGCACACTAGATTCTTACTCTACTTTTACTCATCGCTACAACACACGCTTTGACTCGCAGCACAATGCAAATATAAGCGCGTTTGGCGGACAAATAAGAGTAAGCGATAGTGGCGACTCCGTAACGCAAAACTACGGTGGAGCGACATTTAGCTATGATGGCTTAGTAGAGCGATATGGCGTAGGTGGTTTTGCAAGCTATGTATTTAATGATTTCGCGCTTAATGGCATTGCTAGCAACACAAAAGCACACACACTCATTCTAGGTGCATATACAGATAATTTCATCGAAGCGCACCATTTGCAAGCTAGATTTGCCCAAAGTTTTAATTTTTTAGATTCTAGCGGGCTTGACAAAGTCATCTCTTCAAGCACGACAAATTTTAACGCCTCTTATGGTTTTGTTTTTTCGCTAGGCAAAGGTAGCTTTATCGAGCCTTATGGAAAATTTAGCATTGCTAGCCTTTTTGCTATTGAAAAGCAAGGTGAGCCTTTGCCAAATTATTCTTTGCACTCACATATTGAGCTAGGTGCGCACTTTCGGCAGTATTTGAGCAATGATAGGGTGTATTTTTTCATCACGCCTAGATTTCGTCAAACTATCGGTGCAGAAAACAACGACCCGCTTTTGCGCGTGGCAAATGTCGATGAATACGGCGAAATAGAAATAATGATGCACGATGCAAAATATCGTAGTTTTGGGCTACTTTTGGTTGGGGTAGATTTTAGACTAAATAGAAGCGTGAAGCTATCTGTGGTGGCAAATGGTAAAATAACGCAAAATCTTTATTCCTATGGTGGCGCATTAAAGCTAAATATTGCCTTTTAGAGAATTTATTTTAGGAGCATAAATGGAGAGTTTTGATTATTATGAGATTTTAGAGATTGAGCGCACGGGGGACAAAGAAATCATCAAAAAAGCCTATCGCAAAATGGCTCTAAAATACCACCCCGATAGAAATCCAGATGACAAAGCAGCTGAAGAGAAATTCAAGCAAATCAATGAAGCCTATGAAGTGCTAAGCGATGACAACAAACGCGCAATCTATGATAAATACGGCAAAGACGGGCTAGAGCAGCAGGGCTTTGGATTTAGCGGGACGGATTTTAGCTCGATTTTTGATGATTTGGGGAGTATATTTGGGCAGGCTTTTGGATTTGGTGGCGGCAGAAGTAGCGGACGAAATAGAAGCGATGAAAAATACAGCCCAGACTTTATAGACCGACTTGACTTGACATTTAAAGAAGCAGTATTTGGGTGTAAGAAAAAAGTATCCACTCACTACAAAAAATCCTGCAAAGCCTGCAATGGTAGTGGAAGCGAGGGAGGCAAAGTCGAGCAGTGCAAAGAGTGTGGGGGCAGAGGGCAGGTGTTTAGCAGACACGGGATTATGGCGATAGGGCAGACTTGCCCCAAGTGCAGAGGCGAAGGACAAGTCATCACAAACCCTTGCAAAGAATGCAAGGGCGAGGGATTCCGCATAGAAAAGCAGGACTTTGACATAGATGTCCCAGCGGGTGTCGATGATGAGATGAGGCTACGCGCTAGTGGCAAAGGCAATGAGCTAAAAAACGGGCGTAGAGGGGATTTGTATTTGGTGATTTATGTCAAAGAAGATGAGCATTTCTTGCGACACGGAAGTGATATTTATATAGAAGTGCCTGTGTTTTTCACACAAATCATCTTAGGAGCAAAAATCCCTATCCCCTCTTTGCGTGGCGAAAATCTAGAGCTAAACCTCCCACCAAACACCAAAGACAAAGAGCAGTTTATGTTTGCAGGAGAGGGGATAAAAGAAGTAAACTCCTCACGCAAAGGCAGGCTAATCGCCCAAGTCAAAATCACCTACCCCACCTCGCTAAGCACCGAGCAAAAAGAGCTAGTAGAAAAACTGCATTCTAGCTTTGGAATCGCTAGCGAGCCATATAGCAATGTATTTGAAGAAGCGATAAACAAAATCAAAGGGTGGTTTAGCGACAAAAAAGGATAAGTTTGTCGCAAGGCTAATTTTTGTCATAAATATAGTTTGCCATATTTAACCGTAAGCAAAGTTTCTTTAGTAATCCACATTCTATTCTTATCATCATTGCGAGCAGATCGCAAGACTTGCGCAATCCATAAACAAAATCAAGTAAAGATATTTCACTTTTGCTTTCACTTCACTCACAAGGCTGGCACTTCGGTTTGTGCCAATCCTCAAGCATATCTAGTTTTCACGCTTACTAGCGTGCTTCACACCCGCTAGTTTTTCATTTGCTAGCTTTTTGCACTTACTAATATTCTATGCCTATTTCTAGTAGTCTCTCACGCAAAAGTCGCATTTGGATATTTTTGTCAAAGCACCATTTTGGCGCAAGCAGGCTATCTATATGCGCTCCAGCACTTACCCGCTCAATGATAGTCTCACTAGGGATAAGCGCGATAGATTGCACGACTAGCTCTATATACGAGTCCAAATCGATAGGTTCATACTTCCCAGCTTCATACATTTTTGCTAGTTGTGTGCCTGCTATGACATAGAGCGGGTGGATTTTTAGCGCGTCTATTCCCCATTTTATCGTGGTTTTTAGAGAATCTAGCATCATTTCTTTGTCCTCATTTGGTAGTCCATAGATGAGATGAGCGCAGACTTTTATGCCTTTTTTGCGAGTGTTTGCAAATAGCTCTTGCACGCCCTCTATGCTATGGGCGCGATTTATAAGCTTTAGTGTGTGCTCCGATACGGTTTGGACTCCATACTCTAGCCATATTTCTTTGCCATTTTTTACATACTCGCCCAATATCTCTAGCACACTATTTTCTACGCAATCTACGCGCGTGCCGATATTTAGCCCCACTACACCCTCAAAGCTAAGTGCCTTATCCCATAGTGCCTTTAGCGTGCGCGGGTGGGCATAAGTGTTGCTAAAAGATTGGAAATACACCATATATTTTTGCACGCCAAACTTGCGCTTGTGAAACTCCGCGTGCCACAAAAACTGCTCCTCTAGCTCCTTTAGCTGTGTCTTTAGCAGCGGGTTTGATTCTAGTGCGAAGTGCATTGTTGTGGGTGGGATTTTGGTTTGTGCCAGATTTGCAGTGGATTTTGTGGTGGGATTTTGCACTTTTATGAAGCTGGGCGAAAAGCTCGCATTATCACAATAAATGCACCCACCTTTTGACTTGCTACCATCGATATTTGGGCAAGTAAAGCCAGATAAAGATATAGGAATCTTTCTCACTCGCTCGCCAAATCTAGCTTTGAAATACCGCCCGATAGTCAGTAGCTCGCGTGTGGGTGTCGAGGGCTTTATTGCATTTGACATTTTTGCACTTCCTTAAGTTGGGTTTTTAAGCCGTGATTTTGGCATAAAGACACACAAAAATGCAAGAAAATAAAAGAAAAATGAGTAAAAAGCGGAGATTGAGTAACGGCGTGTAGGCGTGCAAGTAAGCGGTGGCGTAAGTGTAAATGTGCAAGCATAGAGTGCAAGCGCGTAGTCATTTTGTGATATTTGAGGCTTCGTAAGAAAGCAAAATATCTCAAAGAATCATACAAGATTGCAAAAGCATAGATTTGCAAAATATTTTTTTGAGATACTTCGGCTACGCCCTTAAGTATGACAATGCCTTCCGTCATTGTAAGAGAATGAACGAAGTGAATTCTCTTACAATCTATTGTCCGCACTAATGGTGCTTCATTGTGGATTACCACGATTTTGCTACGCAAAACAAACGAAGTGAAGTTTCTTTAGTAAAATCTCACAATGATGATTGGGCGTATGGATTACTAAATAATCTTGTCGCCCAAAGAAACTTCGGTTTTGCCTTGTTTTACCAAAGAAGCCAAAGGCTTTCTAAAGAAACTACACTTCGCTTGTTTTGCTAAAAAAGCCAAAGGTTTTTTTAGCAAGTCCGCAATGTTTTTCAAAGAAAATCTGCTTAGGCTTATTGCTAAACTTCTACCCTATTTTTGCATTTCAAACATTCCAAAAACTCGCCACTTTTTAGGGATTTTTCGCCCATTGTGCTATCGCATTTTTCGCACTTAGTGTTTGTAGGTTTTAGTGGGGAAGTAAATTTACATTTTGGATAGTTTTTGCAACCATAAAAAGCACCTCTTCTCCCCATTCTCTGCACGATAGATTCTTTACCACATTCTGGGCAGGCTATACCCTCTAGTGCGATTGCTTCCTTTTTTTCGCCTAATGACTTAGCGTTTTTGCACGCTGGATAGCCACTGCACGCGAGAAACTCCCCTCTTTTGCTCATCTTTTTTACCATTGGTTTGCCACATTTCTCACACACACCATTTGCTTCGCTTATCTCACCGCTAGCACTTCCCAAGTCGTTAGATTCTCTTTTTATGTATTTGCATTTTGGATAACCACTACACCCTACAAATTCCCCATACCGTGATTTTCGCACGATGAGCTCTTTGCCACATTGTGGGCAGGCTTCTCCTGTGGGTTTAGCTAGCTTTTGGCTTGCAATATTTGTTTTGCCCTGCTCGATTTTAGCGATAAATGGCTCATAGAAATCCCACAGCACTTCTTGCCACGAAGCGTTTTTTAGTGCGATAGAATCTAGCTTTTCTTCCATTCCCGCGCTAAAGGCACTATCTACGATTTCATTAAAATGCGCTTCTAGTAGCTCTATCACGCTA
>SAMEA104315431__coassemble_951_pt1 | contig 14670 bp, 9 predicted proteins | sample SAMEA104315431__metabat2_low_PE_013 | metagenome-assembled genome bin SAMEA104315431 (sample SAMEA104315431) | gut metagenome | biome: Monkey gut; feature: monkey-associated habitat; material: faeces | place: China | collected 2013 | reverse complement strand
TAAATAGTTTTTAAAATATTTTCTTAAAGCAGAGGTGTCTGCCATTATTTATTTTCCATTTCATCAAAAATTTTAAATGGTTCGTTTAACTTTTTGAATATCTCTTCCAATGTTCGTTCATTACTTCCATCTATTTGTTGCGCAAAGCCATTATCAGCTAGATAAAATTTGGTGTAAGATGTATGTTTTTTGCTATATTTATCCAATGCTTCCAACATATATGGACTATGCGTATTTATCATAATGCGTATACCGTTTTTTGCAAGAATAACCAAAGTTTCAGCTAATGCAAGTTGCCAAGTAGGATGTAAGTGATTTTCTGGCTCATCAAAGATAAAATAACCCTTTCTAGTAAAGCGATTTTTATCAAGCAAAACTTGTATGATACCAAATGTTTTAATACCAACCGCTATATCCTTAAGAGATATGTCGTCCCCATCATTTTTATGAAAACGATAGGGTTTGCCTTGTTCCTTTATAAATTTACCACTTATCAAATTTCTAATTTTATCTTTAATGTGTGAATTTTCATATCGCTTATGCTTTAATGGTTGAAAAACAAGTTTGGTATATAAATCCCATAATACATAAGGATATTTTATTTCAAAAGAATCGTTATAGATAGAACTATCTTGTTTCATAATGGTAATTGTATTAAAAAATTCTTCCAAATCCCATATCAGTGGGGTTTGTATAAAGGTGCAATCTATAAACTCCTTATCATTTGCATTGGTATGCAAAATAGTATTAAAATTTTTACATTGATTTGCCTGAATAGTAGCTTCGCATTGGATTTCATTATCCACAAACAATGAAATTTTACCATTATGACTAATTTCAGAATCAAAAAGAAGTTCTAAAAATAGATTAAAATTTTTTTTGCCAAAATCTAGATGCTCTTGAGTATTATTCATTTGTAAATTGTTTTGTTGGACTAAAAAAGGGCTTGTCAGTTTTTTGCTAGTCTTTTTGTTAGATTTTTGCGTAATGTTATCGGCCTTAATGATAGCCATAAGAGCTTTACCAACTGTGCTTTTACCTTGGTCATTTTTACCCGATATTACTGTAAGCCCAGATATATCAATGTCTGCTTCCTTAATAATTCCTATATTTTCAAGTTTGAGTCCTAGCTTTTTAGATTTATTTGCCATCATTCATTCCTTACTAATGATAAAAAATAAAAGTGATTGTAACATAATTCTAATATAAATTTACAAAGTTCATAACTATATTTTCCTATAACTTCTTATCACGCTTTTTGATATTTGTGGCTCATATCTAGCTGCCAAAAAAGCAAAACAAAATTCATAATCATCTACACCTTTTTGAAATACCGTTTTAAGAATTGTGATAAGTTAAGATTTTTAAAATATTAAGCTATAATCCCAAAAACCCAAAGGAGATTCCAATGAAAATCGCAGTTGTAGGTAGTGGATATGTGGGGCTCGTGGCGGGGGCTTGTTTTGCGCAAATGGGCAACTATGTGATTTGCCTTGACATAGATGAGGACAAAATAGCTCAACTAAAGCAGGGCATAGTGCCTATCTATGAGCCCGGTTTAAGCGAAATGATAAAGGAAAATCAAGCCAAAAGCACACTCCACTTTACGACAAATAAGCGTGAAGCACTACAAAATGCTGAAGTGATTTTTGTCGCTGTGGGGACACCTATGGGTGATGATGGCAGTGCGGATTTGCGCTTTGTGCAAAGTGTGGCGGGGGATATTGGCGAGATTATAGAGGGATATTGCGTGGTGGTGGATAAAAGCACCGTGCCTGTTGGCACTGCAAAATCTGTGAAATCTATCATAAAAGAGAAGCTAAAATCACGCGCTTTAGACATAGATTTTGATGTGGTAAGCAACCCAGAGTTTCTAAAAGAGGGCGTAGCGATAAAAGACTTTATGAGCCCAGATAGAGTGGTAATCGGCTCAAGCTCGCAAAAAGCCCTAGAGATTATGCGAGCATTATATTCGCCATTTTTAGTCAAAAGCGATAGATTTATCGCTATGAGCGTAGAATCTGCAGAGATGACAAAATACGCTGCAAACTCCCTCCTTGCCACCAAAATCAGCTTCATAAACGAGATGAGTCAGATTTGTGAGCGCGTGGGCGCGGACATAAACGATGTGCGCTTAGGCGTAGGCTCAGATTCGCGAATCGGATATAGCTTTATCTATCCGGGCTGTGGCTATGGCGGTAGCTGCTTCCCCAAAGATGTCAAAGCACTAGAAAAAACCGCGCTTGATAATGGCTACACACCGCGCATTTTACAAGCAGTTCAAAGTGTGAATGAATCTCAAAAAATGCTTTTGGTAGAGAAAATCATCGCACGATTTGGGGAAAATCTAAATGGATTTGTGTTTGCACTGTGGGGGCTTAGCTTCAAGCCAGAAACTGATGATATGCGTGAGGCAAGCTCGCTCGTGCTAGTAAATGAGCTAGCAAAAAGAGGTGCAAAAATAAATGCCTATGACCCAAAAGCTATCACTCAAGCGAAGTTTTATCTAAAAAATGTGCTAGATTCTATCGTCTTTGCAGAGGATAAATATAGCGCGATTAAGGGCGCAAACGCACTTGTGCTAGTAACGGAATGGAGGGAGTTTAGAAGCCCAGATTTTGAAGAAATAGCAAAGCAGCTAAAGCAAAAAGTCATTTTTGATGGGCGCAACATTTATCGGCATTTTTCTTTGGAAACCAAAGGCTTTGAGTATCACCAAATCGGTGTGCGCTCCAAGTAGATTTTACAAAGTCAAAAACACTTGTCATTCCAAAATCAGCACATCGCTATTATACCAATCGTTGCATTCAATATATAACTCCGCATTAGCTGATTTATCAATAAGTCGCTTTTTTGCCCGAGTGATAGCTACATAAAATAGATTTAGTTCTTGCTGAAATTTTTCCCATTCTTCTTGGCTTTCCGCTCTTAGTTGTTTTTCATAAAGGTCAAAAAAGTCGCCACCAAGCACCACTTCATCAAATTCTAAGCCTTTGCTTTGATGAGCGTTGGTTATGGTGTTTTTGGCACTCTTATTTGCATAGAGAGATTCTGCCATATTTTGGATTTTGCTTATTTCTATCTCTTTAAACTCCCCTAAAAGTTTTATCGCTTGTGCTAATTCTACATCGCCTATTTCCTCGATATATTCTCTTAATTCTTTGAAGTCATTAAAATCTTGTATGTAATAATACCGCTTTGGAATCTTATGAAATTGCCCCGACTTAAAATACACTATCGCCCAAATAGGCTCAAAAATACTATCTACCCTTTTTAGTAGGCGATACTCTTTATGCTCGAAACTATCACTTTTATACAAATCAACCAAAAATCGCGCAATTCCTGCATTTGTCCGTGATATAAACGCCCTAGTAGTGATTCTCTCATCACCACTAAATCCACTTCTCATTTGCATAAAACCTTTATCTGCAAACATTTCTAAGAAAAAGCTAGCATAATCAAGTATTTCTTGCTTGCAGCGAAAGCTTTGCGATAAGCTAAGGTGGTGATTTGTTTCTACAATCTCAAAAGCATTTATGGAGTCATTAAACCCATAAATGCTTTGAAATGTATCACCCACAAAGATTTTTTTACAATCATTTTCTAAAATTATGTCAAGCATTACTTCATTTGTATCTTGTGCTTCATCAAGCAGTATAAAATCATATTTTTCTTCTAATCGCTTATTTTTCCACATCTGATAATACTTCAAGTAAAAGTCGTGTGTTATGGGGAGTTTTTTCTCCAAAGTTGCTTGAAATAAATATTTAACGACATTTTTCCCTTTTACTTCATCAAGGCTTTTTTTGCTTTTTTAAAAATTCATTAAACCTATCAAAACCTGCTTTAATTCTATATCCACACTTAAATCGCAGCACATTAGATAAATTAAAAATATTCAATTTATCTACTAGCTTAAAATTGGGCTCAAAATGTCCAACTTCCTCACAAATCTTCGCTCTAACATATTTTCTAACATATTTTTCCGCTCTATCAAAATCAATATCATCATATTTTACGCTCTTTCCAATTTGATAAAATTTTTTTACAAAATCCCGTGTTAAAGCGATTTGCCCCTCCAAAGTCTTATCATATAGAAACTTTATAAATCTTTCATCTCTCAAAAAAGTGGGGGGTGGAAGAGGTTTTGTATCCGCTCAAATCACTATCAAATGTCTTATCGCTTCTTAAAAAATTTTCAAGTATTTTTAATCCATAAGCAAAATCATAAGATTCATCAAAATCAAATTCTATCAACTGTTCCAAGTCAAATATACTTATCTTGCTTTGCGGAGCAATACTTCCTAAGCGCATTTTGGCATAATTAAGAGCAAGAGAGTGTATCGTCTTTGCCTCGATATTTTTTGGGAATCTTTCCCTAGCTTCAGTGGCGATAGATTTATTAAACGCTAGGTAGAGGAATCGTTGTTTAGGATTTGCTAAAGCGATTTCTTCCAAAGTCGAGGTTTTGCCACTTCCAGCGCACGCCTGTATAGCCAAAATCTCATTTTTATCCATACTTTTGCTTAAATCAATAATGCGTTTTTGCTCACCTGTTAGCACTTTTTTAGTCTTGCTATGTCGTTTTAGTGTAGTATTCCTCCGATTCCTTATCAACACATTCTTTTTCGGTATACATTGGGGAGGGACTTTCTCTCTTTTCCTCTCCCTTGCGGAGGGGGCTTTGGCGTGGGTAGATTCACAAGTATATTTTGCATTAGCAAAATCCACATTTGCTCCCAAAGCCTCTTTTATCACACGCAAAACACCCTCCAAATCCTCCAAAATCTCGCTATTCAAAAAGCGCAAGATTCTAAAATTTTGAGATTCTAAATAAAGGTCTAAATGCCCCTCGTGCTGCGGGAGGGGGCTTTGAGTGTTGTCCTCCTCACACTCAATGATAAGCCGTTTTTCCAAGCATACAAAATCCTCAATATATTTAGAATCAATCACAAATTTCCGTCTAAATTCAAATCCTAGTTTTTTGCCTCGCAATGCTTGCCAAAGTTTTTTTTCTGCTTGTGTAGGATTTTTGCGCATAGCTCGGCTAAGCTCTTCTATGGTGCAAGCGGGGTTAGGTGCTGCTCCTTGCATTGTTCTATTCTCTATGACTTATCGCCGATAAATAGCGAATAAAGTTCTTGCATAGCCAAATCCGCTAGAAAAGCACGGGCGAAGTGTCCTTGCTCGCTTCATTTAGCACAAAAATCAATCCCTCCGTGCTAATCCCAAGCACAAGTGCGAAATTAAACCTTGATAGCTTAAGGAGCTTTGGTAGCTCATTTGATGAGTCATAGCATATCGCTTCTAGTTTATCGCTGGTGATATTTTGCTTATCTCGCTTACTTGCCTTATCTTGTGGATTTTCGCTATCGCTTTGTAGATTTTCGCTAGCCACTTCGCTTCGCGCATCGCCTCTATCATACTCCACGCAAAATCCCACCTTGCAATACGACTGCAGGGCAGAAGACTCCCCACCATACTCGCTAGAGTTTTCATCACAAGAGATAGGAGTAAACACCTCTTTGCTATTATCATCTAATATTCTAGGGACAAAAAACGCTAGCTCCCCATATCTCGCGTTTTCTTTTAAGTAGCGCACATAGCGCAAAAATATATCCACACTATTAGTTGAGATTACGACTTTGTTGCTTTTGCCAAGAGGGAGGATTCTCGCTTCTGGGGAAAGTGCTATGGGCAGTAGCTTCTCTATGGGTGCAAAATCACTCATATCAAACGCTATCTCTTCTCCCTCACGCAAGCAAATCTGCTCCACCACCGCAGCAAGCTCTGGCAAAAACACCGCAGGCAGCGGAATCTGATACGCGCTTATCTTGTGATAAAACTTGGATTCAAAGATTTGATGAGGAGTGATAATATCAAATGGCAAATGCTGCGGATTGACACAAGTGGTATATTCCTCGATACTCAAATCCGCTATACCCTCAAGCGAAGTGATGATTTTGGTGGGATTTTGCTGGACTATCTCATCAAGCAATTCGCACACGGAAAATCTCATAGAATTGTTGATAGAGTTGTTTGCTGATATAAACCCACCCTTGTATTCATCAAAAAATAGCACTTCTTTTGCGCGGATTATCTGCTTTGCTATGGCGTATTGAATCTCACTAAGCAAGATAATCTCTATCTTTTTGCTGATGAGGAGATAGCGCACCAAACGAGAAATACAGCTTTGGATATTATCCACCTTTATCCACGCTATTTCGACATTGCGCATCTGTATAGAGCTATCAAACACTACACCAAACGCACCTTTTTCTAGCGCAGTATCAATATCATCGCTATCTAGGGCAAAAAACAGCACGCCCCTTTTGACATCTTCTACCTTTGTAGCAAACCCCTCAAAAGAGCCGATAGCAGGGGTATTTATAAGCTCCCCGCAAATGATTTCACTCGCCTCAAGCACTCTCACTAGCTTACTTTACTCCCATTTTTGCGTTTGCCATCTATGCCAAGCAATGACAGCCCATTCTCATCTTTGCTAGCAAGTATCATTCCATAGCTAAATTCCCCCATAAGTTTGGCTGGCTTTAGGTTTGCCACCACGCACACTTGCCTGCCGATAAGCTCATCTGGACGATAAAACTGCGCTATGCCAGAGAGCACCACTCTAGGGCTTTCCTCCCCCATATCAATCCCCAATCGCAAAAGTTTGTTGGATTTTGGCAGGGCTTCACAAGATAAAATCTCGCCTACACGAATGTCTATTTTAGCAAAATCCTCTATACCGATTTGGCTACAATCTTTGGCTATTTCTTGGATAGTAGCTACACCATCGATTTTGGCACTTGCGATTTTGGCATTAGCATTTTTTGCATCGGTGCTTTTTGCGCTATCATTTTTGGTGTTTTTGTTTTTTTCGTGCGCGTTTTTGGATTCTTGTTTGGTTTCTTTTGATTCTAGCGCGTAGTTTTCATCGATAAGCAATCCATCGATTTTACTAAAAAGAGGTGGTGTTTTTTGCACACGCAAATCCCCAAATGGCACATTCTCCACCACCAAACGCCTAAAATCCTCCTGTGTAATCTCCACTCCAAATGCCCTAGCGATAGTCTGCGTAGTCTTTGGCATCACAGGGAAAAGCATAAACCCAACTTTCAATAGCAAGTTTGCAAGCAATGCCAAAAGCCCATTTAGTGCCTCTATCTCGCCATTTTTGTATAGATTCCACGGCTCATATTTAGCTACACTTGCATTTGCAAGGTGAAGCACTCTCCAAATATCCTCAATGTAGCCTTTGATATTTACCGCTCCCATTTTTGCCTCCGCGCTCTCAAATATTGCGTTTGCTTCCTCCCACTCGCCCTTATATCTCCCACCAAAGCCTTGCGTAAGATTACTTGAAAAATCACTATCGCTTAAGTGTATTTCCAAATTTGTGTATTTTTCGCTTATCCCTATGAGGCGGTTTAGTAGATTACCCAAATCATTGCTAAGCTCGGTATTTATGCGCTCAACCAATGCCTTTTGGCTAAAGTCGCCATCTTGTCCAAATGGTGCTTCGCGCAAAAGATAAAATCGCAGATTTTCTATACCATAAGCAGAGGCAAACTCGCTAGGATTTATTACATTGCCAAGTGATTTGCTCATCTTTTGCCCATCTCGTAGCCACCACCCGTGCGCATAGATATGCTTAGGCAGAGGTAGCCCCAAGCTCATCAAAAACGCAGGCCAATACACCGCGTGAAAGCGCAAAATATCCTTACCAACGATATGAGTGGCATTCTCCCAATATCGCTTTTTATCTGTGGATTTTGGGCTAGAATCATTAGATTTTTGATAAAACCCAAGCGCACTTAGGTAGTTAAACAACGCATCAAGCCACACATACACGATATGCTCTTTTTGTGGCGTTTTCCCATCTACGCTTACCTTTGGTAGCTTTATCCCCCACTCAAAACTTGTGCGCGATATGGACAAATCTTTTAGTCCACTCTCTACAAAAGCTATGACTTCATTGCGCTTGTGTATGGGCAATATCGCACCATTTTTATACCACTCAAGCAGTCTTTTTTCATAGCGAGATAGCGCAAAAAAGTAGCTCTCCTCTTTGATTTTGGTAAGTGGCTTATCCCCCGGGCACTCTGGACATTTGCCATTTTCTACGCCTGTGTAGTAGCTTTCACAGCTTACGCAATAATCCCCCTCATACTCCCCCAGATACACATCTCCATTTTTGCACATCTCTTCAAACACATTTGCCACAGCTTCTTTGTGTCCCTCATCAGTAGTGCGTATGAAATAATCATACTCAATGCCTAGCCTATCCCACAAATCACGGAATTTAGAGCTTATCTCATCTGCATATTGCTTAGGCGTCTTGCCCTTTGCTTTGGCAGAAAGCTCAATTTTTTGCCCGTGCTCATCTGTGCCTGTAAGCAAAAACACATCTTCACCCCTTAGCCATTTGTATTTTTTCAACATATCAGCAATGATAGTAGAGTATGTATGCCCGATATGAGGGACATCATTGACATAGTATATAGGAGTAGTGATGAGGGATTTTATATCTTTATTATTTGAAGTGGTTGAAGTTTTTGGCATTTATATCCTTATGAGGAGATTTTAATCTGCTTTGTGTGGGCAAGAATCACTTAATGAAATAGTCGCATATTATAATGATAAATTACTAAAAATTACCTAAATATGCAAAATACCAAGCCTAGCCCAAACAACTCTAGCAAAATAGGGCAAAACCTAACACAAACAAAATTTCTACTCAAGCATAGATTTTGATAAGGGGTTTGATAGATAAATTTTAAAGCGATAAACCTAAAGTGTAAGTCTTAAATATCAGCAAAATAAAGTATTTACACGCATAATAGCTAGAGGGCTTAGTTGTCTATTTGCGTATAGTTAGTCGTGCGGACTAGATTTATTATAAATCTTTGCACCTTACGCAAAATCTTTAAATCTACCTTACTTTATAAGTTGTTTTCTTGCTTATCTTGCTTGCTTTTGCAAATTTTGTGCGTTGCAAATTTTTGACTTACAAACTCCCCTTTGCAATCGCTTTTGCTTCCTCTAGGGCATTGCTGATTGTAGAGCCAAATGCGCCACAATCCACTCCGCTAGAACTCGCACCTCTAGAATCCACCCCACTAGAATCTCCACAATCCGCGCCATTCGCATTCAGGCCCTCTATCTTTACTCCCGCTTGGGCGAAGTCATCTCTGCCCCCGCCATTGCCCCCTAGCATTTGTGCGATTTGCTTTACCCACGCGCCAGCCTTGAGGTTTGCTTCTTTCACGCCCGCGACTATGTCTATGCGCCCCTCATTTAGCCCAAAAAGCATTATCGCCGCGCGTTTATGCGCGTTTTTGGCGTTATCCACCATTTCTTTAAGCGCGTCTATGCCTACTTCTTCAAATCTCTGCACGATTAGGCTAACGCCATTTATTTGTTCTCCTTGCAAGTTTTTAGGGCTTGTAGGCGTGGCTTTTTTGGCATTTTTCGCACTTAGCCTTAGTTTGGTTATAGCCCCTAGTAAGTCATTGCTTTTAAGTGCTAGCCTTGCCTCTTTTGCTTCATTAAGCGCGTTTTTGGCATACTCATAGCCCGCTTTGCCACACACCGCTTCGATTCTGCGCACCCCAGAGCTTACCCCACTTTCTTTTGTGATATAAAAGTTCCCGATTTCCGCGCTATTATTGCAGTGAATCCCACCGCACAGCTCCATAGACTCCCCAAAGCTAATCACACGCACGCGCTCGCCATACTTCTCGCCAAATAGCGCGCACGCCCCCTTAGCCTTTGCCTCATCTATCGGCATTATCTCACATTGCTGGCCGTTGCCCTCCCAAACGCGCTCATTGACAAAATCTTGGATTTGGCTTAGCTCCTCGCTACTTAGTGCCTTTGGGTGAGAAAAGTCAAAGCGCAAACGCGTGGATTCTACAAGGCTTCCTGCTTGGGCGATATGCGAGCCCAAAATCTGCCGCAATGCAAGGTGGAGTAAATGTGTCGCGCTGTGGTGCTTGGCAATTTCAGCTCGTGCCTTGCTATCGACATTTGCGCTTACTTCCTGCCCTGCGCTTAGCTGCGCTTTTGCTTGCACTTGGCTTAAGTTTAGCCCAAAGAATTTTTTACTATCAAGCACAAGGGCGAGAACCTCACCATTTTCATTTTCTTGGCTTTTAGCCCCCTCTCCAGATGATAAAATTGTGGCGGAGGGAGTTTGTGGGTGGGTTTTAGAATCCAAAATTCTAGTATTTGCGGTGGTGCTTGTGGAGTTTTTAGCAGTTTGACGCGAGGTTAGCGCACTGCTTGTGCGTGCCTCGTGGCAAACTGCTAAATCTATGCAATGACTACCCGAAGACGAATTTATAGTGCCCTTATCCCCCACAGGTCCTCCAGATTCTGGATAAAAGGGCGTCCTATCAAGCATAACCCACCCGTTCTCCCCATTCTTTAAGCTCTCCACACGCTTGAAGTTAGAGTCTAGCAAGGCTAAAATCTTAGATTGCGCACTCACGCACTCATAGCCCACAAATTCATTTTCGCCAAACTCGCTTAAAAGCGCGTTAAAATCGCCCTCTTTTGCTTCATCGCCAGAGCCTTTCCAGCTTTTCTTAGAGCGGGATTTTTGCGCTTCCATACATTTATCAAACGCACTCAAATCCACCTCCATAGCACTCTCACGCAGCATATCTTGCGTCAAATCAAGCGGGAATCCATAAGTATCATAGAGCTTAAACGCCACTTCCCCACTAAAAAGCCCTGCGCCTTTTTTATCGCCATTTTTGTCCTCGCTCGTTTTGCTCGCACTATTTTTGCCCTCGCCCGTTTTGGCGGATTCTTGGAGCTTCTCAAACTCCGTGCTAAAAAGCTCCATTCCCGCATCAATGGTTTCAAAAAACCGCGCTTCCTCCGCCCTGCACTGCTCCATTATCGCGCCTTTGCGCTCTAGCAAGTAGCCGTAATGCGCACCCATAGATTCGCACACTTCGCCCACCACTTCGCACAAAAAGGGCTTTTTTAGCCCAAGCAAGTAGCCGTGTCGCACCGCTCGGCGCAAAATCCTACGCAGCACATAGCCTCGCCCCTCTTTATCAAAATTCACCCCTTGCGCAAGCAAAAACGCCACACTTCGCGCGTGGTCAGCGATGACGCGAAAGCTCGCTTGTGCGTTTTGCGCTCCGCTACCGTGCTTGGAATCCACCTCATTAACGCCTCTAGATTCTGAAATCTCATCATCGCGCACATATTTTTGCCCTGTGAGTTGCTCGATTTTACTCATTAGCGGGGCGAAAAGCGAAGTATCATAGTTGTTTATTCTCCCCTCTTTTAGCGCATACACGCGCTCTAGCCCCATTCCTGTGTCGATACTTGGGCGTGGCAGGGGCGTTAGATTGCCCTGCTTGTCGCGCTCATACTGCATAAAGACAAGATTCCAAATCTCTAAAAACCTATCGCCCTCGCCACCGAAATAATCCTCGCTACTATGAAAAAACTTCTCCCCTTGGTCTATGTAGATTTCGCTACAAGGTCCGCAAGGTCCTGTATCGCCCATTTGCCAGAAGTTATCCTTATCGCCCATTCGCTTTATACGACTAGGCTCAATATGTTCCTGCCACAGCGCATAAGCCTCATCATCACTTTGGTGAATCGTTACATATAAAAGGCTTTTATCAAACTTTAGCACTTCCGTTACAAACTCCCACGCATACGCTATTGCCTCGCGCTTGAAATAATCCCCAAAGCTAAAGTTGCCAAGCATCTCAAAAAGCGTGTGGTGTCGCGCTGTGTAGCCGACATTTTCTAAATCATTGTGCTTGCCACCCGCACGAATGCAAAGCTGCGAGCTAGTGGCGCGAGGAGGCGTGGGCGTGGGGATTTTGCCTGTGAAAATGTCTTTAAATTGCACCATTCCTGCATTGGTAAAAAGCAAGCTCGCATCATCGGGCACTAAAGGCATAGAATCATACACCTTATGCCCGCTAAAATCCGTGCTATTGCCTCCACTGCCTCCACTAGCGCAATCACTCGCCATAAAATCCGCGCTATTGCCCGCGTTATCAGTTGCTTTGCTTGCTTTATTTTCTGCTTGGCTTGCACTCGCACTTCCTTTGTTGCGTGAAGTGTTTGTGTCTTGCGTGCTTGCTATTTTGCCCTGCTTTTTGGCAAAAAAGTCCAAAAACAACCCTCGAATATCATCAGCCATAAAAAACCTTTTAATTGTCGATATTTTTTTAATCAATAATCAATAATCGTTCCACCTGCCCTAAAATACGCGCTATCTACTCTCAAAATCCTCCAAAATCCCTATAAAAGCCCACAAAATATCCAAATGCTTCTATCACTACAAGGCTAGCTAGCCCTGCGACTAGCCCTGCTAGCGCGTCATCTCCCACTACGCCTAGCCCACCTTTTGCTTCTCTATCGATTTTGCCTACGAGAGAGGGCTTCCATATATCAAACACGCGAAAAAGCACAAACGCACTCCCCACACCAATGGCACTTATTTCGCCAAAGCAAGCGATAGATAGCGCAATCCACACGCCCACCACCTCATCTATGACTATCCAGCCCTCATCGTGGCTAAAGCCCTCTTTGCCCTCATTTCGCGCTTCGTATATATTGACTTGCTTTATAGCAAGTAGCCCCACAAAGACAGCAAGCAAAAATAGCGTTTGAGATGAGAGATAAAGTATCGGCAATCCTAGCACCACACCCGCAATAGAGCCCATAGTCCCACTTGCCTTAGGACATTTGCCTACCCAAAGCACACTCAAAAACGCGATTTGAACGAGATTTGCGAAGTTTGATAGGTTTGATAAATTCGCAGGTTTTGGGGTAGAATCGTTGTTTTGTTGGTTGTTATTTTCTTGCTGATTGTTGCTCTCTTGCATTTATCCTCTTTTTAGAGATTATTTAGAAAAGCCCTTTTTTAGCAAAACCTTGCCAAGCTCTACACCGGGCTGATTGTAAGTATCTATATCTAGAGCGCACCCCACCGCTGAAGTAAGTAGCTCAAAATACGCGATTAGCGCACCTACGCTACGCTCGCTTAGCTCATTTAGCACGATAGAATCTAGCGGGATTTTTGGCAAAATCTCTTTAGGCTTCACGCTAGCTTGCCCCTTGCTAGATTTTATATTAGATTCAACCCCCTCATATTGCAGATTCTCAAGCGATTGCAAAGTGGCTAATCTCTGCCTATCAAGCAGTTCTGCAAACTCCACACCATTTACAAAATCGCTAGATTCTAAAGAATGCAAACTAAGAAGCGGAATCTTAGGGCTACTTGGCAGGGCAGTGGGGGACACACAAAGAAAGGTTACACTTTTATCCACCCTGCCCTCGATGATAAGCTGCAAAAATGAGTGCTGGTCTATACTCCCTATAAGCCCCACAGGGCTTAGCCCTACACGCTTGCCATATTTGTCTATTTTGCCTAGACTCTCCCCCCACAGCTGCACAAACCACGCGTTAAATTCCCTAAAAATACTTGAGTAAGAAAAAAGCGTAGTGATGGGATAGCACTCATAGTTCTTTGCCAAAAAGGACGCTTTTGCCAAAATATGCTCCTCTTTTCGTGCAAAAAATCTCTCCATAAACTCCCTAGCTCCGCGCAATATCTGTGCTATATCATAGCCCAAAAGTCCAAGCGGGACAAGCCCCACCGCACTAAGCACAGAAAATCTCCCTCCCACGCTAGGTGCTATGCTTATGCACTCTATCCCCTCTTTTTTGGCAAAATTTTGCAATGCAGAGCCCTCATCGGTTATGCAAAGCAAGTGAGATTTGCTTTTCTTAGAATCTAGCAAGCAAAATCTAGAAATAACATACTTCAGCAAGCTAGAAGTTTCAATCGTGCTACCAGACTTAGAAATCGCAATAAACAGCGTAGAATCTAGCGTGATTTTTGATAGTGTATGAGGGACACTAAGCGCGTCTGTATGCTCCAAAAAATAGATTTTTGGGGCTTTTTTGTGAGATGTAGCCTTTCCATTTTTTTCTTGATTTGCGGATTTTGCTTGAGATTTCACGCTTGCGGGTTGATTTGTGGATTGCGCTTGACTTTGTGGATTTTGACTTGAGAGTGGCGCATATCGTAGTAAATGATGAATCGCCTTTGCTCCAAGTGAGCTTCCACCCACACCGATAAGGACGAGATTTTCTATGTGGGTAAGTAGCTCCTCATTTTTTGAGACAAACCCCGCCAAATCCTCACAAGCACGATTCTCAAAAGGCAGTGCATAATACCCGCTTACTCCCTTTTCGCGCTCGCGTTGCACTTTGGCAAAAATCTCATCGCCAAAGGGATAGCAAGAAGCACAAGAATCATAAAAATCATATCCAAAACTTAGCATAAAGCTCCTTTACTTTTAAGGCTACGCGCACTAAAGTGGCTTAGCAAATCACCTAAAATATTTTGCCACTTTTGCACGCAAAATCTAGCATAAGCCTAGCAAAAATTAGCACGCAAAATCTAGCACGATTTGCCAAAACCCCACTTATCTAGTGCAAATCTAGTGCGACAATGCCCACACAGCCATATCCACAAGTCGCGTAGAATACCCCATTTCATTGTCATACCACGCAAGCACCTTGACACTTTTGCCTATTGCTAGAGTTTTGTCAGGCACGATTATCGCGCTATATGGCGAGCCGATAAAATCACTTGAGACACATTTTTCCTCATCG
>SAMEA104315431__coassemble_920_pt1 | contig 15200 bp, 10 predicted proteins | sample SAMEA104315431__metabat2_low_PE_013 | metagenome-assembled genome bin SAMEA104315431 (sample SAMEA104315431) | gut metagenome | biome: Monkey gut; feature: monkey-associated habitat; material: faeces | place: China | collected 2013 | reverse complement strand
TACTCCCAATCCAAATCCATAGGGGCTTCTTCTAGCTCTTGCACGCTTTGAGCTCTGCGCCTTTTTTCTAATGCCCTCTCAATAGAAATCCTCATACCGCGAAATACCATAGTTTCATCATAAATCGCTTGTGCAAAAAATTTCGCTAGATACTTGCCATCGCCACCTGTAAAATACGCTTTTTTTGAGCCAATCGTGTTTTGGATAGTCAAAATAATGCTTTTTAGCATTCCATAAGTGATACTATCTTTGGTATTTAGTGGCAGCTCTTTTGGCTCATAAGTGAAGTTTATCCCCCCTACAAGCAGTGGAGATATGCGTCCATACGCGCCTATCATTTCATTAAACCCCGGTAAGATATAGCCACCTTGATGTCTGCCACCGCTCATCACATCTACGGTGATAGCCGTCCCTGCATCGATTATCACACCATCTCGCACACATAGACACGCGGCTTTTCTATCCACACCAAGCCCCATATACTCGGTAGGCAAATCAATAATAGATTCTAAATCATAAGTGGTTTTAAATGTCTTAGTAAGGATTTTTTCATTTTCTGGATTTACGCTAATGTAGTAAATCTCTTCATTAAACATTCTTCTGTGTAGTGAGCGGGGAAGCAAGTGTGTTACCTTTCCATTGCTCCAAAAGTGAAAATGCGTGTTGCCTATATCGCATAGTAGCATAGTGTCCCCTTTATTGAGATGTTATAAAATCGGCAATTTTGGCAAAATCAAAGTAGTATCTGTTGTAATAAAAAATATTTTTGGTATAGAAATGAAGCTTGTTGCTCATCATTTTGCCAAATGTATCTTGCGCTTGATAGACTTTGTGGCTGAAGTTTTCTAAATCTAGGGCGATGATAAAGCTACCATTTTTTTCATAAGTGTATAGCACATTGTTTGCCACTGACATTCCCTCCAAACTAGCGTATTCAAACTTTTTAGTATTTACTTCTCGCAGTGTGTGGTCAAGCTGTGCGATTTTGCCCTCTAGAGTGAGTGTGTATAAATAGCCATTTGCAAAGGTTATGTCTTTTATGTCCTCTTGGTAGCTAAACTGCTGTCCAGAAACAATGCTTATTAGCTTTTTTGGTGTGGAGGCAAATATACGCACATCATCGCCTTGCAAGTAGATAATGTTGTTAAAAAACTTCTCGCTTGACACAATAATATTTCGCTGTGTTTCATAGTTTTGCAAGCTCACAACCAAAATCCTCCCATCAAGTGTGGGGAAAACCACCACAGAATCCAAAAACAATGGCGCAGCTATAAGCTGATTTACCGCTAGGACTGCGCTACCTTTTTGGCTAAAGACGGATTTATAAGATTCGCTATTTTCTCCACTATTTTCAAAATCTTTGTCAGCACTTTCTTCTTTTGCCAAATCCACGCTTGCAAAATCTGTGCTAGATTCTAAAGAAACGATGTGGCTTGTGTTATCGGTGGTTACAAAAGCAAGTAGATTTCCTTTTAGGCTTGCGCTGATAGCACAGCCTTGAGTTTAGCTTGATTTGCTCTTGGGTGCAAGCAGAGTTTTCCTCTTTTATCGGGCAAGTCCCGCTATCAAATGCACTCTCATCAATCACGCTAGCCCTCACTAGCAACATCTCATCACACCCTTTTGCAAAAATATAATACCCTCCAGACTCGTTTAAAAATCTTGCCTCTTTGGGGATAATCTCTTTTATTTGCTTGTTTATGGGGACAAATCCACTTTGGGTTAGAAGTGAGCCGTCTTTTAGCGTAGCTACATAGCGATTGTTTTGGGCTATGGGCGTGGGAAGTGATTGAGAAAAAATAATCTCTCCATCGACTTTGGCAGGTGTATAAAATTTCTTTGAGCTACAGCCTAAAAACACCGTGCAAGAAATAAATACAAGCGTGAAAATCCGCGCAATGCTGATAAAATTAGTCCTATTTTGATTCATTAGTCTGCCCTATTTTATTTCTCTTTTGGTTCTGTGCTTGTTTGGGTGCTAGGTTTTGCCTCAATCTTTGAGCTAGAATCTTGTAAATCAATGCCCTTTGTGCTAGATTCGTTTGTGCTAGATTTTTGCTGTGTGTTAGGTTTTTGAGCGTTTTCCTCGATAGATTTTGTGGATTCTTTGGGTGTTTGAAGTTTTATGGACTCTAGCTTGGTGGATTCTAGCGGGAGTTTATCTATGCCATAATGCTCCATTTGCCTAGCGATAGAATCTAGGCTTGACTCGCTAGATACGCCCTTTAGCACCTCACGAGCTTTGTCAATGTCGTTATTTTTTAGTAGCAAATATGCTTCTTGGACTTTGGCAAAATCTTTTAGAGAGTCGCCTTGTTTCTTGGGATTTTTGGCAATAGTGCTAAGTGCTTGCAAATCCTCTTTTAGCGAAGCTAACTCATAGCTTGCGATTTGAGCGATAAGCTCATTTTTTGATTGGCTTAGCTCCTCTAGCTCGGCTATACGAGCTTCTTTTTGGCTAGAGAGATTTGCATAGATAAATGCATCATAAAGTTTGGGGGCTTTGCTTTTTAGATTTTCTCTTAGCACGGTGTTTTGCGGAGATATAAGTAGCTCATTATATATTTGGCTAATCTCTTTAGCGTTTTTCTCCTCGACATAGTCGCTTGCCACGACTATGGCTATCCATAGCACCACCACAGCGACAATCCCAAGTAGCACAAACTTGTATTTTTTAAATAGCCTCTCTAGCTTAAAGGCGTTTTCTAGCAATTTTTCATCGTTTTGAAACTCGCTCTTTATGGTTTCCAAATCTTTGCTTAGTTTGCTCAAAACTTTACTCCTTACATTTTTGGTTTTGCTTGAAATCTTTTGCTTTATGCGGCTCTACACAGGCTAACTTGTGATTTTGCCTAAAGCATTGGTTTTGGCTTATGCTTCATTGTTTGGGCTTATTTTACTTGCTACCAAACCCACCACTACTGCCAAAGCCCTTACTCCCGCGCTCGCTCCCACCTAGCTCGCTTACCTCGACAAAATCCACTTGCCACACTCTTTGCACGACTGCTTGGGCGATTCTATCGCCTTTGTGGATAGTGAAATCCTCCTTTCCGAGATTTATCAAAATCACCATTATTTCGCCACGATAGTCGCTATCTATCGTCCCCGGGGTATTTAGCACGGATATTGCGTTTTTTATAGCTAGCCCAGAGCGAGGGCGCACTTGGATTTCATAGCCCCTTTCTATCTCAAAGGCAAGCCCTGTGCGAACTGCTATACGCTCCCCCGCCTTTAGGCACACCTCATCAATAGAGTGCAAATCAAATCCCGCAGCCTCAAGCGAATGATAGCGAGGGATAATCGCTTCTTGGCTAAGTCTTTGCACTTTCAAAGTGGGGCTAGATTGCATTTGCTTCTCCAAAATTTTTGTTAATTTTAATCTTACTCAAAGCTAATTGGCTTGTATGAAATGCTTAGGATTTCAAAATCACATTCTCCGCGTGGCAAAGTGATATTGACTTCATCGCCTACCTCCTTGTCTAGCAAGGCTTTTGCGATAGGTGAACCATAAGAGATAAGTCCGCGCGAAGAATCACTCTCTATGCTACCTACAATCGTGTAGGTGGATTTTTTCTCACTATCCAAATCCAAAATTTCAACCGTGCTACCAAAGCTAACCTTATCGTGTGGTAGCTTGGAGGGGTCGATGACTTGTGCTTGTGCTAGCATCTCGCTCAAATCCTTTATCCGTGCGTCAATAAAAAGTTGCTTTTCTTTTGCGGCGTGATATTCAGCATTTTCTTTCAAATCCCCGTGTGCACGGGCAATATCGATTTCTTTTATGATATTTGGACGCTCGACTTCTTTGAGGTTTTTTAGCTCGGAGCAAAGTTTTTGATGTCCGTATTGGGTAATTGGCTGCATAAAATTCTCCTAAAAATATAAGCGCATATAATACCAAAATCTGTTAATCCATTAGCAACATATTTGCGACATTTTGCGCACTTCCATAATATTTTTTGTGCGGGATTTTGTCTTTGTTTTTATGATTTTTATCCTTTGCATTTTGCACACTAAGATACTCCCACAACTCTTTAGCACATTTGATAAAATGCCCATTTTTTGCTCTTTCTAGCTCGCCATTATACACACTCAAAAGGTTATCCACACTCATATCGCCTTGTATTAGCTCCTCGTGCATTTTTGATTCTCCTCTGCCTGCGCTCTCGCCACAAAGTGCATTATAAAAAATATTTGCTAGCCCTATGTAGCGCAAGCCTACAAACGCCCTTGCAATGAGATAATCCAAAGTAGCGGCTTTGTAGCACAGCACAAAAGGTGTGCCTAAAAGTGCCGCTTCTAGTGTAGCTGTGCCAGAGCAGATAAAAGCAAAATCTGCTTCTTTTAGGGATTTTTGCGTATCAAAACTTAGCTCAAACCCGCTTAAATCGCCATATATGGATTCTAGCTCTTTTTGGCTTTTGCTTGCAAAAAATGTGGGGATAACGAGGGTTTTTGTGCATATATTTTTTTGCTCTAGTGAGTGTGCCACCTCTGTAAATGTAGGGAAAATCCGCGCTATCTCACCCCTCCTAGAGCCCGGCATAAACACAATATGCTTTGTAATATTCTTTGTAGAATTTTGTGGATTTTGATTTTGTAGATTTTTGTCTTGTGCGCTTTGTGCTTGCCTGCTTTCTAAGATAGCGAAATCTAGCTCATCAAGCAAAGGGTGTCCTACAAATTCTATCTTTTTGCCCTGCCTTGCTTCTAGCGAATAGTAGCTTAGCTCAAAAGGCAAAATCGCTAGTAATTTATCAAAAAAGGCTTCTAGTTTTTTTGTCCGCCACGGCTTCCACGCCCACACTTGTGGCAATATATAATAATAAATCGGAGCTTTTATCCCGCTAGATTTTATCTTTTTGGCAAGTGGCAAATGAAATGAACTAGAATCCAAAAAAATGATTTTATCTGTCTCTTTTGCAGCGTGTAGCATAGTTTTTTGCGCTTTTAGTATAAATGGTAGCTTTTTTGCCACATCGACAAAACCCATTATGGAAAAATCTTGCGAGAAAAATAGTGGTGTAAAGGCAAGATGATTTGATATAAAATCATTGGCGATAGCGTCTTTTGGGTTGGCAATTTGGGTAGATTCTAGGTTTTGTGTAGTCTGCTCCTGCCTATATTCTTGCGATAATTCTTGCAAGATTTGTTGCTCTAAATTTTTATCAAATATGCCCATAATTTGGATTTTGGGCATATTTATTGGCAGAGAATTTTGCGAAGTTTTTTGCTGCTTATCTTGTGTATTTTCCTCTTTTGGCAGAGGATTTATAGATTCTTTTATTATTTTTCTTATGATTTCTTTTATGACTTTTTGGGCGTGGATATTGGAGCTTGGCTCTAACGCGCTAAGTAGGAGTTTCATAAGCTTCGCTTTTATGTGAGATTTGGGAGTGAAAATCCCTAAATTGTATAACAATTTACTTAATTTTTTATACGAATTGATAAAAATATTTATTTAATTATGCTAAATTACTAGGTTAAGTCAAGCCACACAATGTGGCTTATTACAATACAAAAGGAAAAAACAATGGAATTTGAAGCAAGCCTAAAGGCTAAAAATCTCAAATCCACTCCACAGAGAATCGCTATTTTGCGTGAGATACAAAAAAACGGACATATCGGTGTAGAGGACATTTATCACAATATCAAAAAAAACTATCCTTGTATTTCTTTAGCCACTGTTTATAAAAATGTCGCCACTCTAAATGAAGCAGATATACTGCGTGAAATCAAAGCCCCCACACAAAAGCAAAAATATGAGCTCGCTTGCGACAAACACATACATGTGAGCTGTGAAAAATGTGGCAAACTCCAAGATGTCTATGCCAATGTAGATGCACTGTCAAATGAGTGCAAAGAAAAGACAGGGTTTGACTTGTTTGATATTTCGGCAGTGTTTATCGGCGTGTGTCCGCAATGCGCCAGCAAAGAGAAAAAAGCAATATAAAATCTTTGTGTCAAAATCGCTTTATTTGTGCGTTTTGGCACGAAAGCTAATATACAAGCAAAACTTCCAAAACTTCATAGCCACAGAATCCCTTGCAAAATGTCTTTTGTGAGAATCTCGCAGAATATTTATTACACAAAATATTTATTGCAAGTGGAATTTTGGCTTTCTAGGATTCTAAAAACACGATAAAGCCACGCAAAGTATCACAAGCACTTAAAAATATATTTTTGTGATTCTATATGCGCAAAAATAACGCAAGCGCATTGATAAAATCTAACAAATAATCCAAATAAATCAAGTCAAAAAAAAATAAAGAAAAAAGTCCAAGAAGTAAAATGTAAGAAGTAAAAACCTAGCCTAGAATCCAAACCTAGAATCCATCACAAAGAGATTCTAGGCTAGAGAAATTATCACGCGCTTTTTGGGGAGTGGCTGATATGGTGCTTGGAATCATCGTGCGTATGATTGCCCTCTTGTAAGCTATTCAAACCACCCTGCGTGCTATGAACCCCCTGCAAGCTCCCCAAAGAATGCAAACTCTCCTTGAAGTGCATATCTTTTATCTGCTTTCTTACGCCGTATCGTATCTTTTCTACTTCCATATACAAAAAATACCCGATTACCACGATTGGCAAAGCATACATACACACAACTACAATCACAGACATATCATACTCCTTTATGTGGTTTTTGTAGCTTTAGATTTGCCAAATCTACAAATCTAAAATTTACCAAATCAAAGTAGCAAGAAGCATTCCAAACCTAGCACGCCAAAACAGCTAAAACCACCAAAACTACACAAGCCCGCGCAAAACTCACGCAAACACCAGAAATAATACGAATGCTACGCCTCTACTAAGTCTAGCCACTCAACACCCTCTATCTCTTCCATAGCCAAGACATCTTCTTTTATCCTGTCGCTTACGAAAAATTGGCTTTTAAATCTATATTGTCGCCCCTCTTCTTTGATGATTATGTGTAGCTCTCGCTCGCCTGCGTTTGATTTTGCAAAAGCGGAGATTCTCTCTAACTGTTTTGGGCTTATCTCTCTGCTTAGCACTAGCCCTAGCGGACAGCCGTGCCCAAATCCCACTTCTTTTATGTCTGCTGCTTTGAAATCCTCTTTTGAGATATACTGACCATCTGCTTCCACATAGTCATTTCTCTCTTTATACTCTATGCGGATTCTTTGCTTTTTTGCTTCCTCTAGTGGCAAAATATCAAACACCCTCACTTGGTTTTCTTCCTCTCTCTCCTCGATTTTGCCTTTTAGCACGACAGGCTTATTTAAATCTAGCATATCAAGTTTTAGCAGCCCTTGCTCAAATATGGTGATTTCGATTTCGCCCATCAAGTCTATCACTTTTAGGCTACCATAGATTTTGCCACTTTTTTTGCCGACTTTTTTTGCCACGCTCATTACCTTTACGATAAGCATAACGCTAGAGCCTACTTTTAGTTCCTCGATTTTGTCGATTCCCACCACATTTTTTATGGATTTTATCTCTTTTGCGTATTCATCAAGTGGGTGTCCTGTGATATAGATTCCCAAGCTTTCATACTCATACTCAAGCATTGTCTTAGTGTCAAACTCTTTTATGTCCCTAAAGTCAAAAATCACTTCAGATAGCTCCTCTTTTGAGTCGCTAAAGAGCGAGCTATCAATAGTTTCTTCAAGTTTTTGTTTGTTGCGCCCGATTTCACAAATCGTATCAATATGCTTCATCATACACGCACGGCTAAACCCTAGATTATCCAAGCTGCCTGACTTGATAAGTGGCTCTAGTGAGCGTTTATTTAGCTTTGAGAAATCCATTCTTTGGACAAAATCTTGCAAGTTTTTAAACTCCCCTCCGCTTTTGCGCGTCTGTATAATATCACTTATGACATCTTTGCCCACGCCTTTTATCGCGCCAAGCCCAAAGACGATTTTTTTGGTAGTGCTAGATTTTGGGCTAGAGTCCTCACTAGATTCTATGCCAAAATCCACTTGGGTAGAATCTGTATTTTGCGCGTTTGTGGATTTGGCATTATCCTTAGGCTCTGCTACATCTGCCACACCAAAAAACTCCACAGATAGATTTACATGGGGGGGCAATACTTCTAGATTCATATTGCGCGTTTCTTGGATATATTTTGCTACTTTTGTGATTTTGTCAGACTCTACTGTGAGCTGTGCAGCCATAAACTCGTGCTTGTAGTAAGTCTTTAGATATGCGGTTTGAAATGTCAGCATAGCATAGGCGGCAGAGTGAGATTTGTTAAACCCATAGCCTGCAAATTTTACGATTAAATCCCACAGCTCGCGGGCTTTTTTCTCATCGTGCCCATTTTTTAGTGCCCCTTGTGTGAATTTTTCTTTATTGTCAGCCATTATTTGCTCATCTTTTTTTCCCATAGCGCGGCGGATTAAGTCTGCTTCGCCTAGTGAAAATCCACCGATAACTTGGACGATTTGCATAACCTGCTCTTGATAGACGATTGTCCCATAAGTGGGTTCTAAAATCGGTTTTAGCTCTTTAAACATATAAGTTACAGGGGCTGCTCCGTGCTTGCGATTGACAAAGTCATCTACCATACCTGACTCCATAGGTCCGGGACGCCCAAGTGCGATAATAGCGACAATATCTTCAAAGCAAGATGGCTTTAGTCTGCGAGATAGTCCTTGAAACATACCAGATTCTATTTGGAAAACACCAAGTGTATCGCCACTTTGGATAAGTCTATACACTTCTTTGTCATCGACATCTACTTGGGTAAAATCTATGATTTTGCCATATCGCTCTTTGATTAGCTTTAGCGTGTCATCAATCTGTGTTAAGTTTTTTAGCCCTAGAAAGTCAAATTTGACTAAGTCTACAGGCTCTAGATATTTCATCGAATACTGCGTAACAATCACGCGAGAGCTATCCTCTGCGGCTTGCGAACTTTGCTCGCTAGATTGTGCTACTTCTTGGTTATTTGAGCTTAGTGATTCCGCGCTTTGATTTGCTTCATCTTCATTTGTTTCGTTCTCACTTGTTTGACTTGCGCTAGATTTGGATTTTTTCTTTTTTTTCTTGTTGCGAGAATCTAGTAGTGTAAAAAGTGGAATCTTATTCCACAGCTCATTAGTGCTATCTAGCACGATAGCAGCAGCGTGCCTACCTGCATTGCGATTGAAGCCCTCGACTTTTAGGGAGTTTTCCCACACTTTTTTGGCAAGCGGATTTTGCTCGACTAAGGCTTTGATTTTGGGCTCTAGCTCCCACGCCCCCTCGATAAATTTGCCATCTTTTTCGTAGCCTTGCAATGTGATTCCAAGCTGTTCGGGGATAAGTTTTGCAAACTCATCAGCATCTTTATATGGCATATCTAGCACGCGAGCGACATCGCGTATCACGCCTTTTGCAAGCATTTTGTTAAAGGTAATGACTTGAGCGACATTGTATTTGCCGTATTTATCCACCATATATTTGATGACTTCTTGGCGTCTGCGCTGACAAAAATCCGTATCAATATCGGGCATACTCACACGCTCTGGATTCAAAAACCGCTCAAAGAGGAGATTATACTTCATCGGGTCAATATCAGTGATATGCAGGCAAAACGCTACAAGGCTTCCAGCAGCACTTCCTCTACCCGGTCCTACGGGGATTCCCTGCTGTTTTGCGTAGTTGATAAAATCCCACACGATAAGCATATAGCCCGGGAATTTCATCGAAGAGATGATGTCTATTTCGTATTCTAATCGCTCTTTGTAGCTTTGGTGTTTTTCTTGCGGGATATTTGCTAGTCTCTCCTCTAGCCCTTTTCGCGCTTTGTATTTGAAATACTCCTCATCGCTCTGCATATCTAGCCCCTCTTTTTGGGCGTATTCTTTGGTAAATTTAAAGCTAGGTGGTGTGGGGGGATTGTGCTTATCATCTTTTAAGTCAATTTTGAAGTCTTTGCATTTATCTGCGATTTCTTGGGTGTTTGCTATGGCTTCTGGTATATCTGCAAAAAGACGCTCCATCTCTTTGGCAGATTTGACATAAAATTCTTTGACAGAATGTCGCAGTCCATTCTCTCTGTTTTGCTGCATAGTCTTGCCCATTCCTAGACACATTATGATTTCTTGGAAATCTGCATCATCTTTGGTGGCATAGTGTGCATCATTTGTGGCGATGACTTTTATGTCGCATTCTTTTGCGATTTGCAAAATCTGTGTGTCGATTCTTTCTTGCGCTTTGATTCCGTGCCGCATTATCTCTAGGTAAAAATCATCGCCAAAAATCTCTTTGTATTCTAGTGCTGCTGCCTTTGCTGCTTCATAGCCACCCGCACCACGCATTAGGTTTTTTTCGCTCAAATTTAGATTCCAATCCACTTCTCCAGCCAAGCACGCACTTGAGCAAATCAGTCCCTCACTTCGCTCACGCAGGATTTTTTTGTTGATTCTAGGATAGAAGTAAAATCCATTGATAAACGCCTGTGAGCTAAGATACATAAGGTTTTTATACCCTATTTCATTTTTGGCATAAAGGCATAGGTGAAATCTCTGTGGGGTAGCTTTGTCGCTTAGATTTTCGTTGTTGTGCAAGTAGGCTTCCATACCGATTATGGGATTTATGCCGTATTTTTTCATTTTTGTATAAAAATCAATCGCGCCAAACATATTTCCGTGGTCAGTCATCGCAACAGAAGTCATACCCAGCTCTTTAAGTCTTTTGGCTAGGACTTCTAGCTTGTTTGCGCCATCTAGGAGGGAATACTCGGTATGTAAATGTAGGTGGGTATAGCTCATTTGACACTCCTTTGTTTTGATATAAATTTTGTTGTTTTATGTGCTTTTTATATGTGGTTTGTGAGGTAATATTTATTGCGCATTTTGACAAAAATATATTACAAAACCACAAATATATCTCATATATTTTTAGATAAATCTTGCTTGTAATTTTTGTATTTTGACAATCACTAGCATTATAATAAAAACTCATTTAAGAAGTCTTTAGAATCTTATGAAAAGTGTAAAAATTTATTAAAATTTTTGTTTTTTAAGCGTGTGTAAAATGTGGATTAAAAAACTTTTTATCATAATTTGGCTAAAATTGATAAATTAGAATGTGAGCTAGGGATTTTGCCAAAATTTTGCCACGAGATTTTTATCTAGTTTGTTTATGTAAATTTTGCCGTTTAAGGAGAGAAAATGCGATTTCACACTTTTTTGATAACTTTTTTTTCTGTGTCGATAAGGGTTGCTACAAAGACTGCTAACTATGTCATAGCTATGCTATCGCTACTGTGCTTGCTACCACTGCAAACCACACTACAAGCACAAACTCCTAGAGAACTTATGGAAGACGCCAAAGATGCGGGGCTTTTGCCTATGCCTCAAGGCAAAGATTTGGAGGACTATCAGCGACTACATATAGAAAAACAAAATATCATCAAAAACTATTCGCCCAAATTTACCCCCACTCAAATAGAGCTAGGCAAAAAGCTATTTTTTGAGCCTAGACTTTCTCGCTCGGGAAATATCTCTTGCGCTAGTTGCCATAATCTAGGGCTAGGTGGCGCGGAGGTTATGCCTGCTGCTATCGGGCATAAATGGCAGTCAAACCCACAGCACCTAAACTCCCCCACTGTGTTTAACACTCTCTTTAATCGTGTGCATTTTTGGAATGGTCGCGTAAAGGATTTGTCCCACCAAGCTCAAGAGCCGATGAAAAATCCCGTAGAAATGGCAAACACCGAGCGAGATATTATCGTTACTTTGCAGTCAATTCCTGAATATGTCAAAGAGTTTAAAGCAGCTTATGGAAATAATGTAGTAATAGATTTTAAGCTAATCGCTGATACTATCGCGCTTTTTGAGATGACGCTAAATACACCCAGCAGATATGATGATTTTTTGCGAGGGAATCCAAAAGCACTAAGTATAGAGGAGCAAGAGGGCTTAAGCCTTTTTATCGAAAAGGGCTGCACTAACTGCCACAAAGACATAAATCTAGGTGGGACAATGCAACCATTTGAAGTCAAAAAGCCCTATGAATTTGCTCATATAGGTGGGTTTAAGGGTAATAAAGACGGCGAGGTCAAAGTCCCCACACTGCGCAATATCCTACACACTGCGCCGTATTTTCACAATGGGCAGTATTGGGATATAAAAAATGCGATAAAAACTATGGGGGAAATCCAGCTTGGAATAAAGATTGATGATGAGGATACGCGCAAGATAGAGAAGTTTTTTGAATCCCTAAATGGCAAATACCCAATAATCACTCAACCTATCTTACCACCTAGCACGCTAAAAACCCCTAAGCCAGATTACTAGGCGAGGATTTTAAAAGCTGTTTGCAAAGTCTATACAAAATCCATAGTGGATTAGGTGGCTTTTAGTAATTTTTAGTAGCAAAAAACAAGCTAGATTTGTTAGTTTCATTTGGAAGTATTTTTTGTGCAAAAAATTTGATTCTCTTTCAAGCCTGATTCTCTAAAAAACTCTATGGCTTTTTTGCATTTTTGAAATTTTGAAACCACGCTTTTTAAGTCGTGCTTTTTGCATTACGCACACTTTGTAATATTTTGGCAGATTCTAAAAATAGCAGATTTACACCAAGCTAAGCAAGGATAATAAAAAACAAAATCTAGCAAAGCCCAAAATCTACATTCGATAGTCTCTTGATAGCTGTGCGGCTTGCTCCTCATTTACGATGACAAATTTTGCATCTTTGTTGCGTCTTGATTTTTGCACCTCAATGATAAGTGCATTTGGGTCGCCGTGCGGGATAGAATGGTCGATATATCCTCTCTCAAAAGTGTAGTTGTTGATATGAGACATAAACTCCCCATCGCTTTTTACAGGAAATACCTCATAGTCCTTGTTTATCGACATTATCTGCGTTTTTAGCGACATTTCTAGTCTTGGGTCGGTTGTGTAGATTAGGAAAAATTTTTGATGAGCTTTTTTGTATCGCTCATAGAAGTTATATCCCATTTTTTCAGCATCGCTTAGTCGCATTTTATCAAGCCTTTTTAAGTATTGCCAATAAAATGTCATCGTGCAGTAAGCACTATTTATGTTTTGCTGCTTGAAAAAATTGCTATGCACAGAAGTTGAGCCCATACCCGCTTGCCATATTTTGTTATCTAGCACGGTGGCGATAGTGTTTAGCGCGTTGCGTATCTCATCGGTTCGCTCCTCCCTGCGTCTTCTTATTTCATTGTCAAAATCCGCTACATAGTTTTGCTGGAAACTTTTGGTAGCTTTTATGAGTCTATCTTTACACGCAGTAAAGATTTTTATCTCTTCTTCGGATTTTGCGATGATGTCTTTGTGCTTTTCTAGCTTGGGTGGGAGGGTGGCATCTTTTTTATTGCGCTCTATGACGCTACGAAGTCGATATACTTCTTTTGTGGAAAATTTGACTTTGTTTTCAAGCTGAAGCATTCTCTCTTTTATCGCAGAAATCGCCTTTTTTGCCCCATTGAAATGTAGCTGTTTTTCCAAAAACACATCTGTGTAGATATTTTCGCTTTTTTGCGTCTCTCTGCCTTTTAACTCTTTGAAGCAAAACTCTAGCCCGCGCAATTTTTGCAAATCCTCCGCAAACATATCTGGAGTGATATTTTTATCGCAAAATACCAAAAAATCTATCGCCTTTGTCATAAATCGCTTCACAGCCATATAATTAAGCCTATCCTCACGGGGAATCTCCTCGACATCGGCAAGAGCAAATTTTATGGTATTTGTCTCTGGTGTGTAGTATTGTCGCACACACTCTTCTACGCCTTGAGTAAGCTCGACATTTTTCATATTAAGATAGTCGGTTTGCTTATATATCTCTTCGGCTTGTTGATAGCGTATGGATAGCTCTTTGTAGTTTAGCTCGACATCGGTTTGAGTGCTCCAAAAGTCATATTCTGTTACAAGAGAATCTGGTCCAAACTCTTGATATTCGCTACTTTTTGCATCTGTAATGTGTCCATTGCTATCAGCGCGAAACTCCACAAACATACCCGAAACGGGCAAAAATTTCCTATCCCTCCAATTTTCTGCGCGTAGCTCAAACACCCTCTTTGCAAAATTTATCACCGTGCCTGAGCCTGTCGCCATTGAATAGCGAGTAATCTTTCCGTGCATTTTGCTCTCCCAAAAGACTGATTTTAACTCCAAAATCCCAAAATCACTCTAAGCAAGCTGGCTTCATAAAATCAACTTCATAAAGTAGTGGCAAGCTAAAGTTTAAGGGCTTTCCTAAATGAAACTTTTAAAGCACTTATGATATAATACTTCTTTAGAAATTTTGCTTAAAAAAGCTCAAAAAAGGGCGTAACATTGAAAAAAATATATATATTCTTTGCTTGGTGTGCTTTTTTTGTCGTTTTGACCATTGCTACGATTTTTGGAGATAGAGGGCTTATGGGCGAGCTTGGTAGGGGGCTTGCTATGCTAAATCTAAGTTTGTTTGGCTATCTTGGCTATGTATATTTGCTGTTTTTTATTTACCCTGCTTATGCCGTGTATAAGGACTCGAGCCTAAGTCCAAAGCGACTTAAAGTCATTGGTGGGATTTTGCTTATTTGTGCTGGGATTTTGGTGGTGCAGTTCGCGTTATTTGGCAGTGAGAGGGGTGGAAAAGCAGGCGAGCTACTCATTAGGCAGATTTCTCCTTTTGTGGGTGTGCTAGGCGTGATAATCGCTACATTTTTGAGTTTTTTGGTAGGCATTCTTTTGCTTATGCCAGATAAAATATTTTGGCTAAAAGACAATCTAGGGGCGATTTTTGAGTTTTTGGGGAGATGCTTTGTAAGTGTTGGGAAATCTATTTTCGCGCTTTTGGGCGATGGGCTAAAAACGATTTGGAGTGCCTTATCATCGTTTTTTCAAAGCGATAGTATCAAAGCCTTTAATCCTCCCACAAATAATCACTCTGCAAAAGAAACCAACACGCAAGAAAATATCTATAAACAATCTAGCCAACAACACACACAAAATATTTATAACGATTCTAGGCAGGATTTTAGAGATTTAGGTCAAGATTCTAAGCGAAATCTTCAAAATCATTTAGAGCCTTTTTGGGAGCAAAGCATTTATGAAAATCCAAACAAACCGCATCGCACGGAGCTAGATTTTGATGAAAGGCAAGTAACTATCATCTATGAGGACAAAGACAAAGAGCAAAAAGCCCAAGAAAGCAAGGAGCAAAAATACGCCAAAATGGTGCGACTTGTCGAGGAGGGTGAGGAGGGCGAAGTCCTAGAAATCGATGCTGTCGAA
>SAMEA104315431__coassemble_875_pt1 | contig 15922 bp, 12 predicted proteins | sample SAMEA104315431__metabat2_low_PE_013 | metagenome-assembled genome bin SAMEA104315431 (sample SAMEA104315431) | gut metagenome | biome: Monkey gut; feature: monkey-associated habitat; material: faeces | place: China | collected 2013 | reverse complement strand
AATCTAGCTTTGTATAGCTATCAAATACACGATTGATTTCGTTTAGGTCTGTGCCGACTTTTGATTGTATATTTTCTAGCATTGCATTTATAGTATTTGTGATTTTGCTTAGGTGTGGGTTTGGATAGGATTTTGTGATTCTAGCATTTAGCTCACCACTCTCTACCTTTTGAGCCAAAATCTCTATTTCTTCGACAGCTTTAGCGTCATTATCTAGTCGCTTTCTCATAAGGAAAATATGCTGCGCTATGGCTTGAGATATGCTACCAAACTCATCAATACTACCCGTCCTTAGTGGAGCAAAATCACTATTTGCGCTATCTTTGTTGTCATCTTTATCCCCCTTTAGCTCCTCTTGGAGAAATGCAAAAAAGTCATCAAGCCCTTGCTTTACATCTTCCATAGGCTTCATAACAGAGTTTATACACACGCTTACGACCACAAACCCAAGCAAAAGCAAACCCACAGCTACAAGTAGCGCAGGCACAAAATCGCCCAAAGATTTGCCACTAGCCAAATCCGCGCTAGAGCCCACACTCATAGATGAAGCACCAAAATCACTAGAAGTCCCAGCAAATGAGGATTTGTCATCATCTATGATAAGCAAATACCACCCAAAAGGTAGCACCGCTACGCTAGCACTTCGTTTTTTGCCACCCTCTTTGTAGCTAAAAGTGCCTTTTTGCAGATTGTCTTTTTGTAGTTTTTCTAGCTCTTTTTGCAGATTTTTTGGCACTCTACTAGCAAAATCCGCACTAGATTTTGTAGCGATGACTTCAAGCGCAGAATCAAGCAGTAGCACCTCCCCACTCCCCACTACACTATCTAGCTCATCTATGACACCGCTTAAATCACTAAGTGCGAAATCCACACCGATGACACCGCTAAACTTGCCATTGATGATAAGCGGCAAAGTAGCGATAGATTTCATAGCTTTTTTGTCCCCTTGATTTAGCTCGCTATGTTGATATTCTGCATTTTCAAGACTATATTCCCTAGAAGATATATTCATAGCAAAGCTTTGCTTTGTTTGCACATACCAAGAGCGCGTGCGAAATCCTTGCGCACTATCCCAGCTAGGCGAGGATTGATTGGCTAGAGAATTTTGGATAAGGGTGTTGCCATCTTCTTCATAAGTTACAAAAGCACTTAAGTAGGGCAGTTTCATTGATTTTTGATTGTGAAGTGCTATGGCTTGGGAGAGGACTTGTCTTTGTGCTAGGACATCGTTTTTATCAAGCGTAGAGATACTTTTCGCCATAGAGGACAAATCCGCTTCTATCATTTCTTGAAGCGCACGCAAAGATAGATACGCACTATGCAGATTTGCTTGCCCTATTTTTGCTTCTATGCTAGCACTTGTGCGCTGTGTATAGAAGTAGCCAAAGGCTAGCATAGCGCAGATGATAAGTGCTAGCACACTCATCACAGATAGCAGGAGTTTGGTTTTTAGTGATGATTTTTTGTGCTTGTTAGGTTTTTTGGTAGTTTTTGTTATTTGGGTGGTTTGATTGGTGGAGGTTGATTTGGTGGTGGTATTTAGCTGATTTAGTGTTTGGATTGGCGTTTGATTTGCTTGGCTGTGTGTTTGCATTTCATACCCCTTGAAGATATTTTGCCCCTTATCTTTGCCCTTTAAGGATTTGCAAGGTGGTATTTTACACTAAATTTTGGGATTTTAAGAAGTTTAGTAGGTTTGGGCTTGCTAGAACTTATGCTAAATTTTTGAAAATGTAAAGCCACCACAAAAAGCCACAATGCTCCAACCTCACGCAAACACCCCTGCAGAGAGCACAAAGCTAAAAAGTATAGCTATACTGCCCAAAGGCAAGCACTGCGGTGCTAAAATCTCTCACACTTCTAGCGGGGATAACTCTAGCAGCGATATTTAGGCGATTGTGCCGCAAAAACGCAAAAGAAATCCCACCCTGCATATAAAATCCCCCATTTTTTCGCATACTGCTAAAGCTAGAAAAATCCCGCTTATCATAATACACATATCCATCGACACCAAATCCCAAAAACCCTCCCAAAAACACACTTTTGCGCTTATTTAGGCTAAACTCTGCTAGGGCTTCGATTCCAAGTGAGAGCATACCTAGCACCCCTTCATAATCCCCAAACCCCACATCAGCACTTACATATCCGCGCACACCGATATAGGGAGTAAAAAAGCTATTTACCCCAAATGATAGCCCAAAGGTAGGAAGCCAAACAAGTTTGCCATATATGTCTAGGACATTTGCGCCACCATTTACACCGATGAAGTAGCCGTTTTTGTGCTTGGTGGTGGAGGTTTTTTGTCTTATGTATTCGCAAAGCTCGTTGCAAGGCTGGGATTGTATGGGCTTCTCATCTGCCTTTTTCGCGCTACTTTTTTGCTCGCTAGATTCTGCAGTTTGTGTGATGGATTTTGTATCATTTTCTGCGGATTCTTGGGTAATTTTTGCAGTTTGGCTATCTTGTGTAGTTTGGGTAGTCTGTGTGGATTTTTTAGGAGGGTTTTTTGCACTTATAGGAGGGACAAAAAAGACAAAAAAAAGCAACGCCAAAATAAAAGCCAATCTACCCGTGATACTTACCGCATTTTTGCTATCATTTTTTGTGGCATTTATGCAAGGTATTTTGTTTTGATTTGTCAAGTTCTGCCCTTTAAAAGTGTATAATATTTGCTTTAAGCCCTATAAAGATTCGTTATCACAAAGATTTTATGCAGAAGCAAAATTCTAACCAAATAAGGTTTATAAATGACACCAAAAATGCACTTCCTAAGCAATCAAGCACAAAATCAAAAAAGCATTATTTTGGAGGGTGTTTGGGATTTTCGCACATCTAAGCAATCTCTAAAATCCCTAAAAAAAGCCCTGCAAACGCCCATAGAATCTATCGAATTTGATGAGAGCTGTCAAATCGATTTTGTCTTTGGGACATATTTTTTGCAGCAAATTTATGCTTGCGCAACGGATTTTAGCACCCAAAACCCTTTAGACTCCACCTCAAATACGCCAAATCCACCCAACCCCCCCAAAATCATCGCTCCAAGCCATATATGCCAAATCCTCCAAACCTGCGAAAATATGCGCATAAAAAAGCCACGCACTTTTGCTAGTATGTTTCGCGTGTATGTGCGCGGAGCGAAGCGATTTTGGCGCAAAGCATTTAGCAATTTAGGCCGTTATATTTGTGAGTTTATGCAGAGTTTTGTTGATTTTGTAAATTTCGTGGGTATGACTTTTTATTTTCTTGGCCGCTCTATTTTCACGCGTGAGATTCGTATCGCTCCACTTTTTTATCACATAAACGAATCAGGATTCAAAGCACTGCCTGTGAGCTTACTTACGGCATTTATCGCAGGCTTTGCTATCGGGCTACAAGGAGCTGTCCAGCTAGAAAACTTAGGCGCACCGCTTATGAGCGTAGAGACTGTGGCAAAGCTATCTTTGCGTGAGATGGGTCCTTTTATCCTTGCGCTTGTTATTGCGGGGCGCAGTGCTTCTAGCTTCACAGCAGAAATCGGCGTTATGAGGCTTACAGAGGAGATTGATGCGATGAAAACTATGGGCTTTAATCCTGTGGTTTTTCTAGTGATTCCGCGATTTTTGGCATTGGTGATTATTATGCCCTTTTTAGTTTTTTTAGCCGATGCGATGTCCCTACTTGGCGGTATGCTAGCCGTGTTTGCACAAGTGGGGATTGGGTTTAATGCGTGGGTTGAGCGATTTTATGAGACGGTGGATTGGGTGCATTTCTGGATAGGGGTGATAAAAGCACCATTTTTTGGTGCGGCTATCGCGCTAGTGGGGTGCTTTAGGGGATTTTGCATACGAGAAAACACCCAAGAGCTAGGGCAGGCCACGACTATTAGCGTGGTAAATGCACTATTTTGGTGTATCACTATTGATGCGATTTTTTCATTTATCACCGCAAGGCTTGAGATATGAGCAAAAAAACCTTATTTACGCAAGATTTTGCAAAAGAATCTACCCCAAAAGATTCTACGCAATCTGTAAGCGCACAAAAAGGCAAGCCAATAATTGAGGTAAAAAACCTCTACACCTCCTATGGAAATCGCCTAATCCACGACAATATCAGCTTTAGCATTTACCAAAACGAGATTTTTGGGATTTTGGGTGGGAGCGGGAGCGGAAAATCCACTTTGCTAAAAACTATGGTTTTGCTTCAGCCACCACAAAGTGGCGAGATAAAAATCTTTGACAAAGACATTTGGAAGCTAAAAAACCCCACACATTTTCTAAACCACTGCGGTGTGCTGTTTCAGTTTGGTGCGCTATATAGCTCACTAACAGTGATAGAAAATGTAGGAATCCTCCTTGAAGAATACAGCGACTACCCCAAATCCACCATAAAAGAAATCGCAAAATCCCTAATCGCCAAAGTCGGCTTAGAGCCAAACGCCTATCATCTCTACCCCTATGAGCTAAGCGGGGGAATGAAAAAGCGCGTGGGACTAGCTCGCGCCCTAGCACTAAACCCGCAGATTTTGTTCCTAGATGAGCCTACAAGCGGGCTAGACCCTGCAAGCGCACAAAAACTAGATGAGCTTATCTGCAAGCTCCAAGATGAATTGCAAATGACGATTGTTATGGTTTCGCACGATTTGGATTCTGTGCGTGATACGGCAAATCGATTTTTAATGCTAAAAAATGGTAAAATAGAGTTTTTGGGAACTTTGCACGAGCTAAAAGAAAGCATAAGCACCCTTTCAAGCGATAATCTATTTTTCAGCAACAGAGGAGAGCGACTATGGAAAGACGCATAAATTACTTGCTTATCGGTGGCATATTTTTCGCCGTGATTGTTGCGCTAATAGCGTTTATAATGTGGTTTGGACGGCTAGGAATGAGTAGCGATGAGCGGTTTGGAAAATACTTTATCCAAACTACTTATGACATTTCAGGCATAAGTGCCAAGACACCGATAAAATACAAAGGCATCTCTATCGGCATAGTAGAATCTATCGCTTTTGATTCTAGCAAAGTAGGTGTGGTGCGACTAAACCTACTCATAGAAAAATCTATCCCCATAGCCAAAGGCTCAAGCCTAGTTATCGACTCTCAAGGGCTAGCAGGGCTAAACTACCTCGCCCTAAAGCAAAATCCAGCAGGGGAAATCATCACCCCAAATGATGAGCCAAGACTTGAGCTTGAGCAAGGGTTTTTTGGCAAGCTAAGTGATAAGGCAGATGAGACGCTAAAAGAGGTGGCAAGTATGCTAAAAAGCGTGGATTCTCTACTAAATGAGGAAAACATTTACAACATTAACCGCACACTTTTTTCGCTAAACAAAGCTAGCGCGCAAATCGCCGAGCTAAGCAAAAACCTAAACGAGCGCGTCCAAAATGGGCAATACGATATAAAGGACATTTTAAGCCCTACGCTTCGCCAGAGCCAAAAGACATTGCAAAATCTAGATTCTACGATTCAAAAAGCTAGCAACTTGATTGATAAATTTAACGCAAACCCATACTCTACGCTATTTGGCGAGCAAAAGAAAAACACAAATGGGAGAACAACCAAATGAGCAACGCAAACAACACAAATAGAGTGCCACGCGATACACGCCATATAAACACCACAAAATCTTTTTTGCTAGATTTTGCAAGCGTGCTTATAAAAGAAGCAAAGGTATTTTTAGGAATCCTAACAAAAGGGCTTAAGCACTTTTTTGTCCCACTTTGCGCGGTTTTTGTGGGGCTAAATCTGCAAGGCTGCTTTGATATCAAAACCCAAACACCAAGTGTAGGGTATTATTCACTGCCAAGTGTGGTAGCACCCAAAGATTGTCCATCGTTTTTGCCTATGCGCCTAGAAGTCGAAGTCGCTAGTGAGTTTAACACGACAAATATTTTTATCGAGGGCAAAAACGGACGCATAGAGCCACTCAAAGATGCCCAATGGCTAGACTTGCCATCAAACCTTATCAAAACTTCGCTTGAGGCAAAAGCACAATCCCAATGTATCGCCCTAAGTAGCACAAATATCGATAGCAAAATCCCGCTTTTGCAAGTAAGGGTGTTTAGCTTTGGGATAGCCCAAAACCAAGATAAAGACAAAGAACAAGACAAAGAAAATCTCTCCGCAAGTGTCAATATGAGCCTGCGACTATCTCAAGCCCAAGCAAACGCGTCCTCAAACGCTCCCTCAAGCACGCAAGCAAAATCCAAAGAGCGCAAAAAAAGCGAGCTAAATTCCAATATCCACACCAAAGTAGAAGTAGCCCAAAATTCTACAAAAAGTAGCGATGAGCAGATTTTGGCGATAAAAAACGCGCTTGATAAAGCACTAGATGAAAGCATAGAGCGCGTAAATGAAGCACTCAAAAAAGACTAAGCACATACCACGCAATCCCAGCACGATAAATGTATTTGTGAGAAAAGCATAAGGTTTTAGCACAAAGCTAGATAGTGAGCAAAACAATGAATCCCACAAAATCCCCACGACTAAAGCCCTCCCTCCTGCGCAAAATCTTTACCGCCGCGTCCATAAGGCGGTGGAATGACCAAGCCTGCCCTGTGGAGTTTGTCGAGCTTGACAAGCAAGCACACAAAATGGTTATCGCCTACTTGCTTGCGCGCTATGAGGAGCATATAAATGGCGCGAGTATCGATTGGGAGCGGCTTATCTTGCAGTTTTGCTATGAGTTTTTTGAGCGAATAATCCTAACCGACATAAAGCCCCCCGTTTTCCACAAGCTAACTACTAGGCACAACAAAGAGCTAGTGAAATTCACTCTTGCGACCTTGCAAGGGGACTTAGGCGAGTATGAGTTTTTCTCCCAGATGGGCGAGTATCTCACTTCTAGCGAGCACCTCGCCTCACACAGCCCTAGCCTAGAGTGCGAGATACTAAAAGCCGCGCACTACTACGCTTCTAAGTGGGAGTTTGACATTATCTATCATTTCAACACCAAAATGTATGATGTGCAAAACATAAAAAAAATCATCGACAAGCAGGTAGAAGACCACTACCACCTAGCAGGAATGCAGCAAATCGCGCTATATGAAGATGTGCGTGAGCTTATCACTATGCTAGGGCAGCTAAGATTCCAGAAGCGGTGGAGTCAGACCCCTAGAATCCCCGAAACCTCCGTGCTAGGACACACGCTAGTTGTCGCTATAAGCGCGTATTTGCTTAGCCTTGATTTGGGTGCGTGCAAGCAGATGCGCATAAACCACTTCCTTTGCGGGCTATTCCACGATTTGCCCGAAGTCCTTACCCGCGACATTATCTCCCCTATCAAGCACAATGTGCTAGGGCTAGATGAGTTTATCAAGCAAATAGAGAGCGAGGCGGTGGAGGAGAAAATCCTCTCAAAAGTCCCAAAAAACATACAAGAAGACATTGTGTATTTCACGCAAAATGAGTTTGCCAATCGCTACAAAATCGAGTGCTTCCCCCACTATGCCAAGTCCTGCGAGGAGCTTTTCGCGCAGTTTAATAGCGATGATTATGAGCCAATCTGTGGGGAGTTCCTAAAAGCGTGCGACCACCTAAGCGCATATCTAGAGGCAAAAATATCTATCGCACACGGAATCTCTAGCAAGGATTTAATCGAGGGCGCACAAGGCATACTTGATAAAAGAGGCGATGAAGTCATAAACGGACTTGACATAGGCGCGGTGTTTAGGGAGTTTGAGTAGATTTGGCTTGCTATAAATGCGACAAATATGCTAGACTTTTAAAATTTAAAAGTTTAATAAGGAGTGCGAAATGACTTTAATCGTGGAAAATGTCAAAGAAGAGTTTTTGAGCGCGTTTATAGAAGTGGCAAAAAACGCCAATGCTAGAATTATCCAGCAAGACAATCAAAAAAGCGATAAGGATATAGATTCTAGTTTTGAAGCATTGCGCAAGGAAATGCTAGAGGACTTGCAAAAACCGCAAAACTATGCAGTATTTGAGAGATTAAAAGATAAATGAAGTATTTATCTATCAATGAAGCTATCACTCTACACGATGATATTATGGATACGATGGACGGACTAAAGGGCTTTGATAAATCTCGCGTGGCTTACCTAGAATCAGCACTAGAGCATATAAAAAATGATGATTTTTATCCTAGCTTTTTAGACAAACTCACACATTTAATGTTTTGTTGTGTGAAATTCCACCCATTTTTGGACGGCAATAAACGAAGTGCGATTTATCTTGCAAAAGCGTTTATCAAGCTAAATGTGCCACAAAGTCTGCCAAATGATTTTTATACCAAACTAGAAAATATCGTAGTAAATGTCGCAAGCGATGAGATGAGCAAAGAGCAACTTCGCGATTTCCTAGCAAATCTTTTGTCATTGCAAAATGATAAAAATGCACTAGAATCTAAGAAAAATATTTAAAAAAGGAAATAAATGTATCCACTAGATTTACAAGAAGAGTCCCTAAAGCAACGCGTAGCAAATGATTTTTTCAGCACATTTGATTATGAGCCACTAGATAGAATCGACTTTGCTATCACGCTAAAAGAGAGCAAAAACTCCCTTTTCCCAAATATCTACGCGCTTTGGGCAGAGGCAAAGAGGGGCGATGATGCCGATATTTATGCCTCCCTAGTCCAGCTTATCCTCACAATCGGCGTAAATAATTTGCACAGAATCCACCCAATCCCCGAGTTTATCGGCGCGTTTGACGCAAACAAAATCGCCTTTTTGCCCTACAAATATATCAAAGATTTTGTGATGCGCAATGATTTTGATTGGACTTCGATTACGCCAAGTGAGCATAGAAGCGAGGCATTTTTGCGAATGCAAAGCCTCACAAGTGAGATTTTGCGTGATAAAAGCATAATTTTTTCTTACGCAAAAGACACGCAAGCATTGCAAGACTTTATCAAAAACTCCGTTGCAAAGGGCAAAAATAACCCCATAGAGATTGATTTAGAAAACTTTGATTCGGTGTATTTGCAATGGTATCGCATCGTGCTTCCCACGATAAACCTAAACCAAAACGCGTGGAAATACGCGCGGGATAATCTAATAGCGCTTGAATCAGACTTTTTCCTAGCCGACTTGCTAAGCGAGGATAACACCACGATAAACCAAAACCTGCGAATCTTGCTAAGCAAGAGAGTAGAAAACGCAAAAGAAAAGTTGCATTATAATATCAAAATTGACAAAGGGCTTTTTAGCTGGAATACCGAAGATATTGTTTTCCTAAACGATGACAACAGCACTCACGCGCAGTTTTGGAATCGCTACAAACGCCCACCCAAAGAGGAATTTTGGGATAAAATCTATGAGAGACGCGACAAACTCTCCCCCGATGATATTCGTGAGCGCAAGGGCGCGTTTTTCACACCCAAAATGTGGGTGCAAAAAGCACAAGAATATCTAGCCGAGTCTTTGGGGGAAAATTGGCAAGAGGAGTATTACATTTGGGACTGCGCAGCGGGGACGGGCAACCTGCTAGTGGGGCTAAAAAATGCGCGAAATATTTATGCCTCTACGATTGATTTAAGCGATGTGCTGATAATGAAAGAGCTAATAAAAGATTCAGGCTATTCTCTCGCTTCCACCCAAAGAAATATGCTAGAATCACATATCTTTCAATTTGACTTTCTAAATGATTGCTTTTTTGACAAAGTCGATGAAAAACGAGGCAAGATTTTGACAAAGTCAAAGCTACCCGAATCCTTGCAAAATATCATCAAAAACGAGCCACATAAGCTAGTCGTCTTTATCAATCCACCGTATGCGGAGGCAGGCAACAAAAGAAAAATGAACAACAACGAGGAACAACATAAAAGTGGGGTAGCTACAACCAACAAAACTTATGAGAATTATCAAAGTATTTTAGGCAAGGCGAGCAATGAAGTTTTTATTCAGTTTTTTATACGCATTTATAAAGAGATTCCAAATTGCATTTTAGGAAGTTTCAGTAAGTTAAAATACTTAAATTCGACAAATTTTTTAAAATTTAGGGAAACATTTAAAGCAGAATTTAAAAAAGGTTTTATGTGTCCTGCTTGGACTTTCGATAATGTTACAGGAAAATACCCAATCGGTTTTCTTGTATGGAATTTAGGGGATAAACAAGAAATTAAAAAAACTAAACTTGATATTTTTGAAAATGGTGGCAAACGAGTAGGAAAAAAGAATTTTTATGCTAGCAATGATGAGAAAAATATCGGAGTGTGGTTAGCTTCTTTTCGAGAAAAAAATCCACAGATTCATTTAGCTATGATGGATAGTGGAAGACTTGGATTTCAGCACCAAAGATTATTGCATATCGCAAATCAAGTAGGAAAACAATCACATTCTTTAATAATCACATTAACACTTAGCAATCTAATTCCTTGTTGTGTATATTTTGCTGTGAGACATTCTATTGAGGCGTCTTGGATAAATGACCGCGACCAATTTCTTTATCCAAATAAAAAATGGCGCGATGATAAGCAGTTTCACAACGATTGCCTAGCATTCACACTATTTCACGGACAAAATCGCATAAGCGCAAATATTTCCCCCTCCCCTGCGGAGGGGGATAAAGGGGGTGGGTATAGTGGGTATAGCGGATATATAAACCACTTTATCCCATTTAGCGAATCCCAAGTAGGAGCAAAAGAAGCATTCAAAAGCGACTTTATGGTGCGATTTATCAATGGTAAGCTAGGCAAAGACGACACCGCACAGTCATTGCGAACTAGCAAAGAGAGCGCGGTGTCTGCCTGTAAGGGACAAGCCCAAAGCAAAATCCACAAAAACAATGTAGATTGCCAAAAGCCTAACGACACCGAGCGCACTCTGCCTTTTGACAAAAAAGAAATCCAAGCAAACACGCAAATCTTTATCCCTACAAAGCCACTAGAATTTAGCAAGGAAGCACAAGAGGTATTTAGCGCGGGGCTTGCACTTTGGCGATACTACCACGCCCAAGCCAAAGCTAGCGATAAATACCTAAATGACGCAAGTTTGTATGATATAAAAGAGTATTTTCAAGGACGGGCGCAATCTACCAACGGCAAAAAAGGTAAGATGAACGCACGAAGCGAAGATAATCACTACAATGACTTAATAGCCCAGCTACGAATCACCCTGCAAACCCTCGCTGACAAAATCACCCCCAAAATCTATGAATACGAATTTTTGCTTGAGTAAAGCCACACAAATCAAGTAAAGCTAAAAATACCAAAATCCAAACTCTACTCTAAAAATCTCAAAAACCTCACCTCTCCCCATTCCTTCATCTCATCACTTCATCACAAGCACAGATTGTATAAGTGCGTCTATGTCGCCATCTAGCACGCCGTTTGTATCGCTCGTGGCGTAGTTTGAGCGCAAGTCTTTGACCTGCTGATAGGGGGCGAGGACATAGGAGCGGATTTGATGTCCCCAGCCGATTTCGCTTTTTTCCCCAGCACTCGCACTTTCGCGCTGCTTTGCTTGCTCGATTTCATAGAGTTTGGATTTTAGCATTTTCAACGCTGTGGCTTTGTTTTTGTGCTGACTTCTGTCGTTTTGGCACTGCACGACTATTCCGCTTGGAAAGTGCGTGATGCGAATCGCAGAATCTGTCTTGTTGATATGCTGTCCGCCCGCACCACTCGCGCGATAGGTGTCTATGCGGTAGTCCTTTTCCTCTAGCTCGATTACTATGTCATCATCGATTTCAGGGCTTACCTGCACGCTTGCAAAGCTCGTGTGCCGCTTGGCATTAGAATCAAAAGGCGAGATTCTCACCAGCCTATGCACGCCCGATTCTGCCTTTGCGTAGCCAAAGGCGTTTTCGCCCTTTAGCAAAAACGCCGCGCCTTTTATGCCCGCTTCCTCGCCGTCTTGATAATCCAGAATCTCGACTTTATACCCCCTGCGCTCCGCCCAGCGCAGATACATACGATAGAGCATACTCGCCCAATCTTGGCTCTCCGTCCCGCCGGCACCGGGCTGAATAGTGATAATCGCATTAAGCGCGTCATTTGGGGAGTTTAGCAAAATCTCTAGCTCGGCTTGGAGCAGGGAGGACTCTAGCGCGCTAGACTCGGCAAAAAGCAGCTCTAGTGTGTCGCTATCGCCCTGTGTGCTAGCGATTTCAAAGAGCTCCGCGCTATCGCTAAGGTTTTTGCCTAGCGCGGTGTAGGATTGCAAGGTTTTGGTGATTTTTGCTTTTTGCTTGCCTACCTCGCTCGCTTTTTTGGCGTCCTCCCAAAAATCTGGGGAGCTCTCCATAGCTTGGAGTGTGGCAAGCTGTGCCTGCAACTCATCGGGCTTTAGTATTTCGCCGATGGTGGCGTATTTGCTTGTAAGAGTTTTTAGCAGTTCGCTGTATTGGTAAGAATCCAAGTGGTTTTACCTTTTTGTGCCTAAAGTCGCTAGTTCGCGCTTACTTTATTCTTAAGGTTTTGGGATATTTTGGGGCGATTGCTAGCGGTGCTACAAAAGCCCCCAAAATCTAAAACTACTTTTTCTTTTTGGTGTTTTTGCTTGATTGCTCTGCTTGAGCTTTTGTAGCCGCGTCTATGGCTTCTATGAGATTGCCCATAGTTGTGATTTCAGCCTCTTGGTCATCGATGATTTTTTGAGCGATTTTGCGTAGCACTTCGTCCTTTGAGTATTCAAGCGCGACTTTTGAAGCCTCAATCGCACCTTTGTGGTGTCCTATCATAGATGAGAGGAAATCCCGCTCGGCATTGCCACTTTCTTGGATTTTCATAGCTTGCATCATAGATTCCATAGCTTTAGCGTTTTTCTCGCCAAACGCTTTATAGTCCTTTGATGAAATCTTGGTAGTTTTTAAGCCCTTTTTGTCGATTAGCTCCTTAAATTGAGCTATTTCAGCTTCTTGGGCTTTGATGATGTTTTCAGCCAAAGCGATAACTTCAGGGGTTTTGGCACTTTCCAAAAGTAGCTTAGCAGAATCAATCGCACCTTGATGATGAGGTATCATATCGCTAAGGAAGTCAATCTCTACACTTTTTGTTTGTGAGGGCTTGTTTGCGTGCATTGGACCGTGCATAGCCGATATGATTTTTTGTGATGGGGTGCTTGCGGTAGAATCCGCGCTAGCTTGCGTGGATTCTAGTGTGGCGTGAGAGTGCTCGTGCGCTTGCGAATCGTGCGCTTGTAAGAGAGTAAAAAAGCTCATAATGAGTGCGCCAAATGCGCAAAATGTGAGTTTTGAGAGATTCATTTGAAGTCCTTTTTGTTGATTTTTGTTTTGATTTTACTTGATTTTTGCTTGGCTTGCTTGCAAAAACTAGCCAAATACTTAAGAAAAACAAAACGGCACATTATAATCTAAAATAAAAAACAAATAAAATAAGGTTGCCTAATTTGTGTCGCATTTATCTTTGTGCTTATCTTACGAAGTGGCGTCTTGCAAGGTGTTGTCTTGGTAGCACCTTGCAAAGTAGCCAAAAAGTCAAGGTAAAAAAGCAGTTTTCAGATTGTTAGAATTTGTCCAAAACGCTCTCCAAGCACACTTAAGACTTTATCTAGCCCCACCTTAAGCCATATCTAAGGTAGGATTTTAGCTCGCCTCTCTTGCGCACCATAGATAAAAATCTCATCAAAAAGTATATCCTCACTCCTAAAAGTATAGCTAAACGCTACCCTGCCATTTGGCTCATATCGCTTGCCACCTACGACTTTTTTGTCTTTTTCGTATAGCTCGGATTGGATTTTAGGCGAACCACCTCCGCCAAAAAACACCCGATAAATCGTCAAATCCTCCCCCTCAATAGTGATAATCTCTTTGTGCAAAGAGCCGTTTTTGTAGGTTTGTAGGATATTTTTTCCTCGTTGTTTTTCGTTTTTTGTCCGTAGCGTCTTGCCATCGGCATTATATAGCCATTGGATATGAGAATCCCTGCTATAAGCCACTTTTGATTCTAGCACGCCATTTTGATTGTAAGTGCTACCACTTGCACCACTTGCACTTATCTCAAACTCACTTGCAAGAGTGCCATTTGGGTGGTATGTGCTGATTTTGTTTGCATTTTTGACAAAGGCGATTTGCCCGCTAGGATACCGCCAAGTTTCCCTAGCTCCTTGAGGTGGGTCCTTGCTAAGTGCGTTTGCAAAATCTAGTGGCTTTATGGATTCATAGACTTGCTCTTTATCGTAGTTTTGATAAGGAGAGCTAAGCACGCCATTTTTGTGCAAAGACTTGTGCAAGGGCTTTTGGCTAGGATAATCATAAACGATTTCTTCGCCATCTAGCACGCCATCTTTGTAAAATCTAGAGATTTTCAAAATCGCATTTTGCCCATAAGTCTTTGCCTCTCCGCTTAGAAAATCATCTACATAGTTTTGCAAAAACACGAGATTATCACGCGCGTATCCACTAGAGCTACCATTTTTTCTACCATTTACATAAGTTGTCTTAATAGCGATATTTTGCGCGTCAAAAAATAGATTCTCGCCATTTAAAATGTCGTTTTTATAGTGCTTTTTAGCGATAATCGCACCATTTCTATAAGTGATACTTGCCCCCTCTTTTTTAGAATTTTTATAAGCCTGCGTTGTGCGCGTGCTACGCAAAATGCTAATCACTTCTCCCTCCAAAACACCCTCTCTATAAGGCACTTCTTTGACAACCTCGCCATTTTTATAAATCCTACTTATGCCATCAAGTTGCCTATTTTTGAAGCTTAGGCTAGCCAAAATTGCGCCATTTTCATCATATATATGGATAAGCTGATGCCCTTTTTCATTTTCTTTTTTTAAGTGCAAAATCGCATTGCCATCGCTTCTAGGCGAGGATTTTGCTAGCTCATTATAGGATAGCTGCAATGGCAGTGGAGGGGGAAGCGTAGAGGGATTTTTGGGGTTTGGAATGGATTTTGGCGGATTTGTGCTTGATTGGGTGGTGGCTTTGGGTGCTTGGTTAGATTCTTGGGCATTTGTTTTTGCTGGCACTTGGGGGGTTATTGGTTCTTTGGAATTTTTTTGTAGATTTTTGCTAGAGTCTGGCTTTTGTGCATCTTGGGGGGACTTTTTGGATTCTTGGGGGGTGGATTTTGGTTTTTTTGTAGATTCTGCTTTTGTGAAGTCTTTACTAGGCGAGATTTTTGCAGATGAAGCGGGGCTTTGTGGAGATTTTTTGCTTTGGCTGTGGGAGGATTTGGACACAAGTGTGGTTTGTGTGTCTTTGCTTTGCGAATCGCTTGGAGAGGTTTGACTAGAATCCACCTCATACTTGGCACAGCCAAAAAAAGCGAGCAAGACAATAGCACAAGATAGCACAGATAAGATAGATAAGGGTATGTTAGGCTTTGTGCTTGGTTTTTTTGATTGTATTGATTGCGTGGAATCTAGCTTAGAATCTAAATTTTTTGTAAAATCAATATTTTTTATAAAATCAGTCGTGCCAAAAACCCCTACACCAAAAACTACTTTAGGCTTTGTAATCCACATTTTTGCCAAATTTACCCAAGTTCTAGCCATTTTTATCATATTGCCAAAAATCATCATTTTTCCCCATTTTTCGCAAATTTTCCGCGATTTTGACTCCCCCGACTTTACCCCAATTTATTTTTGCGCTACACAATTTGATTTGCGCATTTGTGTGAATGTTGTGGGTATTATAGCAGATTTTGCACCAAAATCCACATAGCCACAAATAAAGCTATCAACGCCTACAAACTTCTAGTTTCTAGCCAAAAATCTTTGTAAATTTATTACAAAGATTTTGTTGCAAAGGTGCAGTGGCATTTGCAATAGGATTAAGTGGGTAGAATTTATGACATTATTTTTGTGAGATTTTGCACTTTTTGTGTTGAGATTATTTTTGTTTTCATAGTCAAAATTTAGCGTGAATATTTTTATGTTTTCTAAATAACTAATATAAATAATCAAAGTTAAAGATTAAGTCATATATTTTGTAGAGGCATAAAAATTCACACTTCCACCGAAATTTTTCCAACTCCCCACAAATCTTTCACAATTTCTCTTAATTATCCCCACACT
>SAMEA104315431__coassemble_869_pt1 | contig 15989 bp, 12 predicted proteins | sample SAMEA104315431__metabat2_low_PE_013 | metagenome-assembled genome bin SAMEA104315431 (sample SAMEA104315431) | gut metagenome | biome: Monkey gut; feature: monkey-associated habitat; material: faeces | place: China | collected 2013 | reverse complement strand
ACATTTAGCCCGATAACCACAAGCGCGACCGCAAAGTAGCCAAACGCCATTATGGGCACTAAAATCGATGAGATAAGCGCGGATTTGCTATCATCGCCAAAAAAGAAAAACGACACCAAAATCGCCAAAATAAGCCCCACGAAAATCGTCAAAGAGCTATTGGCAAAGACTTCACTCCCTACAAAAACTTCAAATGACGAGGTAAGCGTAAAAGCCTGCAAGCCATTGAATCCAAATGCAAAGCAAAAAATGAGTGAAATCGCAAAGATAACGCCTAGCTTGCGTGAGCCTAGCGCGGACTCTATGTAGTAGGCTGGTCCGCCTTTGTAGCGATGAGTGCCAACCTTGCGCTTATAGACTTGGGCTAGAGTGGATTCTACAAAGGCACTTGCCCCACCCACAATCGCGCTTACCCACATCCAAAATAGCGCGCCACTCCCACCACTAGCAATCGCCACAGAGACACCCACGATATTGCCTATGCCGACCCTTGAGGCAGTCGAAATCATCAGCGCACCAAAGGGCGAGATATGCTCTTTTTGGCTTTTTTCTTTTAGAATGGAGAATACATCGCCAAAGAATCGCACTTGTATAAAGCGCGTGCGGATAGTGAGGTATAGCCCGCACAAAATCAGCGCAAACACAAGCCAATAAGTATATAAAAATCCGCTAGCCTCCCCTACAACCGTGCCAAATAAATCATAAAAATTCTGCATTGCTATCCTTTTTGGTGTCATTACTTTTAAACATTTACAAATTCTATAATAGCGCATTAGGAAGAATTTTGCGCTAATTTTTGCGCTAGCTTTGATTGTGTCAAAAGTTTTTGGTAGCAAGATTTTTTACCAAACTTAAGCGCGTTTAGCTTATTTGCCAAAATCAACGCAAACACATAAAATATTTCCTCATAAATTTTTATTATTAGCGTATAATGCGAATTTGTTTTAAACATTTCTCATATTAGCACCGCATTTTGCCCATACACCACTTGCTTTACAAGGAGTCCAAGTGTCAAATGTCGCCCAAAATCACTTACTAAGACACTCTCTTTTTGCAAAAAATCCCACAAAAAACCTCATTCAATCCCTTGCTACACGCTATGCAAGCCACTCTATGCAAAGCGCGCTAAAGCGGAGCTTCAAGGTGCGATTGGGGCAGAGCGAAATATTGCCAAATGGCAAACCCACAATGCTGTATATCCACATTCCTTTTTGCCACACATTTTGCCCGTATTGCAGCTTCCACAAATATCTTTATGATGAGAATCTGGCCGCCGCGTATTTTGATTCCCTGCGGGCAGAGCTACGCATTATCAAAGACAAAGGCTTTGACTTTAACACGCTTGTCGTTGGTGGCGGGACGACACTCATCAATGAGGGCGAGCTACTAAAGACTTTGGAGCTGTGTAAAAAACTCTTTAGTATCAAAGAAATCTCTTGTGAGAGCGACCCTAGCCACATTGAGAGGGCGCAATTAGAGCGGTTTAGGGGGCTTATCACGCGCCTTAGCTGTGGGGTGCAGAGCTTTGATGATGAGATTTTGCGCAAAATCGGGCGGTATGAGAAATTTGGCTCAAGTGCGATTCTCCAAGAGAAGCTAGCAAAGGCGTGCGGGATTTTGCCAACCCTTAGCATTGATTTGATTTTCAATTTCCCAAACCAAACCAAAGAGCAGCTTTTGCGCGACATCGCTATCGCAAAATCTATCGGTGCGCAGCAAATCACCACCTACCCGCTTATGCGCTCAAACCTCACAAAATCAAAGATAGAGAGTGCGCTAGGCGGGGCTATGCAGGATAATGAGCTAGAGTTTTATAGAATCATTTGCGCGGAGTTTAGCGACTATAAGCGCAATAACGCGTGGGGGTTTTCTAAGGTTTTGGATTGCGAAAATCATTTGGAAAATAGTGGGGAAAATCGCAGTGAGAATCTTGAGGGGAATCACGGCGAAAATCGCGAGGAAAATCGCGCAAAAAATTGTGGCGAAAGTTTTGGCAAGGGAAATCGTGGCAAAAAAAATCACGGGCAAAATCAAGTAACACAAGCAAGCACGCTTAGTGATGAATATGTCAGTGCCAATCATCAGTATTTAGGCGCGGGAAGTGGGGCGTTTAGCTTCATCGGTGGGAGGCTTTTTGTCAATGCGTTTAACCTCAAAGACTACTGCGAGAGCGTGGCTAAGAAGCGCAATGCAAATATCGCTTATGCGGATTTTGCGAGGGTGGATATTTTGCGCTATTTGTTTTTGTGCGAGATTTTCTCTGGCAGGCTTGATATAGAGGAGTTTAATGTAAGCAATGAATGTGATTTGGAAAAGGAATTGCGCTTGGAGATAGCGGGGCTAAAGGCGTGTGGTGCAATAAGGGTGGAAAGGGATTTTCTCAAAAGCCGTGATAAGGGCAATAATAGCGCGGTAGGGAATCTAGATTTTAAAAAAGTCATAGAATGCACGGAGTTTGGGCACTATGTGTGCGTGGTGCTGATGAAAGAATTTTATGCGGGAATGGACTTGGTAAGGGCAGTATTTCGCGATGAGGCAAAGCTAGGGCTTGCTTCCAAAGAATATCTAAAGGAGTGTGCAAAAGGAGAAAAAGCAAAGGAGCAAATCCTAGATATTATGCGCTATGCAAAGGAGTGCTAGGAGAAGCGTGCTAGGGATTTGTGGATAAGAGTAGGCAAAGCTAGATGGGCAAAATCTATTGCCAAAAACTTGTGTAAATCATAATTCAAATGCGCATTTATAAGGTTGCAGATGATATGTTGTAAAATCTGTTGTAATATGTCTGCATATCACATTTTAAGGATTTGCAATGCTACAAAAATGTTTATTAGCGATTTTTGCACTACTCCTTGCATCGCTATTTTTTGCTTCTTGCTCGCTCCACAATAAACACAACAATCAATCTAGCCAAAATAAGCAAACTCAAGGGAAAACGCTAAAGGCACTAGGAGCTACACCAAATCTCTCTTCAAGTCCATATTCGCCTAGACAGATTCCACCAGATAATCCCAAAGATACGCAAATAGCCGTGCGGGTGCAGGGCAATGCCAAATGGTGCTATGCACCGCAATTCTCCGCAAGTGCACAAAACTACTCGTATATGGCACTTATAAGTTGCTCACGCGATGAGGCACTCAAAGCCCGTTATGATGTCCTCTCTCGCCTAGCCTACTACATAAACAACACTTGGGTTTGTGTAACTGCGCCCGGCTCGGTGTTTAGCTCACTTAGAGAAGCGGATATGCTATATCTTAGCCCTTGTGTTATCAATGATGAAAGACAGCAGTGGAAAATCAAAAATGGGCAGTTTTGGAGTGTCGATGAGCGATATAGTATAAAAGATGATGGAGATTTTCTCTACGCGGCGTGGGCTTTTGATGAAAAATATAACGAACATACGCTAGATTCTAGTATGCTTGAGTGGGAGAAAACTATCGCACCAGCGGGGACGCTTAATTTTGGATTTTTGCTATCGTGGGAAGAAAAGGGCGTAAAATACTATGTGAAAAATGACTCCTCATCGACAGAAAAATATCCCTTGTATTACAATGTAGAGAGTGGGCATATCGCTAGTTATGATGCGTTTGTGCCACAGCTAAATTGTATGTATTCTAATCTAAATGGCGGAGATTGGGATTGGGTAGTGTGGGGAAAATGCGATGATACAAAGCCACCAAAGGAAAATAGAGCGTTTTTTAAGCCCGTGCTAATTGGCGAAAAATTAGTAGCTATAAAGGATAGAAATGGCAATTACTTGCGCGTAACGCATTATGGGATTCATTGGGGTGTGCCTTATCTTGCTAAGCCCTCATATATCCCAAAAGACAGCGCAAATGCGGCTAGCTCGGAGTTTATCATCGCTAGAGAATTTCAAGATTGGTTAGCACTTATTAGCGCAAATGAGGGCGATAATCTGCCGTTTTGTCCAGCCCCGGGGAATCCTAGACCTGATTAGAATCTAAATGCTCTAATGAGATTTGTAATAGTAAAAATATAGGGGCAAAATAGGATAAAATATGCGCTCCATAGCGCAGTTTGAGCTAAATCAATGTGCTAGTGAGCAATCAATAAAGACACAAAAATCTATGTTATTCTTTACCTTAGATAGCAATCGATTTTGGAATGGTTTATGAATGTGAGAAAATCAAGTAAAAATCGCTAGGCTTTGTGTCGTAAATGCAACATAAGAAGTAAAAAGTGAGGGAAAAAGTAAGTGGCGCAGCGGACGGGGCTCGAACCCGCGACCTCCGCCGTGACAGGGCGGCATTCTAACCAGCTGAACTACCGCTGCAACCTTAAATCGCGCAATCACGCAAAACACAACGCAAATCTACGCAAAAAGAAAGTAAAAGAGTCGCTAAATCGTGGTGGTCGCTATAAGGCTCGAACTTATGACATCCACCTTGTAAGGGTGGCGCTCTACCAACTGAGCTAAGCGACCAGCGATTTTGATAAGAAAAAGAAGTAATGAAAAAGTGGTGACCCCTAGGGGATTTGAACCCCTGTAGCCACCGTGAAAGGGTGGTATCCTAACCACTAGATGAAGGGGCCACTACTTAATCAAATGGTGACCCGCGTTGGATTCGAACCAACGACCCATTCCTTAAAAGGGAATTGCTCTACCAACTGAGCTAGCGGGTCAGCACCACAGAATCAAAAAAGCAGATTACAAAAATCAAATAAAAGAACAGATTTACGAATCTTCGCACTTCTATCGTAGAGATTCCTATCTCTTAACAAAATTAACAAAATCTAAGCTAGGGATAAAAGCCTCAAGCAAAATACGAACCAAAAGCCCAAATAAAAAGCAAAACGCGATTATATTGTTTTTTGCCTTATTTTGTCAAGGGGTTAGATGATTTTTAGTAGCATTTCTAGGGCTTTTTGGCAAGATTGCTCTTGGATTTGCTCCCTAGTGCCTGTGAAAAAATACTGCTCTATGAGGGGTTTTTCGCCACACTTTTGCACGCCCAAAAACACACACCCCACAGGCTTTTGTGCGCTTCCACCGCTAGGACCAGCTATGCCAGAGCTAGCTAGTGCCACTTGTGCGCCAAATCTATCTATCACTCCGCTTAGCATTTCGCTTACTACTTTTTCGCTTACTGCACCAAAGTCTTGCAGGATTGATTCTCTTACGCCCAAAATCCCTTGCTTTATGGAATTATCATAGCTTACCACTCCGCCCAAAAACACCGCAGAAGCTCCAGCATTTCGCGTAAAATGATAGGCTAGAAGCCCGCCTGTGCAGCTCTCTGCGGTAGCACACATAAGGTTTTGGGATTTTAGTCGCTCCAAAGCGATAGAGTCTAGGCAATCTCCAAAGAGGACATTTGCGCCAAAAAATCCCTTGCACCACGCGACAAACTCGCTAAATTTCGCTTCTTTTGGGCTATTTTGACTTTGCGCTGCATAGATAGTGGCGCATATATCGCTATCTTTTTGACATACAAGGGCGCATTTTTCTAGCATTTCCCCGCACAAAGTCATAGCATCTGTTATTTGCATATTTAGAAAGTAGATTTTGCTTAGTGGTGTTTGGGCTTTTGTTTGAGTATTTGTTTTGGCATTTGGGGAGGTTTGCATAGATTTTCCTTAAACGGATTTTAGAGTTTTTTCATAGATTTTAGTAACTTTATGGTGTTATTTTTGATTTTGCCAAATAGCCAGACGCTAAGAGGTAGATTTATAGAAGTGTGGGGTAAAAAGCGGATAGATTTTGATACTTTTGAATAAAAATGCGATATTTTAGCCAAAATTTAAGAAATTTAAAGTCTATTTTAAGTTAATTTTCTTATCATTTATTGCTTTTTATTTCATTCGCTGTAAGGAGAAGTCAATGTCAGAAAAAAAAGAACCAAAAAAGGCAATTACGGTTCGCCCAGAATCCGTAAAAACAAACGCTAAAGATGTGTTTAAGAAAAAAACGGGGCGTCTAAAAAGGGAGTTTTATGAAAACGAAATCCAAAAACTCCAAGTCGAGCTACTTAAGCTTCAAAATTGGGTAAAGAAAAACAACAAAAAAATCGTCATTATCCTAGAGGGGCGCGATGCAGCAGGAAAAGGTGGGACGATAAAGGCTCTAACAGAGCATCTAAATCAGCGTGGATTTCGCATCGTAGCACTTGCTAAACCAACAGAAGTAGAAAAAACACAATGGTATTTCACGCGCTACATAGGCTCTCTACCAAGCGGTGGGGAAATCGTGTTTTTTGATAGGAGCTGGTATAATCGTGCGGGTGTGGAGAGGGTTATGGGATTTTGCACACCTGAAGAGTATCGTCAATTTATCTACCAAGTCTCTAGCCTAGAGCAAATGCTTATCGCAAGTGGGACAATGATATTTAAGTATTTCTTAGATGTTTCGCGAGATGAGCAAAAATTCCGCATAAAAAGGCGAAAAACAGACCCACTACGAATGTGGAAACTAAGCCCGATAGATTCCAAATCGCTTGATTTGTGGAATGAATACACTGCGGTGTTTGAAAAGATGTTTTCACGCACACATACACCTTATGCGCCGTGGATTATCGTGGATTCCAATGACAAGAAAGCAGCGAGGATAAATCTTGCGCGAGATTTGCTAAGCAAAATCGACTATGAGGGCAAAGACCCATCAAGCGTGTGCTTACTCCCAGACCCTGCGATACTTCACCCATACTCACAAGCCCCACAAGCCTAAAATCTACTACGCTAAAGGTGCGAAGCCTTTAGCGTATTTTTACTTTTCTTAGATTTTCTAGCTTTTATGATTTTTTTGTGGTTTTACTTTTTGCTTGATTTTACTCAATTTTGTCGGCAAAATCTTATCCTAAAAAATCTATCCCAAAGGCTACTTTAGGATTGTTTTAGAGTTTGGCTAAAATTGATTTAAAGGCTCTACCAAGCACAATCTCTCAACAATGCAACCCCTCGTATAAACCCCGCGAAATCTCACACCACCACCCCGTAGCCCGCCAAAATCCCCTTTGCCTCTTGCATTGCCTCATTTGTAGGTGTGGGGAGAGTTGCTAGCTTGTAGGGCAAGCCTAGCTGTGCGTATTTGTGCGCCCCTAGCTGATGAAATGGCAGGAGTTGGACGAGTTGGACGCACTTTAGCCCTTGCAAAATTTTGCCTAGCGCGTGGATTTTGGCTGTGCTTAGAGTATAGTTTGGCACGCACACATAGCGCACCCACACGGGCTTATTTGTCTCCTCGCAGTAGTTGAGCGTTTTTAGCGCGTTTTCCCCGCTAGCACCCGTGAGAGCCACGCAGTCGCGCTCATCGACCTCTTTTATGTCTAGCAGGAGCATACTTGCCTCATCTATGCACTTACTAGACTTTTTAAGCGGGACAATCCCGCTTGTGTCTATCGCGCTGTGAAATCCAAGCACTTTCAATGCGACCAAAAAATCATACAAAAATTCGCTTTGCAGCAGTGGCTCGCCTCCAGAAATCGTTACCCCACCGTTTTGGTAGAATTTTTTATAGGGCAAAATCTTTTTAAGAATGTCTTTTAGATTCATCTCTTGTCCGTTGCGTGTGTCCCAAGTGTCAGGATTGTGGCAGTAGAGACAGCGTAAGCGACAGCCTTGCAAAAACAGCACAAAGCGCACGCCCGGACCATCGCTCCCGCCGAAGCTCTCCATAGAATGCACGCGGGCTTTTATGTCTTTGTAGCGGTTTAGGAAGTCCTGCAAAATCAGTGTTTTCATCTGCCAAAAGCCTTATGTTTGAGAGTCCAAAGCAAGCCAAAATCTTAACATAAATTGGCTAAAATATCGGGCTTAAAAAGCTAATCAAAAAGCCATAAAAGCTTTTCAAGGAGAGAAATATGCACACGCAAAAATCAAACTCAATTTTTATAAAGGATATAAATGACTTTAGAGATTAAATACGACAAACAAGGTAAGATTTATAGCCCTTTGCGTGAGAAATACTTTGTCGCCACTCCAGAAGAAAAAGTGAGGCAAAATTTTGTCTGCACTCTTGTGAATAAATATGGCTATGATTTAGCCCAAATGGGCGAGGAGCTACAAACAAAAGAGGGCAAAGGTAGCGCAAGGGCTGATATTGTCATTTGGAAAACCACGCAAGATAAGCAAAATAAAAAATCACCGCTTATTGTCATAGAGTGCAAAGCAGATACTATTCGTATAAGTGAGGCGGATTATGAGCAGGGCGAGAGCTATGCGCGACTTGTCAATGCGCCGTTTTTTGTAACGCACAATAGCTATGAGACAAGATTTTGGCGTGTGAAAAAAGATAAAATGCCGGGCTATATACAAGAAATCGCTAGCATTCCTAAAAATAACGATTCGGACAAAGATATACAAAAAATGCTTGATTCTCTTGTGGTATTCAAAGAGGACGAGTTTGCCAATCTTTTGCACAAATGCCATAATATCATACGCAATATTGAGAAGCTAGACCCAGCCGCTGCTTTTGATGAGATTTCTAAAATCCTTTTTATGAAAGTCTATGTCGAGCGTGAGCTACTCAGTGGCGAAAAAGAAAATAAATTTACGCTTGATTATATCGAACAAGCAAGGAAATTTAACCCTGATTATCTCTATGATACTTTTGAAAAGACAAAGAAAATCTTTGCCAAAGATTTGATTTTTTCCAAAGATGAAAAAATAAATCTTAAAGAGCACACTATCTTACGCATTATCAAAGAATTGCAGATTTATAATCTCTCCCTTACTTCTACCGATGTTAAAGGTATAGCGTTTGAGCGGTTTTTGGGGCGCACTTTTCGTGGAGAAATAGGGCAGTTTTTCACGCCTAGAAGTGTGGTTGATTTTATGGTAGAGATGATAGAGCCATTAGAAAACGAAGTCATTTGCGACCCAGCAAGTGGTAGCGGTGGCTTTCTTATTCGCGTGTTTAACAAAGTGAGGGAATCTATCCAAAAAGATATTATAAAACAATATGAGGAGTTTAAATTTAAACTCATAGGCGACAAAAACGATGAGCAAATCACGCAAAAACAAGCACAAGAGCTCAATGACAAATTCCAAGCACTTCAAAAAGATTTGCAAGTAGATAGTGTGGATTCTAGGCTCTATCATCTTTCAAATCATTGTATTTTTGGCACAGATGCCAATGATAGAATGGCACGAACCTCTAAGATGAATATGATAATGCACGGCGATGGACACGGGGGAATCCACCACCACGATGGGCTTTTAAATGTCAATGGGATTTTTGAAAATCGCTTTGATGTGATTCTTACCAATCCACCCTTTGGCGCACAGGTGGAAAAAGAAGACAAGGTCCAAGATAAAGACACGCAATTTGAGATACAAAAAGATGGAAAAGTCAAAAAAGAAACAAAAAACGGCAAAGAAGAGTGGGTAGCAAAAGATAAAAATGAGGAGATAATCCAAAGATATTATGATATTTATGGCAAAGAGACTTATCAACAAGCGCAACTAAAAATCATAGAAAACATAGGCAAACCAATAGCTTCGCTCTTTGCGCTAAAAGAAAACTCCACAAGTGATAAAACCGAGCACTTATTTATCAATCGTAGTTTAGATTTGCTAAAACCAAGTGGGAGAATGGGTATAGTTTTGCCAGAGGGCGTGTTTAATACGCCAAACGCTCAATATGTGCGTAAATTTGTCGAGGGTAGAGCGTTTTTGCGTGCGGTAGTATCTCTGCCAAGTGAGACATTTTTAAGCTCTAAGGCAAGTGTGAAATGCTCAATTTTATTTTTGCAAAAATTTAGCGAGGCAGAGCAAACAAAATGGGATAATTTGCTAAAAACCCACAAAGAAACCTTAGAGCAAAGCCACCAAAATGAGCTAGATTCGCTAAATGCCATTATCTCATATCGCAAAGAGCGCGGAGAAAAACAAACAAAATTTAGCGCAGAGGATAAAAAACGCGCTAAAAACGCATTAAAAGAGCTAATCGAGCGCATAGAAAAAGAAGCGTTAAGCAAGACAAAAATAGATTTTGATTACCCTATATTTATGGCGGAGCCAGAGTTTGTAGGTATCACTAGCACGGGTGAGACGGGGGATAATGTGCCAAATGAGTTGTTAGATAGTGATTTTGAGATATTAGATAACAAAAAAGTGCCAAAAAACAAAGGCATAGCCACGCATTTTAAAGAATTTTTGCAAACGCATAATATAGCGTGGCATAGCTTAAAAAAATAGTGTAAGGATAAAAATGATTTTTCAAATGCACCAAATTGGAATACAATTCAAACAAATAAAAGGCTACAAATGACGCAAATTCCGCTAGATAGGCTTACAATGCTATTTTCTTCCGCGCGACTAAATGGCTATACAGATGCGCAAAAGCACGAGGAAAATCTAGCCCTTATTGGCACTATCTCGCACAAAATAGGCATATTAGAGATTGTATTGCGAAATAGAGTTGATAGGCTTATGAGCGATTTGCAAGGGCAAGATTGGCTTATGTCTTTGCCAAGTAATATCGAGCCAAAGGGCGAGCTGCAAACGCAAAGCCGTGATAAATTTATATCCACCCAAAGTCTAGGATTTTGGGTAAAAATCATAGAGCATTACAAAATCCACAATAAGATTTTTGACAAGGACTTTTTGGAGGATTTAAATTTTAAAAGATATTATCCCAAAAACAAAAACCGATTTAGTCGGGGTATGTATTTTAGGGATTATCACAAAGTTAGCGCGATTTTGCAACTATTGCGACTAATAAGAAACCGCGCCTTTCACTTTGAGAATCTCTACAAATTCACAGATAATGGCTATCCTAGATTAAATGTAAAAATCACAAACAAGCATTATCAAAGCATTTATATTGCCATAGAGCCAAGCAAAATCATAGACTTTCTAAATGACTTAATCGCTAGCTTTAATAAAAGACTGATAACTTACGGGGAAAATGCGTAGTGAAAGAGGAAGTAAAAAGTGCAAGAAATACAAAAGGTGGCGGAAAAGGTTCCGCCTAGAAAACGAGAAAATTATAGCACAAAAAACTAAAAATAAACTTAAAGGAAAAAAAGAAAATGAGCAAGATTCAAGTGGTGTGGTTTAGGGATTTGCAAACTTGGAGCGTGGCTTTGCAAAACACTCAAAAAATATCAAGTAAATTTAGCCTTGCAATGTTGCGCGAAGTTTTGATAGATTTGACAAAAACAAGAATTTTTGTAATAGATGATAATAAATTCTACCAAGAGCCAACTATTTCATCAAAAACAAATCTTATCACAGCAAGAAAACAGGGTTTAGGCAAAGAATTTAAGGTTAAAAAGCGTGTTTTGATATTACCAAATGATTTAGTTATTGCCAAAATGCACACACAAAATGGGCTTTACGCCTTTGCAAAAGAATCTTTCGCCTCTACAACGACTTTTGCCCCATTTGAGATTGTAGAGAGCAAAATCAACAAAGACTATCTTTTTATAATTTTAAAAATGACTTTGCAAAGATTGCAAAAATTTGATTCTGTAAAGAGGGAAACTTATACAACAGATGAGATTTTAGATTTACAAATCCCGCTTCCACCGCTTGAAATCCAAAATAAAATAGTCGCTGACATTCACGCCGTGCAGAATAAAATCAAAGCATTGCAAGAGGAAGAAAAAAGGCTAAAAGATGAGATTGAAGCATATATATATATAACTCTTGGCTTACAAAAGCCACAAAATACAGCAAAACAAAAGGTTTTTGTCGTGCGGTTTAAGGACTTAGAGCGTTGGGATATTTCGTATAATCAAAATATCTATAAACAAGAGAGCAAAAACACTAAAATCGATACATATCTATTGCAAGAGCTTTGTGATATAAATCCTAGCGTAGATATGAAAGAACTCATCAAGCAAGATAACAATGTGAGCTTTATCCCTCTGGAAGTGCTCGAAAATAACGGCAAGAGCTTTGCACCAATATCCAAAAAAGCCTCTTTGCATAAGGGCTTCACAAAATTTCAAAACGATGATTTGCTATGGGCGAAAATCACGCCTTGTATGCAAAACAAAAAATCTGTGGTTGTGAGTGGGCTAGAAAATGGCGTAGGCTTTGGTTCTACGGAATTTTTCGTGCTTCGGGCAAAAGATTCTCATAAAACAGATATACATTTTATTTTGCAGATTTTGCGAACGGATTTAGTCATAGAGCAAGCAAAGCTACATTTCAAAGGAAGTGCAGGACAACAGCGAGTGCCAAAAGATTTTTTAGAAAATCTGCAAATCCCGCTCCCACCGCTTGACACTCAAAAAGAAATGGTAGCACATATAGAGCAAAAAACTTCACACATACAAAAACTCGCACAAGAGAGAATCGCACTACGCAATAGTATAGAATCCAAACTACAAGAAATGCTGATGGATTAAGGAGGTAAAATGACTAAACTTTATGGAATATTGCAAGATTTAGGGGAATGTATAGAAACCAAAAGTATTGAATATGATTTGCAAGAATACATTGGCAACAATGGTTTTAGTATAGAAAAATACAAAGAACTAAAACCTTTCAGCTCAAAGGGTGGTATAAGAACTTTTAGGGGCTTTGCCGACTCTAAAACATTAGCTCATTTTTCTATACCTGATGAGCATTATCAAAGAAGTATTGATAAAAACCATAGAAAAAAGATTGAAGAATATATCATAAAAAGCTCTCAGGATAGTATTTATTTTCCAGAAGTAACGCTACTTTATATGTATGATGATACCTTATCGCCAGATGATTTACCGTTTCAATCAATTATTAAGGATTTTACAAACAAAAATAAGGACATTCAATCTTTATCTACTATGTATGCTTTAGGCATTTATTCTCTAATCCTTGAAGAAAATAATAAACTATTTCGTTTAGATGGTAATCATAGGTTAGAGGTTTTGGGCGAAGCAGCAAATCAGGGCATACAAAAAGATAAAAATAAAAAACGGACAAAGAATAATATTTTTAAAACGAATAGGCTTATTTCATTTTGTATTATTTTAACGCCGAGAGTTGAAAATTATTCTATTGAGCATCTATATTTCTATTTGCTTAATGCAAAGGCACTTCCTATTAACTCTATAAAAGTGTTGGAGTTAATTACAAATGCCAATAAAGATAATTTTTTGAAAGAATTTATTAGCAAAGATGAAAATTTATGTCTATTGGATTCTATTAAAGAGAGTTGGAAAAATTTTGATGATGATGAAAAAGAAGTTTTATTGCGTGTCATAAATGAAATAACAAATGAAATAAGAACAATAGATACAAATAATAACGAAAAACGAATATCAATGAATGAATTAAAAGTTATATTAGAACAAAGCATAGGTATTTATATGGATGCAAAAATGAAAAAAGATATATGGGCGTTATTTGTTTTATAAGATTAAAATCTAATGATAGCGATGACACACAAAAGAAACTAAATAAATTTTATGAGTGGGTTGAAAAATTCAGCTATGATATTTCACATTTTAAAAAATTTGGAGATTTGTATGAGGCATTTGCTAAATATAATGATGAAATGCAACGAAAAAGATATATTTTTGTAGCTATGGAGTTTAATGGCGATTACATCAAAATATATAAAAGTGCTATTGGGAATGTGATACAGCAAATTAGGGGACGAGATAGTCGTATAAATTTTGAGCTTATACCCATAATGAAACCAAGTGGCGATGTGGTGATTCCGCAGAAAATATTTGATGATATTGATAAATGTGCTATATCTATAGCTGATATAAGCACAAACAATATCAATGTAATGCTTGAGTATGGCTATGCAAAAGGTAAAGAGGGAAAATATGCTATTGTTTTTTATAACGAGGATTGGAATAATGAAGTGTTAAAAGAGTTGGAGGGAGCAGACACTAATCATATCAAAAAAAAATAAGGCTGATTTACAAAATAAACCATTTGATATACGCGTAAATAATCATAACAAATGGAAAGATAAGAATGAACTTGAAGAGAAAATACAACAAGAGTTTGAAAATTATCTTAAAGAAAATAACTTAGATTAAAAATTATTTGAGAGTATGACTAAAACAATGAATAACAACATAATCCTATACACCACAAATGACGGCAAGGCGCAAGTCGAGCTTTATGAGTTGGGTAATAGTGTATATTTGACACAAGATGCGATTGCTAAACTTTTTGACACCTCACGAGAAAATATCACAATGCACATTAGCAATATCGTTAAAGACGGGGAGTTGAGCGAAGATTCAGTATGTAAGGAATTTACATACTGCCAAAGACGGCAAATCTTATAACACCAAATTTTACTTAATTCAGAGATGATTTTGGCTATCGGCTTTCGCGTGCATAGCAAACGCGGAGTGCAGTTTAGAATCTGGGCAAATGAGCATTTGCGCAAATATCTACAAAAGGGCTTTTTAATTGATAATGAGAGGCTAAAAATCTTAGTGATGACTTTGTGCCAAAATTTACACCACAGACAAAAGAGATTCTCTCACAAAAAGGAGTAGATAAAATCCACCTAAAATAGGCTATTTGCTAAAGCTAGAAGCAAAATCACAGGATAAGATACCTAGATAGAATAAATCCCCTCCTTATATTTGTCATATCTTTTTCCTCCACTTCTTTCCCCCTCCACTTCCACTAGACGCTAAATCACCAAAAAACACATTTTGCCCCCCCTTTTTTTCTTAAGCTAGTTAGCCTTATTTCGCGCTTGTGAGAGGTTTGATGATTTTTTTGTAGTTGTAGGGGGCTAGATTTTCATCAAGCTCTAGCAAATCCTTAGCAGGTGCGCGGTTTACATCTTTTTCATCGTGCTCATCATAGTAGATGTCGCCTTTTTTGTGTCCGTCCATATCGGCTGGGTAGCGCAATAGCCCCGGTGCGTATTTTTGGATTTCTTTAAATCCTAGATTGGAGGGAGTGATAGTTATGCCATCTTTTTGCGCTAGCACTACAAGTAGCCCTTGTCCCTCTTTTGCCATAGCGATAGATTGCCCCATTATGCGAGCTGCTTCAGTAGGATTGTGGAATCCTGTGGAGTTTTCCGCATTGACAAAATCCGCCCTCATTTGAGATTTTCTATGCAATTCAAGCACTTCTTTTAGCGCGGCAGAGATTTTTTTGTCATCAGCTTTGCCATCAGTTTGGTATTTTGCTAGATTGCCCATAGCGGCGCGGACATTTTTTATGTCTTCGATAAGGCTTACTATGGCGTATTCTGCACTTCGCTGCATAGAAGCGATAGAAGTTTGTATGCTATATACTTGGGCTTTTAGATACTCTTCAGGCTGTGCGTGGCAGGATTTGCACGCAGCATTGACACTCTTAAGCGGAGAGGTAAATTCGTGGCTTGTGATTTTTTTGCTTCCACCTCGTGTATAAGGCATATGGCAGTCCGCACAAGATACGCCATTTTGAGCGTGGATGCCACCACTTGCAAATTCCGTCTCTGGGTGTTGGATTTTTATCATAGGAGCTTTTGTCTCTTTATGCACCCAATCCTGCGGGAATTTCTCGCGCACTTTGTCATAGTAGTCATCAAGCATTTCGATTCTAAATGGCTCGCCCTTTTTCCACTCACTCCAAGGGAATGCAAGTGTAAGTCCATCTACGGTTACTTCTGTTGGCTTGTTGCCATCACGCCAATAATCAATCTGCTCATAAGTCTTTTGTGAGCCATCAAGCCATTTTGCGTTTGGATTGCTAGCGATAGATTCACCCATAGTGGCGACTTTTGAGCCTGTGGATTTGAAGTAATATTCCACATGGCATTGCGCACATACAAGGGTTCGCATTTCTTGGCGAGATGCTTTTATGCCTTGTTTTGCGTCTTTTTCATAGCCCCTATCCACAAGTGCTTCTATGAGGGCTGGGCGAGTAAGCCGCAAGCTCATATCCTTTGGAGAGTGGCAGTCCGCACAAGTAAGCCCCATTCGTGTGCCTCCGTGAAGTCCTGTGTGCTCTTTGCTATCGGGTGCTTGATTGTCCATTGTTGGGACATTTTTTATCATTGTCCAATACTTCGCGCTATTAAACTTCACAAAATCCCCACCCGCTACATTATCAATAAGCCATTT
>SAMEA104315431__coassemble_732_pt1 | contig 19556 bp, 13 predicted proteins | sample SAMEA104315431__metabat2_low_PE_013 | metagenome-assembled genome bin SAMEA104315431 (sample SAMEA104315431) | gut metagenome | biome: Monkey gut; feature: monkey-associated habitat; material: faeces | place: China | collected 2013 | reverse complement strand
AGCCTAAAAATGCGCGAAGCTATGAAGCTAAAGGATATAAATGAAGCCATACAATCCCTAGAATCAGCCCTTGCAAAAAATGGCAATCTGCAAATAACTTCTGCTTCAAATACTGCTTCTACCACCTCAAATCTATCTCAAAATCCTGCGCAAACCTTTGCTGTGGCAATGAATGATTTTGCCTCACAAAAAGCACCGCAAGAAGCATTACAAGAACTGCCACAAGAGAGTTTGCAAAATCCACAAAGTGCGGACTCTATTTCACAAAATTTGCAAAATCCACAAAATCAAGCGCAAGATTCTCATAGTGCAAATGACAAAGCAAAATTTGATGAGCTAGTAAAAAGGATTTATGACCGCTCTTATGAGCTTGGCGAGGTGTTTAGCGCGTGTGTGGAGTTTGACTATGTGGATAGTGGCGTGCTGTATTGGAAATCTAATCCAAATGGAGAACAAAAAGAGCAACTAAAGCGCGGATATAGCGTGATAGTCCTACTTGCAAAAGAGGTGTTTGGCGAGGTAGAAATCAAAAATACCTATAAAGATTTTGCAAAATCAAATGAACAAGAAGCAAATACACAAAATACGCAGTCAAATGCGACTTCCGCAGAAATGCCTCCACAAAGCGTAGAAAACGCAGAGAGTGCAGACTCTACAAATGCGGATATGACACAGGATTGTGCCCAAAATCTTACACAAAAATTTCTATCTGAAAATAAAGAACTCATAGCAAGTATCAAGGAAAACTTTGGCGCGAAAGAAATGCGCGTGCAAAACGACTAGCAAATACTTTATAAGCAAATAAAACCAAACAATGCAAAACAATCAACATACACCAAAGCAAGATTTTAGTGGCTTTGAAGTGATTGTGCCAAATAAGATTTTTTGTGCAAATGTAAAAAATTTAAGCAAAATCGCGTTGAATATTTTGGAGAAAAAAGAGAGAATCTTTGTGCTAAGTGGAGCGGTAGGCAGTGGCAAAACCGCACTTATACAAGCGATTTTATCAAGTATGGGCGGGGAGTTTGGAGCTGTCAGCTCGCCTACATTTGGGATACGACACGAGTATGGCAGAGTAGGCAAAAAGCCCCAAAGCACAAATAATGAAGCAAGTAAAGAGGAAAGCAAAAGTAGGGATAAAGAAAAATACGGAGATGAATATGAAGAAGTATATCACTATGATTTGTATAATGTAGATTTATATGAAGTTTTAGAACTTGGACTTTTGGAGTGGCTAAGCCAAGATGGCTGGCATTTCATTGAGTGGGGTGAGCAAGTGTTGCCATTACTAAAGTCAAGTGGCTTTGAGTGTGTGGAAGTGAGTATAGCGGATAGTTTGGATTTGCTAGATGAGATGATAGGCGACAAGGACAACGCAGAGTGTAAGAAAGAAGCGATACAGCGGAGTGCAAAATTTGATTTTCGCGCTCATCGTTGCAGATTTTATAAAATTTCTCCATAAAAGCACTAAAAACATTGAAAATTAAGACAATGCCGACTATAATACCAAGCAATTTTTGTTCTAACTAATTTTAATAAAGCCACAAAATCTAAAACCCTAAAATATTAGGACATTATAAATAGGAAATGCCAAAACACAAGGAGTGAAATTGGGAGAGCATAAGCTAGAAGCCAAAGATTTAGCTAAACATATCAAAAAAACCAAAATCGTAAATGGCATTTCTTTATCGCTTGAGAGTGGCGAAGTGGTAGGACTTCTAGGACCGAATGGAGCGGGAAAAACCACGACTTTTTATATGATTTGTGGACTGCTAAAGCCTAGCTCTGGGGGAGTGTTTTTGAATGGGGAGGATTTATCAAACTATCCTTTACACAAGAGAGCAAATCTAGGCATAGGCTATCTCCCGCAAGAATCAAGTATTTTCAAAGATTTGAGCGTAGAGGAAAATCTAGCATTAGCTGCAGAAGCTACATTTAAAAACCAAAAAGCAGCCTCGCACAAAATCGAGCAAATGCTAGAGGCATTTAATATCGAGCCTATACGCAAACGCAAAGGACTAAGCCTAAGTGGTGGGGAAAGACGGCGCGTAGAAATTGCCCGTGCGCTTATCAAAGAGCCGAAGTTTATTTTGCTTGATGAGCCTTTTGCTGGGGTAGACCCTATCGCTGTGATTGATATTCAAAAGATTATCCAAAAACTTGTGGAAATGGATATAGGCGTGCTTATCACCGACCATAATGTCCGCGAAACGCTATCAGTATGCCAAAGGGCTTATGTGATAAAATCTGGCTCATTGCTTGCAAGCGGAAGTGCAGATGAAATCTATCAAAACTCCCTTGTGCGCCGCTACTACTTGGGCGAGCATTTTAGGGCATAGATTTGGCAAGGGGTAGATAAATGGCACAGGCTTCTATGCGACTACGACAAAATATCAAAGGCAAGCTATCCAATACCTTAAAAAGCTGGCTACCGATTTTGCAGGGGGATTTATCCGAAGTCGAAGAAATCCTAAAAGATTGCGCTATGCAAAATCCATTTATCAATATAAAAAATGCTAGGGAGGAGGATTTTGGGAGGGTTAATAAAGCAAGTAAGGCAAGCAAAAAAAGCAATAGCATAAGTGCAAAATCTAGCATAAGCGAGAAAATCGAGCAGCTAACAATCGCAAAAGATAGCTTCTATGAAAACTTAAGAGCGCAGATTTCTCCTCCGCTTTTTCCCACAGATATTAGTCAGCAAATTGCCTTTGATATTATTGAGGGGATTGATAGTGAGGGGTATTTTAGAGAGGATAGCGAGGCGTGTGCTAAGAGGCTTGGCGTAGAGGAAGCAGAGTATGAAAAAATAAGACTACGATTTTGCTACTTAGAGCCTCGTGGGGTAGGGGCAAAAGATGTGCTTGAGTCGTTTTGCTTTCAGCTAGAATCAAGTGGCACAGATAATGATACTTATGAGCTTTGCACGCAGATAATCCACAACCTAAGCTCGCATACCCAATACAAAAAATCGCCCTTTTATGAAGAGGCGATGAAAATCATACGAAGTTTTAAAAATCCACCCGGGCTAGATTTTGACTATGAGGAAAGTTATAAAATCCCTGATATTTATGTGCTTGAGGAGGAGGGAAGTGTAATCGTGCGAAGCAATGATGAATACTACCCGATAATCGAGCTAGAAAATAGAGAATCTAGGATTGACACCCTAAGAAATAATAGAAATGCAAATATGGCAGATACACTCCAAGATACAGACAAAGACACACAAATCTACATAAAGACAAAAATCAAAGAAGCACGCGATTTGATAGACGCGCTTGAGATGCGCAAAGCTACGATAAAAAAAGTCGGGCTTATGATAGTGGATTATCAGTATGATTTTTTTATGGGAGGGGAGATGAAGCCTATGAAGCTAAAAGATATTGCTGAAGAGCTAGGATATGCGCCAAGCACGATTTCGCGAGCGATTTCTAATAAATATTTGGAGTGCTCAAGGGGGATTTTTGCGATAAAGAGCTTTTTTACCACTGCGATTGAGGGCGATGTAAGCAATGCTTCAATAAAAGATTTTCTAAGCGAAATCATAAAAAGCGAAAACAAGAAAAAACCGCTAAGTGATTTAAAAATCCTAAAAATGATAGAGGAAAAGTTTGAGCTAAAAATCGTGCGCAGGACGATAACCAAGTATCGAAAACAGCTCAATATCGCAAGCTCAAGTGAGCGCAAAAAACTCTATGAAATAGGGTATTAAACTTTATAAATATAAGCTAAAGAATCCCAAATGCAAACAGCGCAAAAAAATCCACAAAATTACAACAATATAAAATCACAAATCAGTGAAACATTTAGCGACACGCAAAAAGAGCAAAATCTAAGCAATGATTGCTATGAATTTTTGGCTAGCAGTGCGGATTGCAAACTAATAAAGCAGCTTGATTTAGAAGCCTTTTTTACATATTTTGCTACATTTCTTGCGCGTAAAAAGGCAATGTATTTAAATGGCGATTTAGCTGTGTATAAGAAAATGATAGATGAGCTAGATTTGGCATTTTGTGATAGTATCCACCTGCCACAAATCCCACGCGTAGATTTGCTAGAACCTGCGCTAATGCACTTAAATAAAAATGGAAATCTGCATTTAAGTCAAATTTATAACATTAGCAAGATTTTGGGGTATTTTTGCACTTTGCAAAAACATATCCAAAAAAACTCTCAAATCCCTGCTAAAAGCACTCTAAAAGAGTGGATAGAAAAAATCATTTTCCCTCCAAATTTACTAGAATCTCTGCTTATTTTTACGCAAAATGGCGAGATAAAAGACGGCATTTTCCCGCAAATCGATTCTATAAAATCCTCTATCTCAAATGTCGCTTTAAATATAAAATCCGAACTCTCTGCGCTATTAAATTCTAAACATTTAGAATCTTACTTGGTTGATAAGCAAGTGCATTTTATTTATGAGTGTCAAACACTTTTGCTAAAAGCTGGTTTTAGTAAGGCATTAAATGGCAATATCTTAGAGCGCACGCAAAGTGGGTATTTTTATGTCCTGCCTAGTGCTATTGCTAGGCTTTATGAGCGACAAAATGCCTTGCGAGATAGTCTTGAAGTAGAGATAGCAAATATCGCTAAAAATCTATCGATTTTGCTTAAAAAGCATATTTTGTTTTTGCGCTTTATTGATAAAGAGTTTGATAAATTTGACTTGCTTCAAGCAAGGCTAAACTTTGCAAAATCTAAAAATTTGGAATTTATCTTGCCTTATGCCGCTAGCCAAAATCCAAAAAAAGCAAAGCAAGTAAAAGATATTTCAAGTTTTTATAGCGACTCTTTAAAAATCATTTTGCACGATTTTTGCCACCCGATTTTAGCAAACCCAAAGCCTACAAATATCATCTTTGACAAAGACGCACTTATCCTTACAGGCGTGAATGCGGGTGGTAAAACAATGCTATTAAAATCTATTTTAAGTGCGGTGTTTTTAGCCAAACTTCTAATGCCTATGAAAATAAATCCACACAAAAGTAGGATTCCCCACTTTAAGCAAATCACTGCTATCATCTCTGACCCCCAAAACACCAAAAATGATATTTCTACTTTTGCGGGACGAATGCTTGAGTTTAGCCAAAATTTGGGGCGAGAAAATATGCTTTTGGGAATCGATGAAATCGAGCTAGGCACAGATGCTGATGAGGCAAGCTCTCTTTATCAAATCCTGCTAGATGAGATTCTAAAAAGGGGTAATAAAATCGTGCTTACCACTCATCACAAACGGCTTGCTTCGCTTATGGCTGGAGATTTTCGTGTGCAGATGAGTGCGGCACTTTTTGATGTCAATCTAGGCAAGCCTTTGTTTGATTTTTTGCACGGAAGCATTGGCAAAAGCTATGCCTTTGAGAGTGCGGAGAGGTATGGGATTCCTACAATTTTGGTTGAGAGGGCAAGGAAGAACTATGGAGAGGACAAAGAGCGATTAAATGAGCTTATAGAGCAATCTAGCAAGCTAGAAATAGAACTAAAATCCAAGCAAGAGCAAGCACAAAAAGAGCTAGAAAATCTACAAAAAAAATCAGCGCAATATGATGAACTCATCATCGCACTCCAAGAAAAATTTGCAAAGAAAGAAATGGCAATGGAGAGAGCATATAAAGAAGCACTAGATATACTCAAGCAAAAAGCAAATGCAATGAGTGAAGCACACAGAAATATCAATATTGCTCATAAGATTTTGGAGTCTTTTTATGCACAAGATGATGAGGGTAGAGATGAGAGTGGCAAAAATGCTGGACACACAAAAGCGCACACTATAAACGCGCCAAATCCAAAATCTAGCTACAAAAAGGGTGATACTATCAAGTATAATGGCAAAAGAGGCAAAATCCTAGAAATCCACAGCAAGCATTTTTTGGTAGAGCTAGATTCTGGTATGAGGCTAAAGGTGGATTTTGCAAAGGCAAGTGCAAAAAGCCACTCAAATCTTTTGCCTACTCACAAACTCCAAAAAGATAGCTCAAAAAGTATCTCAACAAAAGGCTATACCCTAGAGCTAGCACATAGTGGCGCAAGCCCTAGTCTTGATTTGCACGGATTTCGCGTAGAGGAAGCGATAGAGGCTATGGAGGATTTTATTTCTCAAAGTTTGATAGCTGGATTTGATGAGGTGGCGATATGCCACGGACTAGGCGGTGGCGTGCTAGCAAGGGTTACACGCGAGTTTTTAAGCACACATCCAAAGGTGGTTAGCTTTTGTGATGCACCACCAAAGCTAGGTGGTATGGGCACGCAAATCGTGCGATTATAAATATGCTTTTGCAAAATCTTAAAAAAGCGTAATTTGAGATTTTAGGCATTGGCAAAAGGCGCGCAAAAAGGACTTGCAAAAGGTTTTGTTTGGTGGTGCAAAACACACGCTACGACAAAAATCTATAAAAGCATTTTTACAAAGTGGGCGACACAATTTTTTGCTTATGACTACTTGGTAAAATATTTCACAAAAACACTTCGCAACGCTTCTTGTAACCCATCGATTACAAGCACACTCCTTATCGTGAAACTTTCGCTTTTATCCCCTCTTTGTCCGCGCTAAATTCTACTTTGTCCCCGTCTTTTAGTTTGTCTTCTAGTATCAGTTCGGCAAGCCTATCCTCTATCTCCTCATAGAGTGCGCGTTTTAGCGGACGCGCTCCAAACACAGGGTCAAAGCCCACACTTGCGATAAACTCCTTTGCTCTAGAATCTAGAGTGATACTTATATCGCGCTCTTTTAGTTTGCTAGCGATGTGGGCAAACATTATATCCACGATTTGTGTTATCTCGCTTTGTCCCAAAGGATTAAAAATTACCATATCATCAAGGCGGTTTAGAAATTCTGGCTTAAAGTAGCCTTTTAGCTCATCTTTCACGGCATTTTCGCGCTTAATTTTATCCTCTATTTGCATTATTTTGTCGCTACCTATGTTGCTTGTCAAAATGATAATGGTGTTTTTGAAATCCACCGTTACGCCTTTGTTGTCCGTTAGACGCCCATCATCAAGCACTTGCAAAAGCAGGTTAAACACATCGGGGTGTGCTTTTTCGATTTCATCAAAAAGTAGCACGCAATAAGGCTTCCTGCGCACCGCTTCGGTAAGCTGTCCTCCCTCCTCATAGCCTACATAGCCCGGTGCTGCTCCCACAAGGCGCGAAACCTCGTGCTTTTGCATATATTCGCTCATATCAAAGCGCACGAGGTTTTTTTCACTATCAAAGAGAAATCGCGCCAATGCCTTAGCGGATTCTGTTTTGCCCACGCCTGTGGGTCCCAAAAAAAGAAAACTTCCAATAGGGCGATTGCTATCGCTAAGCCCTGCTTTGTTGCGCTTGATTGCCCGAGCGATTGCCTTTAGCGCGGCTTGCTGCCCGATGACAGATTGGGCCAGTTTTTCCTCTATGCCTAGAATTTTCTCTTTTTCGCTTTGGAGCATTTTTTGGATAGGGATTTGCGTCCAGCGACTAATGATTTTGGCGATACTCTCTTGGGTAACGGCGTTTTTTAGTAGCGTGCCTCCATCTTGCATTTGCTCCCATTTCTCATTGAGTGCTTTTTCGTTTTCTATCGCTTTTGGTAGTGTGTCATAGTCGATTTTGGCGGCATCTTCGAGCTTGCCCTCGCGTTTGAAAATATCACTATTGCGCTTTAAATTCTCGATTTCATCTTTTGCTTTGGCGATTTGCTCAAAGACAGATTTTTCATTCTCAAACCTCGCCTCTAGCTTTGCCCTCTCCTCATCGGCATTGCTGATTTGCTTTTCTATCTCATCTAGCCGATTGCTCGCACTTGTGGAGTCTTTTTCCATTTTTAGGGCTTCTTTTTCGACTTTTAGATTTTGCACCACGCGCTTTATGTTTGCAAGCTCAAATGGCTCAGATTCGATTTGCATTTTGAGCTCGGCAGCTGCTTCATCGATTAAATCAATGGCTTTATCAGGCAAAAATCTATCCGTGATATAGCGCGATGAGAGCTTGGCAGCAGCCACAAGCGCGGAATCAGTGATATTTACTTTGTGGTGGGCTTCTAGTCGCTCCTTTAGCCCGCGCAAGATTTGTAGTGACTCACTCACGGTTGGTTCATTTAGTGGCACAGGCTGAAATCGCCGTGTGAGAGCGGCGTCTTTTTCAAAGTATTTGCGGTATTCTTTTAGCGTGGTTGCGCCGATAGTGTGTAGCTCGCCACGAGAGAGTGCAGGCTTTAGGATATTTGCCGCGTCCATAGAGCCCTCGCTCGCCCCAGCACCGACAATAGTGTGAATCTCATCGATAAACAAAATCACATTGGCACTTTTTTTGACTTCATCGACAACCGCCTTTAGTCGCTCCTCAAACTCGCCTCGATACTTCGCCCCGCTGATAAGCGCACTCATATCAAGCGCGATTACGCGTTTGTTTTGCAAAGAGAGTGGCACATCTTTTTTGATGATTTTTTGGGCTAGTCCCTCTACGGCTGCGGTTTTGCCTACACCGGGCTCGCCTAGCAAGATTGGGTTATTTTTTGTCTTGCGTATGAGGATTTGCATAAGTCGCTGTATCTCCTCATCTCTGCCGATGACAGGGTCTAGCTTGCCCTCTAGTGCTTTTGCTGTGAGGTCTATGCCGTATTTTGCTAGGGCTTGGAGGTTTGAGTCATCGTTTTGGTTTAGGATTTTGCTTCCTGCGCGGATTGATTGAAGTGTCTTTGCTAGCTCGTGGGGGTCTATATATTTTCCCAAAATTTGCTTAAAATCATCGCTTTTTAGATTGGCAATGATGAAATTATCTAGTGCTACGAAGTTATCGCCATTTTGCGTGGCGTGGGCTAGGGCTAAATCTAGTGCGTTTTTTAGCTCGCTTGATAGAGAGATATTTTCACTTGATACACTAGAGGATTTTGGTAGGGATTCTACCGCGCTTTTTGCTTCTAGCTCTATTGCTTGTGTTTGTGCCTCCATTTTGTTTAGGGCTTGGTTTAGCAGGCTTTGATGATTTGCTAGCATAGCCCAGATGATATGCTTGCTTGTTAGCTCGGCATTGCCTGCGTGCAGGGCAAGCGAAGCAGCAGAATCTAGCGTTTCTTTGAAATGATTTGTAAGTTTGTCAAAAAGAGAATTTTGCATTTTTCACTCCTTAAGATTTGTTTTTGCGTTTTTAGTATTTTGTATTTGTGTGTATTGTTTGTTTTCTTTTGTCAAAAACAAACTTTATACAAAAGGCATTATAATACTTTAGTCTAAACATATAAACTTTTTTTACTCATTTATTGTTAAGGTTTTGAAAATATAGTTGAGAATCTAGCAATAATTTTGCTTTGTTGCTTGTTTTTAAGCGTTTTTGTGGGATTTGGCTTGATATTTGCTAGTTTTTGGATAAAATACGCCTTTGCTTTTAAGCCTAAAATATTTAGGATTAAAGACTTTGGTTTAGGCGGGATTTTGCAAATTTTTAAGCACGATTAGGAGAAAAAAGACACGATGAATAAGAAATACTTTTTCTTGGGCGTAGGAATCGCATTTGTTTGGGCTTTGCTAGCTTTTAGCAATGTGTTTGCTATCTCACAAGGCACTCAAAAGCCACAAAATCCACAAGCAGACAGGAAGCAACGCGCTCAAGCGATTGAGAAATTTTCCAAAACCCTTTCAATCATAGAATCTTACTATGTAGATGAAGTGGGGGTAGAAGAGATTGTGGATAAGGCTATTGATGGACTTATAAGCAATCTAGACGCACACTCTGCCTACCTTGATGAGAAAAAATACAAAGAGCTAAAAATCCAAACCAAAGGCGAGTTTGGCGGGCTAGGAATCACAGTGGGGCTAAAAGACGGCGCACTTACCGTAATCGCCCCGCTAGATGATACCCCAGCACAAAGAGCAGGGCTAAAAAGTGGCGATGTTATCCTAAAAATCGAAAATCAAAGCACGATAGGAATGAGTATAGATGATGCTGTGAATCTAATGCGTGGCAAACCAAAAACACCTATCACTATAAGCATAGTGCGAAAAGGCGAGGGCAAGCCTATGGAGTTCAAGCTCGTGCGCGACATCATCAAAGTCAAATCCGTATATGCTAAAAAGATTGAAGACACAGATTATCTTTATTTGCGCGTAAATTCATTTGATGAGAATGTAACACAATCTGCAAGTGCAGCCCTAAAAGAGCATACAAAGATAAAAGGGCTTGTGCTAGATTTGCGAAACAATCCGGGTGGACTGCTTGACCAAGCGGTGGATTTATCAAATCTCTTTATCAAAGACGGTGTCATCGTATCCCAAAAAGGCAAAGTCAATGAGGAAAACATAAGCTACAAAGCCACAGGTAAAGCACCATACTCAAAGCTACCTATCGTAGCCCTTGTCAATGCAGGCACAGCAAGTGCTAGCGAAATCGTATCAGGTGCACTCCAAGACCACAGACGCGCTATCGTGGTGGGTGAGGAGACATTTGGCAAAGGAAGCGTGCAAATGGTAATCCCCATAAGCTCAAATGAAGCTATCAAGCTAACTACTGCCAAATACTACCTACCAAGTGGGAGAACCATACAAGCCGTAGGTGTCAAGCCAGACATAATAGTCCATCCGGGGAGTGTGCCGCAAAGCGATGGCGGGCTTGAGATAAAGGAAGCAGACTTGCGAAATCATCTAGAGAATGAACTTCGCAAAATCGATAACAAAGGCGAAAAGCCAACCGAATCCAAAAAAGAATCTCAAAAGCTAATCTCTCAATCAGACATAGCCGATGATATACAGCTAAAATCTGCCATAGATGCTCTCACTGCGTGGAATATCCTAAGCGCAGAGAAAACACCAAGTGCCAAAGCTAACTAATGTTTTAGCTTAGTGAGAATCTAAATTTTAGATTTCTTTCGTGTTTTGTGTGGCTGTTGTTTGTTTTAAGGGTATAGTTTGCAGGGGGTTTGGTAATAAAGGCAAAAAATGGCAAAAGACTTAGCCACTTCTTTATCTCATATAGCTATCATAATGGATGGCAATGGTAGATGGGCACAAATGCGTGGCAAAGGACGCAAGGCTGGGCACAAAGAGGGGGCAAAAAAGGTGCGCGAAATCACTACTTGGTGTGCCAAAAATCATATTGCTTATCTCACGCTTTATGCTTTTTCCACAGAGAATTGGACTCGTCCAAAGCAAGAAGTGGATTTTCTACTAAAACTACTTGAAAAATACCTAAAAAATGAAGCAAAAACTTATCATAAGCACCAAATAAGATTTCGCGCTATTGGCGATATTAGCGCGTTTGGCAAGACGCTGCAAAGTCTCATAACGCAGCTAGAATCTAGCACACATAACTACACAAATCTAACCCAAGTCCTAGCACTCAATTATGGTTCAAGAGATGAGCTAGCTCGTGCATTTGGCAAAATCCTAAAATCTAAGCAACTAACAAAACCTACTCAAACACAACAAATGCTACAAACGCTACAAAAATCTAGCGACATACAATCTCTAATAGCCAAGAATTTAGACACTTATGATTTGCCAGATGTGGATTTGCTTATACGCACAGGCGGGGAGCAGAGATTGTCAAACTTTTTGCTATGGCAGGCAAGCTATGCGGAGCTTTATTTTAGCAAGACGCTTTTTCCAGATTTTGGCACGCGTGAGCTAGAGCGAATTATAGTGGATTTTAGCAAGAGGGTTAGGCGATTTGGCGGGCTATGAGGCAAAAACTAGCACAATCTAATTGCAGGAATTGACAAAGATAAAAGCAAGCCAAATCTAATAAAATCCCAAAAACACTTTAAGGAGAAAAAATGATAATTATCCCAGCTAGACTTTCCTCCACGCGCTTTCCAAACAAGATTTTGGCAGACATACAAGGCGAGCCGATGCTAGTAAAAACTGCTAAAAATGCTAGCAAAATCGATGAAGTATGTATAGCTTGTGATGATGAGGGAGTGCTAGAGCTGTGCAAAAGCGCGGGACTGCGCACCCTCATTACTTCTAAGCACCACCAAAGTGGCACAGATAGATGCAACGAAGCGGCAAAAAAGCTAGGGCTAAATAGCAAAGAAATCATCATAAATATTCAAGCAGATGAGCCGTTTTTGGAATCAGCCGTGATAGAATCGCTAAAAGACATAATGCAAAAAGGTGCTTGGATGGGGAGCTGTGCAAAAGTGATAAGCCAAAACGAAATAGAAAATCCAAATCTTGTAAAAGTCGTGCTAAATAAGCAAAATGAAGCGATTTATTTCTCTCGCGCAAGCATTCCTTTTTGGCGGGATAAAGAGTCCAAAAATCCACCGATTTATTATGGGCATTTGGGTGTATATGGATATAGCGCAGAATCTTTGGCGGAGTTTTGTGCTTTGCCAAATGAGCTAGATTCTAGTCCGCTAGAGCATATCGAAAAGCTAGAGCAACTTCGTGCTATATACTATGGCAAACGCATACAAATGGCAATCGTGCAAAGCCAAAGTATTGGCATAGACACAAAAGAAGATTTACAAAGAGCATTGGAGCGATTTCAAAAATAGATAGATTTTCTAAGTGATTTTGCTATGAGGGAAATTTGCAAAAACGGATTATGACAAAAATAAGATTCAAGCAATTTTGTTTGCGTAAAAAACTCTTAAGCAATTTTTGGGTTTCAAAAAATCTGCGCTCTAAAAGTTTTAAAAATCTAGCCTTGCAGGGCGTTTTGGACTTGGGATTTTATATCCTCATATAAAAAACTCTCTTTGAAATTATCTAGCTTGCCTCCTGCGGCGTTTTTGTGCCCCCCGCCGTTAAATACTTCTTTGCTTAGCTCGCTTACATCGCACGCACCATTTGCCCGCAGGCTAATCGTGCCACGCATATTTATATCCATATAAAAATCATACTCCTCATTTTGTCGTAAAAAGCGATTGGCAAGCACGCTAATCCCACCCATACAATAACTCAAAAAGCCCCTTTTGTCGCCATAAAAAATCGTGCAATTCTCTTTCATTCCCTCCAAAAGTTCGCATTGGATACGAGAGCAGACACTATCCATTGTTTCTTTATCTGGTGTGCCTTTTAGGGCGAGCTTTTTTAGCATAAACACAGCGTTGTCAAATTCTACCGCACCTTTTTGCAAATACTCAAATGCAAAATCCAAAAGGGCAAATTTATACGCCCTATGAGGTTCATCAAACATAAAGCGATTTAGCTCATTGCTCATAGCTATCATTCCAAGCGCGACTTTGCCAAACTCAAAATTCTCTCCATCTTCTAGCCAAATATCTATGGCATTTATCATTTCTATGAAGTCTTTTAGCTTAGATAGATTTTCTAGTTTTTGATTTTCTAGCGAAAACATTTTTGGTAGCGTTTCATAAGTGATTTTGCTAGCACAGCGCGTATCATCTAAATGATACCATTCATAGATTTTGGCACACTCCTCGCCACTTATGTGGTGGTCTAGCAGTAGGGCTTTGACATTATGTCCGTTTGCTTCATAGCTTGCTATTTTTTCATTTAGCCATTTTGCTTCACTAGGAGTTAGGTTTAAATCCGTGATTAAAATCAAAAATTGCTCGCCACTATCGCTAGAATCTAGCTTTTTATCAGCCTTGCTATTTGACTTGTCGCTTAGCTTAGGGCGAAACTTTGATTCTAGTAAGCTAAGCGTGGAAGTCATATTGCCTTTTGTGAGTTGCGCGTCTATTTTTGTGCAGATATGTTGTAGTCGCACGCTCACTTCTTTGCCGTAGTTTGCGTTAAAAAAGCAAATATCATCAAACACTTTGTTTGCGACATATTGACAGCCATAGCCGTCCAAATCCGTATGAGAGAGATGAAAAACTTTCATTTTTATTCCTTATGATTTGTTATTGTGATAGATTTAGCTTTGTGTGCTTAGGCACTTCTAAAGCTAGGCTCAATGATTCCCACAAACTCATATTTGGAGTTTATATCAATTTCTGCGGAGCTAAGAAGCACGACATCTATTCGTAGCTCTTTTAGTTTGTTGTATAGCGGACGCCGTAGCTTTGGTCCTGCTACGATGACAAAGTGCAGGATATTTTTTGCTTTTAGCTCGCCTACTTTGGATTCGCACGCTTCTAGTAGCTTTTGGGTTTCTCCTGTGCTTAGCAAAATCAGCCCAAAATCTGGGTCTATGCGGATTTTGGAGTTTAGATATTCTTCATCAAGCGGTGCAAAGGTAAGAATTTTTAGGCTTCCATCATCAGCGGCAAATGTATGCGTTATCACTCGTGCGAGCTTGGAGCGGACATTTTCTACAACTAGGTCAATATCCATATTTTGTTTATCTACGATAGTTTCTAGGATAGTTAGCATATCTCGTATAGGCACTTGCTCAGATAGTAGCTTTTGTAGCACGGAGCGAATCATAGCTGGGATTTTGCGTGCTTCCTCGATAAGTGCTGGGTAGTCCTCTGCCATTCTGTCTAGGATTTCTTTGATAGCATCACGCGTGATAAACTCTTCTGCGTGTCGCTTGACTAGTTCGCTGATATGTGTAGAAACCACCGTGCTAGGGTCGATGATAGTGTAGCCACTCATTAGCGCGTCTTCTTTGTCTTTTGGCTCTATCCATAGAGCATTCATACCAAATGCTGGCTCTGTGGTTTCTATACCCTCAATTTTTTTGCCAACGATGCCTGTATCCATTGCTAAAAATTTGTGTGGCATTACCGAGCCTTCGCCGATGACTACGCCTTTTAGCTTGATTTCGTAGTTTTGTGGTGGTAGGTGGAGGTTATCCCTGATTCTTACTTGTGGCATAAGAAACCCAAAATTTGAAGCGAGATTTTTGCGCACAGAGCGCACACGCTCTATAAGCACTCCTCCTTGTTTTTGGTCGGCTAGCCCGATAAGCTCATATCCTAGTCCTAGCTCTAAGAAGTCAATTTTTAGCGCGTCATTTAGATTTCGCTCCTCTTCTTTTTTGATTTCCTCTGGGGATTTTTCTTCTTTGGGTGCGGGGGCGTGGCTAGCTTCTTTTGCCTGCTCTTCCTCATCAAAGCTAGGCAGTGATAAATCCATATTGAATCGTTTGTTTATCCAATCTATGAGTATAGATAAAAGACTTCGCTTATCCTCTCTAGAGAGAACCCACGCGATAAATAGCATAAGCGAGCCTACAAACATAAGCGACAGAGTAGGCAAGCCCGGTATAGAGGCAAAAAGTAGCAAAATCGCACCTACGATGATGAGTGTTTTTGACTGCGAAGTAAGCTGGGATATGAGATTTTGGGCGAAACTTTCTTTTGAGTTTTCACTAGCAGCTGTGCGTGTGGCGACTATGCCTGTTGCAGTGGCGATGACTAGAGCTGGGATTTGCCCTACTAATCCATCGCCGATAGTCAAAATACTAAAAGTGCTAGCAGAATCTGCTATGCTTAAATCGCGCTGAAACACGCCGATAAGGAATCCACCGATAATGTTTATAATGGTTATGATGATAGAGGCTATGGCATCGCCTTTGACAAATTTGCTAGCACCATCCATAGAGCCATAAAAATCTGCTTCTTGGGCTAGTGCTGCTCGTCTAGCCTTTGCTTCATCTTCGCTTATAAGCCCGCTGTTGAAATCCGCATCAATCGCCATTTGCTTACCCGGCATCGCATCTAGCGCAAACCGTGCTCGCACTTCGGTTACGCGTGTAGAGCCATTTGTAACCACAAGTAGATTTACAAGCACCAATATTGTAAAGATAATCGTGCCGATGACATAGTTTCCGCCTATGGTAAATTCCCCAAATGCAGCGATAATATCACTAACTGCATTTGGTCCTTTATACCCCTCGGTTAGAATCATTCTGGTGGTTGCGACATTTAGCGCAAGGCGATAGAGTGTAACGATAAGCAAAAGCGTGGGGAAAGCTGAAAAATCCGTAGGCTTAGTAATATAGAGGGCTATAAAAATGATAAGGATTGAAAGCATAATAGAAATAGTGATGAGAAAATCTAAAATCGCAGGGGGAAGTGGGACAATGATGATGACTAAAATACAGAGCAAAAAAGCTACGACGGTCAAGTCTTTGGATTTTTGAAGTGTGCCCAAAAAAGAAAAAAGTCGTTTATAAATGTTTTGCCTTGCAGTTGCCATTTTTAGCGAGCCTTTTGGTGTTTGCTAGAGGTTAAGAAAGTTTGCAAATAAATATTTTAAGCAAAATCTAGCTAAGAAAATCTTGGAATTGTAGCTAAAAATGGCTAAGAAATGGTTAAAACTCATAGGGCAAGTGCAAACATAAGTGTGCAAAGAGAGGATATCAATATCGCTAGATTTTTTATCGCAAGAAAATCCGTTGGAAAGGTTATTGTAAGTAAAGTTATTATGGGGCTTATATCGCAAGCAAGGCTATTATGAGCAACGCTATTGCGATTAAGCCTAAAATAGCCTATTTCTTTCTTTTTGATTTTTTTATTTTGGATTGCCACGCAAATGCTAGCGCATTTGCTCGCAATGACAAAAAATAAACGCACAATGACGAAAGACTTACCCACCCCTAAATCCCCTCCGCAGAGGGAGGGGACTTTTGAAGTAGCACTCCACGCGAACAACGCAAACTCCGCAGTTTGTCATACTGAGCGAAGCGAAGTATCCAAAAATGCAAGCGCGAATGTGCAAAATCATTTTGGATATTTCTGTTTCTACGAAACCTTCAATATGACAAAGCAAATAGAAGCAAGCAATCAGTTCCCCATCCCCTGCGGAGGGGGCTAGGGGGTGGGTAAATCCTACCCTTGAATCTCAAGCAAAGCTAACAACTGCCAATAAAGCAAATGTCTCCATTGCCAACAGAGCAAACGCAAATATTTCCGTCATTACTAAAGAAACTTCGGCTTCCCCTTATTTTGCGGGCGAGCATAGCGAGCGTGGCAATCTATTTCTTTTTTTTGTAGATTGACACGAGAATCCTTGCGGATTCTCTCGCAATGACGAATAAAAGCGCAGTTTCTTTAGAAAACAAGGCGAAGCCGAAGTTTCTTTAGAAAACAAGCGAAGTGAAGTTTCTTTAGAAAGCCTTTGGCTTCTTTAGCAAAACAAGCAAGTTTTTTAACAAAAACTCCCTAGCAAAACAAATATGCCTAGCTATTTAAGCCCAATGCAAAGTCTAATCTCTTGCCTTATCAAAGCTCATTTTATAAAGCAACTTCACTCTTTGCCTATGTTCTGTCTTTAGCTCATCTTGCAAATCTAATTTTAGCTTTGCCTTAAAAAATTTGCATATATCAGCATTTGCATTTATTTTGCGTATAGTTTTATTATATTCTGTAATATGTCCACTTTTATCGACTTCGTGGCTTGTCGTGCCGATTTTTTCGCCATTTATATAGTCGCATATCTGCTCTTTAAATGACGGGTCAAAGGCGTTTAGATTGATTTCTTGCTTTTTGATAAAGTCTGCAAGTTCTTGCGGACTCTTTTTGCGCCCTATAAGCTCCTCGCTGTGCTGATAGCTAAATTTAGCTTCATCAGTATATAAGCTCTTATTTGCATTTGCATAGCCAAAACCTACGCCAAAATCCACTCCGTGCGTTATTTTATTTTGCCCTCTGCCCTCTGTGTGGCTTTTAGAATCCGCACCAGCATCTATATCAACGCCCTCATTTTGCATTTGAGATTCAAAAACCTCTTCCACAAAGCTAAATTCCCATTTGCACGCGCCCATATATCCAGCGATTTTTTTCATTACCATTTCTAGATGAGAGAAATAATTTTGAGAATAGTTTGGCAATGGATAAAATGATTTATCACCCACACACAAATCACTTCTAATGGCTAATCCCTGATAATCCCCAATAGGCTTAGATTTATCCCCACTAAATAGCTCTTTATTTTGCGTATCATCAAAGCAAACTACCTTAAAATCCTCTTTTTTAAGCTCTTTTTGAATGTCTGCATACTCGGGGTCTATCCTCATTGCGTTTTGCATTATTTTACTTGCGATAAAAACTTTTTCTAGTTCTTGTGTCATTTTAGTTCCTTTATTTTTTTAGTAACAAATAAGCGACAAAGGCAAGCAATGCTATGCCACCCACGATAGCGACCGTGCTTTTACTCACGCCACCTTTTTGCTTAACTGCAAATTGCCCCTCAAACTCACCCTTTAGCTCCAAAAATCGCCCAAACTCAAGCCCCATTACCTCAAGTGTCTTTTGTATAAGTTCATTTGAAGTATCTTTATCCCAAACGATTATGGCGATTCGCATTCGCCCTATGTCATCTTTCACAGGGTGATAAAGCGCACAAAAAAGTTTGCCATTGTCTAACTCACAATACACTTCATCATCTGTGCTTTCATTTTTGCAATTCCGCAAAATCTCATTCACACATTCTCTTTGCGCCTCACCTGTGATGAGACTGCCATTTTGCGCGGTGATATGTTCACGGTTGTTTGCCTTGTGTATGCCTTGTATGGTCGCACTTATCATCGTTTCCTCCTAATCTGTGATAAAATCACAAAGTTCTTGTTGCTTTTCTTTGCCGTTAAATTGTGTCAAATCCAAAATTTGACATTCTCCATTTTTGCTAATTTCACTAGAGAGATTTTGAATCTGTGCTTGACTTATGCCTTGCTCAAAGCATTTATCTTTATGTGTGCCGATGATTTTTAGCGTGTAGTTTTTTTTATCGCACAGCTCTTTATGATTTTGCAAATCCATTTGCACTTGCTCTTTGACTTTTTCATTTGTGAGATAATCATCAGCTCTAAATACATAGACATATTTTGTGTTAGATTCTAAACCCCTGCGTGCCTCAATATTTTCATCATCATTAGCCCTAGCTCCAGCGGTATTTATTACACGCAATGTCTTTTGACAAGCATCAAAGGATTCTCTACCAATCTTGCTTGTAGCATTATAGATACTACTAAATTTTCCCTCTTTTAGGATATGAAATATCGTATCCTTGCCCACGCCCGTTTCGCCTGTCAAAAAGACATCAGTAGTGTTTAAAAATCTTTTTCGCAAATATGCCACTTCTATCACAGCAGGCATAGTAATCCTATGTGCTGGTCCTGCCAAATCTACTCCTGTCCAAAGCCCTGTGATAACCCAGCCTATGGGTCCAGCAAATACGCTCATAGCTCTTGTCAATCCAGCATTTGCTGCGAAAGTAAGCCCTCTGCCAATCACTTGCTTTGCCACAGCATTTGCTACGATGAGGGCAAGTTGATATGACGCAAAGCCACCAACTTTTATTGCACCCTGCATAGCGGCTAGTGCTGCTTGCTTGCCAAATCCCATTGCACTGCTAATATTTGTGTCTTTGTTCAAGTTCTTTTGAGTCCATTTGCTCTATGGCTTTTTCCAAAATCTTTGCAAACAATTCGCCCTCTATGCGCTCAACAGATGAATTTTTGTTGTAATTAACTTTCACCTTATCACACACATCACAGAGGATTTCCTTATAAAGCACTCCTTCGCCAAACCTAATAAGATAATTCGCAAAGGAATTGCCACCAAATCGTTGCAATTCCTCCATAATCTCATCTACATATTTTATATGGTTTGGATAGTGCGCTTTGTAGCCACTTTGCTGACTTAAATTTTCAGTCGCATTTGTCTTGTCTTTGCCTGTAAGTATTTCTACAAGCGTGTCTAAATCAGCACTTTGCATATTGCGCAAAAA
>SAMEA104315431__coassemble_663_pt1 | contig 21916 bp, 19 predicted proteins | sample SAMEA104315431__metabat2_low_PE_013 | metagenome-assembled genome bin SAMEA104315431 (sample SAMEA104315431) | gut metagenome | biome: Monkey gut; feature: monkey-associated habitat; material: faeces | place: China | collected 2013 | reverse complement strand
CCAAGATAACACACCAAAATCCGCGCAAATTCCCATTGCCCAAACCTATGTGCAAATCCCCGCAAACGAAGTGCTATTGCCAAATAAATTTTGCCCTAGCGGTGCAAAGGTAGGCGATGAAGTGCAAGCCTTTATCTACACTGATTCGCAAGATAGATTTATCGCCACTACACAATCCCCACTAGCCACGCTAGGGCAAGTGGCGTTTTTGCGTGTGGTGAGCGTGGAGCAAAACGGTGTGTTTTTGGACTTGGGGCTTGACAAAGATATATTTATGCCTAGTAAAAATCCAAAATCCTACGCGCTAGACTCGCTCGTGGCAGTGAAAATCTGCGCTGATAAATCCCACCGACTTATCGCAAAAAAGGGCATAAAAGACACGCTTAAGCCTTATAGAGCAAAACATAGGGGCGCACATAGAGGCGCGAAAGTAGAGATTTTGCCATTTGAGATAAGCCCTCTTGGTGTGGGCTGTGTGGTGGAGGGTAAATACTATGGATTGCTATATGCTTGGCAAAGTAGCCCCAAAGCAAAATCTACTCACAGGGATTTTGCTAGCAAAGATTCTGCCCACAGAGACTTTCCCCACAGAGATTATTCCACAAAATCTAGCCAAAATCCTCACAACATAGATTCTAGCGAAGTGCTAAAAAAGCTAGGGCTAAGTCTAGGGGTAAAATCAAGTGCTTTTATACAAAATGTCCGCCCCGATGGCAAGCTGGATTTGACTCTACAAAGCAAGTCAAACACCAAAAACGAAGCACAAAAAGTGCTAGAGATTTTACACTCACTGCAAAAGGCTAGTCAGGTGTTAGAGTTTCACTACGATAGTCCTCCACAGCTTTTGGATAAAACCTTTGGCACAAGCAAAAAGGCTTTTAAGCGCGCTCTTTCTCATCTCATCGCCACTTCTTGTATAGAATTGAAAGAGGGCAAAATCATACTGCTAGATTCTGCTAATTGCCAACATAAAAGCACCAAAAATCCTAGATTTTAGCAAAAGCCTTAGCAAATATTTCAAAGCCTTTTTATCTACGATTCAAACTCTCCTTAAAAGACTCCAAAAGATTCTTAAAAACCCGCTTAAAAAACCACTACTTAAATTTCTCTAAAAGCTCAAGTTGTCAAATCCGCGATTTACCAAGCGGGCGCATTGACAAAAAAAAAAAAACGGCTAAGATTCCCCCTCTACTTCTTTGCTAATAAAGCGATAAAAAGCATAAGATTTTGCTTTTATCGCCTTGCTTCAAAAGCTACAAAATCTAACTAAAGGGGATAAGCTATGAGTGTCATAAAGATACAAAGGATTTTAGGCAAGTATGAAATCATAGAGCAGTTTTCAAGCGATGAGTTTAGGGCGAAAGATTTGCACAAAACATACTTCATAAAGCGCGTTAGCAAAGAGGGCTTAGATGAGGCTATGCACTCCTATCTAGCCCAAAACCTACAAGACTTTCGGCACAAAAATCTTATCAATATCAGCATTGATGAAGATGAGGAGTTTTTCTATGCTATTAGAGAGGACTTTGAGAGGGAGGAGTATCGCCCCTTAAGCCCAGAGATATTTAAAAACGGCGATGAGGTGGATTATACGCGATTGCTAGAGTGCTATTTGCAGATTTTTGATGCGATTAGCTATATCCACTCAAAAGGGCTATATCACGGCAACATAAGCACGAACAAGATTTTGGTTACTAGGGATAATCGCGTGTTTTTGCTAGACTTTGGCAAAAGCTATTTTTATCACTTACTAGGCGATGATGAAAAGCACTTCAAAGCCCCCGAGCAGCTAAGAGAGATAAAAGCAGATATTGACATAAGGGCGGATATTTTTTCCTTTGGGCTATGTATGCTAAACCTACTGCTTGGGACATTTGAGGAGTTTGAATTCAACAAAAATTACAAAAAGCCAAGCGATTTGGAAAACATCTATGAAAAAATCCAAAATGGCTATGAGCTAGAATCTAGTGAGAATGAAATCTTTTTGCTTATCCGCAAAATGACAGCATTAAATCCGCAGGATAGAATTTCGCTTGATGATTTGGGTAAAGAGCTAAGAGCGATTCTAAGGCAAAATAAGCAAACTTACACTTTTGAGCTAAATCTATCTAATGGCGTGGAGCAAAAATATCGCGAAATACACGAGATTAGTTTTTATGAGATAAAAGAGCATATACAAGACAGAATTGAGGGCAAAAAATCTTTTTGGGAGTTTGGGCTAGATAAATTAAAAGAGCGTGAGGAAATCAAAATCGCTTGCGGGGATTTAATCTTTTGCTGTTCGACTAAGGATTCAAGCTATCTTTTTTGCTTCTCTATCTTAGAAAATCAAAAAATGTTGGAAAATCTCTATGCAAATGGCTTAGAGTTTGACAATGACTTTATCATCACCACAGGGCACAATCATAGCTATGACTGCGACAATATACAAAATATAAAGGACGAGCTAAAAAGCGAGTTTGAAATGCAAAAGCTCCGCAACAAACGGCTTGAAACAGATAGAAAAGCAATCGCCACAGAGGAGGAGCTAATTCGCGCCGAAAAAGAAACTATCGACTTAAAGAAAAATGTAATCCTAGCGCGATTTAAAAGCGTAAATAAAGGCAAAGATACGATGACATTTGAGCGAATAGAGCCAGATAATGAAAAAAACATTATAGTAAAAGAGACAAAAGAAAATTTTTATAAAAGACTTCCTTATTCATCAGAAGCTATTGTTGAGATTGTAGATGAGTTTTTGAGCTGTGCGCTTAAGCGATTTGAAAAACAACAAAAAGTGCGTGATTTTAAAAACGATGATAGAGTTATCGTTGAGAATATAAATGCTAGGATTGAGATATATGGCGAAATCACAACTCAAAATCCTCAAAATAAAGAAATAACCATAAAGATAGGTAGATATGGAAGTAGCAATATCGATGAATCCATAATGAAAAAGCAAATCTACACTATCACTTATGACTATCAAATCGAGGAAATTTTGTGGAGCAAAAAAGGTAAGGCGTTAAAGGATTTAAAAGGAGCTACCACGAAAATCCCCAATCTTTTGCGCAAAATAAATGAACCAAAAGAGCTAAAAGAAAATGTCCTTGTAGAGATTCCTAGCTTTTTTGATGAAAATTTAGATGAAAATCAGCAAGAAGCCGTGATAAAAGCACTAAGCCTAGATAATGATAGTGAAATACTGCTTATCCAAGGACCCCCGGGCACGGGCAAAACCACGACTATCACAGAAATGATTCGCCAGATTCAAAAGCGACATAGACACGCTAAGATTTTGGTAGCCTCCCAAAGCAATCAAGCTGTGGATAATGTGCTAGAAAAAATCAGCACAAATGAGGACAAAATCCTACGCATAGGCAATGATGAATCCAAAATGAGTGATATAGCAAAGCAGTTTATCCCAAATAAAGTGCTAGATAAATTCATCAAAGACAATAGGGCGCGAATCAAAGCAAATCCTATCAGTGATGAAAATCCAAGTATCCAAGCTAAACTACAAGAGCTACAAAGCGACTTTGATAAATCCCTGCAAACAATCACAGCAAAAATGGCTAAAAAATCAGCCCCAAACTCCAAACCCTCAAAAGAGAGCGAACTAGCCACACTTTTTCTAAAAAATATCCGCATTATTTTTGGGACATTGCTAGGCATATCCTCGTGGAAAGATTTTAGAGATATTGTCTTTGATTTTGCTATTGTCGATGAGGCGGGGAGGGCTACACTTAGTGAGCTATGTGTGCCTTGTATCAAAGCTAGGTATATCGTGCTAGTAGGCGACCACAAGCAGTTAGCCCCTGTCATCGATGATGAAATCGCTAGTAATTTGAATAGCAACTTTCCTAAAAAAGAAGTGGCGACTTCGTTTTTTGAGCGGTATTTTGAGCGACTTAGTGAGGGGAGGCAAGACGCTCCATATTTGGATAACTTCCGTCATAGACTTATTTACAACTACCGCGCCGAGCATAAAATCTGCCAGCTTTACAATCAGCCATTTTATGAGGGTGAGCTAAGGGAAGCAGAAGCGATAAAAGGCAAAAGAGAGCATAATCTCTCCCCACTCTTTCACTCCAGCGCAGTGTGGATAGATGCAGACAAAAGAGATGATAGAGAGGACACCCAAGTAGGCACAGGCAAAATCAACCACTGCAACGCCTCTATAATTCTAGATTACTTAAAAAAATTGCTAGATAAATCAAAAGAGCAAAATCTAGCCCATAGCATAGGTATCATCACGCCTTATAGAGCGCAGACAAATTTGCTAAAAGATAAGCTAAAAGGCATAAAAGCTGAATTTAAAGAGTTTTATGCAGATAAAGTAGAGATGGACAAAGACTTGCGCAATGGCTTTGACATAGGCACAGTCGATAGCTTTCAAGGAAGCGATAGAGACATCATCATCTATGATTGTGTCCGCTCATCGAAAGCAAAAAATAGCAAAGAGGATAGAGAAAAAAGAAGCGGTGGCAAAATCGACTTTATCGCTGATGAAAAGCGGCTAAATGTCTCACTCTCTCGGGCAAAAAAGCTACTCATCATCGTAGGCGATATGGAGTTTTTGTATAGAGCGAGTGTAAGCGAGGGGATAAATCCATTTTATAAAATCATAGATTTTATCCACGAGCACAAAGAAAGCTATCACATAATCCACGCAACACAAAACAAAGGAGGCAAAAATGGCTAAGAAAAAAGTAGCACTACAAACAAATAGCAATAATACTAAATCTACGGAGTCTATCTACTCTAAATTTGATATGCAGCTTCTTACGCACAAATACAGCGACTACTACATAAGCAAAAAAGAGAATGATGAAAATCTGGCGCAAATGGGGCTAGCAAGGGAGGGCGATGAGGGCGAGGAACAAGGCGATTTTGTGTGGTATGACACTAGAGAAGTTTTTTATCCTGTGTATAAAACTATCATAGATTATCAAATCACAACGATTCAGCCTATACACCCTATCATCATAGCGATTTTAAAATCTGTAAAATACCTAGAAACGCTAAAAAATGTCAATATCCCCCAAACGCTAAAATCTATCACACAACTTGATGATGAAATCTATGGCAGCATAAGTGCCGAGCTAATCACAAAAGGACTGCTAAGCAATGAAAATGGCGAAATACGACTAAGCGATAAAGGCAAAGACGCATTAAAGCAAGAAAAAGAAAAGATTGTCAATGATGAAAGCGCAGTAGTGGCTATTGATGGTATACATAATAAAGTGTTAGAAGTTGCAAAAAATGTCAGAGATATGAATCTGCCACATAAGCCAAGCGGGGATTCTATCGAGCTAAAGCCTTTATTAAAGCGGCGTCCAAGAAGTGAAAATCTCTATGAGGAATTTAGCGAGAATAAAACACTCTATCAAGTCCTAGCCGAAGCACTACAAGGACTTGATAGAGTAAATGAATCGGAGCAAGAACAAAGCGCGGAGGTAAGCAATATACTAGCCGTGCGTGATGTGAGAAAATTTTACAAAAAATACATTTGTCTATTTTACAAAAACGCGAATGATGAGGAAAAAATCCTAGTCGTTGATGAAAAATATGAGATAGATACAAAAATCACAGAGCTATTTGATAGGCTAATAACAAACCAAAATCTAATCCCAAGTAATGCCAACTCTAACGCGTGGAAAGACAAAGAGGATAAACGCGAAAGGCTTAGCAAAGAAGTGATAGAATCTAGGCTAGAATCTGTGCCAGATTTAAGCGAGGGAGCGACACTTGAAGTGGGTGAGCATAAGCGGTATTTTATCTATGTATTGCAAAATGCTAAAAAGCATATCTACATACAAAGCCCTTGGGTGCGCCACGATACGCTAGAAATCTACAAAGAGTATATACAATCTGCACTAGAAAAAGGCGTAAAAATAACTATCAAATATGGAATGCAAAAGCGAAGTGAAAAAGACAAGCAAGAGATTGATGAGGGAGCACTAGCTTATCTTAATGAGCTAAAAGCAAAATACCCAAATTTTAGCCTTAAACACGACTATGACCACTCTAAAATTTTAATTTGTGATGATGAGTTTATGATAGTGGGAAGTTTTAATTGGCTAAGTTTTGGTGCGAAAAATAAAGGCGGTGAGGCATTAAGAGGCGAAACCTCTACCATAAACAAAAACAAGGAATCCATCAAAAAGCAAATCGCCAAATTTGACTAAGTGAGATTCAAAAGCCCTGCTAAAACACGCGAATATAATGCGTAAGATTTAGCGCAACAGAGTGGCGACAAAAGTTGGAGGATACACAAAAAGTTTTTTATAGGTTTTTAGCCTATTATGTAGATTGTGTTTGTATTTTTTGATATTATTTCATTTGCAATTCTTGGAACTTGGAGTGTTTATGCGTTTTCAATTATTACAAGATATTATTGATTTCTTGAGACATAAAAAGAAAAAGGAACGGCGTGATATAGTAACAGAATTTCATAAAAAGTATGTCGCCCCGCACCCATTAAATACATATAAAAACTTAATTTTTACAAGTGGATTTGGACATAGTGGCTCTGGTGCGATATTAGACTTGCTTTGTGAGTTTGATAATACTACCGTTTTAGGAGGACACGATGTAGAAGGTGGCACACAATACAAAAACACTACACCATTTGAATTTGATTTTATACGAAGATATGGCGGGATTTTTTGCCTTGAAAATATTTGCCACACATCAAACAAAACATATGCAAATAATTTTATTTTAAATTTTATCAATCTCATTGAATATTATTTTCAAACAAATGTCCCAATATATAATGATGAATTTTTACAGCTATCTTATGATTTTATAGATAAATTAACGGATAGAAAGGTGGCTGTATCAAGTCCTATGGCTGGTAATGAGGCTTTTATGTATGTAAATGCACCTAGAGCAGATTGGGCAAATTTAATGTCTCCGTATTTGGTTGGTGGTAGAAACAATCGATTCAAGTATTATGTCAAAGATTTAAGCGTTAAGGAATACAGAAAATTGGCAAATGAATATTTGCAAAAAGTCTTTAAAACTATTGAATCCAAAGAAAACCTAGTGCTAGATGCTGGTTTAGGCGATGGGACAGCAGATTTTGATAAATATGAAGATTATGTAGGGAAATACAAAAACATTACGGTTTATAGGGACCCACGAGATGTGTATATGACAGGGTGGATTTTAGGCGAAGAATGGATTCCTAGAGATGAGGAACATTTTGTTTTTTGGTACAGAAATAGTTTTAACAACCTTGATAAGTATATAAACTCAAACGATTCTAGGAATATAACACTAAGGTTTGAGGATTTGGTGTTGAATTACGATAAGTCTTTGGCGCAGATTCTTAATTTCTTAAATATTGATAAATCTCATCATATAGCACCAAAAACGCATTTTTTGCCGGAATATTCGGCAAAAAATATTGGTTTATACAAGAATAGCACACATAAAAAAGCTATTGAATATATACAAGAACATCTCAAAGATTATTGTTAAGAATATGGCGATGGCGTTTTTTTAGAAAATAATCGTTTTTACCCCATTACTTGGGGCAGAGAATTGTTCTTAGGGTTAATTATTAAGCCTTTGAGTAAATAATGGATATTTGCAGAAATATGTGTTTGCGATGATTTTTATGTGCGGATTATTGTCAAAAATTTGCCCATGTATTTTCTGCAATTATAAAAATAGATAATTAAAAAAAATTGATAAAAGCTAAAATATAATGCGTTAGATTTTTTTAAATTAAGATTTTGCCACAGAGGATTTATGCTAATGTTTTGCGTTTGGCACAAAACATTAGCGGGACAAAAAGTGAGATTGCTCTAAAATCTCAAAATATCTATTGGCTGTAAAATCTGCTCTTGTGGAGCTGGCGTAGGCTCTGCTTTTTGTGGCTCGGGCTTGGATTCTTTTTTTTCTGTGCTACTTGGATTTAAGGCGTCTAGGTTTGCGTTTATCTCATCTTTGAAGTGGCTTTTATCAATTAGCTCTTTATATTTTGTTTTATATTCTCCACCCATTCCTTTTTTTGGCGAGTTGTTATTCCACACTACTCCGCATTTTTTGCCGATGATTTTGCAACCTGTTTGAAACTTGGCATTACAAGTTTCTTCTATCGGTTCACATTTGCTATAAAACTCCTCCCCACCCACAATCCTCAAGTCCGCCGTCTCGATGCTTTCATAAATAGGTGTTAGCTTTTCTTTTTTGATAAACGCCAAAATCTGCTCCTCTGTATCGATTCTAGGCTCTTGGTAGGATTGGAGGATTTTTGCGTATTCTTTTTTGGTTTCTTCTTCTAGTTTTTGCTTGTAGGCTAGGATTTTATTGTTCCACTCTTGTGAAATTTTCATCATTTCGGCTAGCTGCTTTTGCTGTTTTTCTTCTTTTTGCTGATATGCTTTTGCCATTTTTAGTGTTTTTTCATCTGGGGCTTTTGTCGTCCTTTTTGCGTTGTAGTCTTGGACTTCTTGGTAAGCCTGCCAATCCTCATCTATGACTTTTTCTAGTGTATTTTGTGCAATATTATCTGGATTAAACCCGCTTAATGCCTGCTCTTTGAATTTCTCTAAATCTTTCTCTGCCTTGCTTGGAGTGGGTGGCTTTATCCTTTGGCTTGCTCTTTGGTAGGCTTTGGTGTATAGCTCTTTGTTTTGTCCTATGCTGTTGAATCTTTGCTCATCTATGTATTTTGTTATAGCATATTTTCGCACGATGAGTGCGCCACCACTTGATTGGTAGTGTGCTATGACTATATTGTCTTTTTCCTCTTTATTTTTGAGTTTTTCTTTTGATATTTCCTTTGTTATCCCGCTTCTAAATAGTCCGCCCGCGCAACTATACACTTGGGATAGTTTGTCTTTTGGGTTTAGGGTGGTGGTATAGTTGCCATTTGGGCAACCACCTCTTAGGGAGTTATTTATCATCACCCCTCTACCGCTGTAATAATTCTCTATATCTGTGATAATGCTAGCAAATGGTGCGAATTTGGAATTTATATTTGTCCCTTGTGTGGAGGTGCTAAAACTTATGAGCTCTACGCTTTTGTCATTATAGGCTCTAGGTGTGTAGCCGACATCTACTTTGTCATAGCTAGCTTTATCGCCACCATCAAACACAACACTAATGCCTCTAACAGAGCACAAATCCCTACTCATCGCTTGTGCGTCAAATGTCATATTTATCTTTGAAAGTCGCTTGGCAAATTCCCCAAAATCTGCTTTTAGTTTCTCATCTTTTAGCTTATTATAAAGGCATTGTGCACTTTCAGCGTAGCTGCGAGAATCACAGCCCATATTTATGCTTCTTAGCCTTTTTATTGTCGCTTCATATCCACTTGAATCAACGCTTGGAAAAGGGGTAGAGCCTTTTTCTAGGAGATGAGCCATTTTTAGGTTTAGGAGATTATTTTTGATATTTAGCCTTACTTCATCAAGGAGTGATTTTTTGCCACACACTCCTAGCTCTTTTGATTTTTTTGACTCTTGGGCTTTTTTGTCGTTTTCATCTAGGGTTTGTAGATTTTCTATTGCAAGTGCGCTTTGGGTAAAGACTCCCACGCAAGCTAGCTTAAAAGCTAGATTTTGGATTTTTTTGAAAAATTTAGAGTTTTTTGCTCTATTTTGTTGTGTGATTTTCATATCAAGTCTTCCTTTGTATGTTTTGATTAAATTGCAAAATCTAAGATTAAAAGGCTACATTATACCTTAGATTTTTGGGTATAAAGGAAAAATTTTGGTTATTTGAAAATATTATTTTTGTTTATTATTTATATGATTTTGATTAAAACAAATGATTTATTTACAAGTTTGTCTTTTTGTGAAAAAAACTTAAATATTATGGATTTTCTTTGTTTGGTGGCTGGCTAGGTGGCGGATTTTGATTGTTTGGCTCATTTTGTGGTAAGTAGATTTCTTTTGTAGCTCGCAGGATTTGTCCTGTGCGCAAGTTTTTGCCCTCGACATACAGATATGCCTTTGTCATAGATTCATTATGCTGCAAAGAAAATCCACCGATATGTCCGCCACCAAAGTCAAATCGCGCTTGCGTAAAATTAGGCTTGTTTGCACAAAGTAGCACTATATCCTCTAGGCTGCGTAGGTAAAGGACTGATTGGAAGTGTATGTGAGAGTTGGTAATCCTATCTAGGCTAAGAGAGGTGCTAAGACGCGCGTTTGCCAAAAATAGCCCGACTATGGCTAAAAATATCGCAGCATATATAAGTCCAAATGCTTTTTTTGTGCTGCTTGATTTGATTTTTGTAGATTTTTTTGAGTTTGTTTGGAGTGTGGCTTTCGTAGTATTTTCGGAGTTTGTAGTATTTGTGCGATTTGAAAATCTGCTTTTTGTGAGTGCGGATTTTGCAAGTTGCTTGAAAAAAGACTTGATAAGAGATTTTGCAAGGCTTGCTAGCTTGGTAGGATTTCGCATTAGAATCTTGTATTTTTTGGAGATGAAGTTTGGTTTTTATCTGTGGAGGTTTGATTTTGGGTGGAGAGAAATCCCGCTTTTGAAATGCAGGATTGTTTGGCGTGGCTTGTCGCGTAGCATAGCGAAATGCTAAATCCACTTTGCCCTTGAGGAGTGATAGAAAACTTAAGGACATTTTGTAATATCGGGCTATTGTCCAAAAGTAGCGTGTGAGAGTCTAGCCAAATGGTGTGATTATCTAGCTTTAGTCTATCGTGGCTAAAATCTATGCTAGAGTGCTTTTCAAGGAGATTTCGCACGATGTCAATGGCGTTGCTAGCTTCTAATCCTTTTAGGTGCTGGGTGGATTTGGCGAGGTTTTGTCGCTGAAAGTGCAAACTAGCCTGCATAAGAGCGATAATGATGAGAGACAAAATAGTCATAGCAAGCACAAAATCAAGCAGGATAAAGGCGTTTTTTGCTTTTCTTTGAGGTGCTTTGGTGTGTTTATCTCGTTTTTGCATTAGGTTTTGGTGGATTTGTATTTTTGTGTGGCTTTTGTGGGTGGAAGTTATGATGATTTTTTTGGCTTACTGCTCGCAGTTTTGTGGCTTAAAAAGTTTGAAAGAAGATTTTTCAAACATTTTTCCCTCGCAAAATTCGCCATTTGTGCCAATGATTTTGTGGGATTTGGGTGAGATTTGAGACTCTAGCTCGGCTATGATTTTTTCTTCTTGTTGTTGTATTTGCTCTAGATTTTGTGTGATATTTTGGGCTTCTTGGCTTTGTGCCCTTGTGTGATAAAATCTAGCCAAAATCCCAAATGCCACGCCTAAAATCAGCACAGCAAAGACAACTTCTAGCAGAGCAAATGCTTTGTATGCGCTACTATTTTTACGCGCTTTTTTGCATTGGATTTTGCTTGACTTATGACTTTTAAGCGATTTTGTCGCGTCTGCCTTGTGTGGATTTTTCATAGCTAAATCTTTGATTTTTAAATAATTTTTATGGATATTTTTAGTTTAAATCAAAATTTCATAATCGCCACAAGAACACCGATTGTGGCTACTTGGATACCAACTACCCATTTAATGATGCCTATTTTTATATCTGTCATATTTATTTTGAGTGTAGATATTTCCTGCTTTACTTCGGCTATATCTTGTTTTAGCTCGGCTCTAACTTCGGTTATATCTTGCTTGAATTCTGTGCGAACTTCAGCGATTTCTTGTTTTAGTTCTGTTCGCACGTCAGCTATTTCTTGTTTTAGCTCGGCTTTTATTTCGTGTATTTCTTGTCGCATTTGTGCTTGATGTGCTTTAAACTCTGCTTGCAACAAATCCTTGCTTACGATTTCATTTTTTATCTCATCAATGACTTGTCGCTTTAGCTTCTGGGAATTGAGGCTAAAGCTAGCTTCAAATGCCTTTTTTGCAAGTTCTAGCTTATCTTTGCCAAACATTTGTGTAAATATTTCATTTACTTCTTCTCGTGTAACTTCTTCTACCATTTTATGTTCCTATTTGTCATATTTTGTGCAAATGCGCTCATTATACCCAAAATCTAGTTTTTTCAAACACTTTTATGCCCTCATAGCGCAAGCAGATTAGGGCGAACTTTGCGTTAGTGCATTATTGAGTTTGCTTGGGATTTGGCAGGGCGAAAAACTCTTTTTCAAGCACGACTACATTGCTTTTTGTGTCTTTGTGATCATTTTGACTTATTTGCAAAGACACTATCCAGCGTCCCTCTAGCTCAAGCATAAAAAACGGGCTAGCATAGATTGCTTCTTTTTTAGAATCTTTAGATTGTGTGTTTTCTTGCAAAACTAGCTCGCCTATGGGGATTTGTGCTCCTTTTTTGGGTGGCTTGATAGATGAGTAGGAGCTATCTTTGGGATTGTAGATGAAAATCTCTTGGGCTTCTAGATTGCCTATTTTTTGGATAAATGCTTGGAGGCGTAGATTTTGAGGTTTGCTAGATTTGTCAATTACACGCAAAAAAATCGTATTTAGGGATTTTGTATGCAAAGTGGGGGAGGTGTTTTGAGCGGCTTTGTCTCGGTGTGGTGGACGCATATAGGGGGAGTATGGGCGCAGTGCCTCATCATTTGTGGGGGTGGCATTTGCATTGATGAAAAAATCAAAATCATTTTGCAAGGCTTTGGTAGACTCTAGCAAATCATTTATCGCAGAATCCATATCATCGTGCTTGATAAAAAAAGGCACATCATCGACAACGGGGTGCTTCACAGAAATGCGGATAGAAATGCTAATAAGCACTACGCCTAGCAAAATCACTAGCAAAATGCCGTAGGGCCAAAAATTGCGCTTGGGCTTTGTCGCCTGCGCAGAATCTGCACTAGACGAATCGCTATGCAAATCACTAGATAAATTGTTTTTATCTAAATCTTGACTTGAATCTTGTGCAGAATGCTTGTCGTTTGCGCTAATCGGTGTTTTTGGCATAAATTAGTCCTTAAAGATTCTATCTTTTGCTTCTTTTTGGCAGATATGCAAACGCAAAAAGCCCCAAAAGAATAAAAAGCATAACATATAATATAAACTTCACATAATTCCTCACACCCTCTTCATCACGCGGGAAGTTATTCTCTAGCGTGAAGTGATATGTATCGGCAATTCTATCAGCAATTTCTGCATAGCCGTTTAATATCACACCAGAAATGCGGTTTGGCGTCAAATCCTCCTCTTTGTGTGGCAAAAGCGGTGCCATATAGTCAAAGTATATAGAATCTAGTTTTTTTGGGCTAAGAAATTCTTTTTTTGCTTCTGTTGTGTTTGTAGTGTCTTGTGCAGATTTTTGGTTGGTGGATTTTGGGCTAGCTATGTAGTGCAAATCTTGGCTTGAGAGAATCTCTATCTTGTGTTCTTGGACAAAAAGAAAAATGATGACAAAAGGTGCGTTTAGTTTGCTTATGACTTGATTTTGGTAGATTTTGCGACTTTGCTTTGTGGGGTAGCAAGAGGGAAAGGAGACTTCATCGATGACATCGACAAAAAGTTTTATTCCACTTTTTGTAAAGATTTCGCTTGCAAGAGCGGAGATAAATTCTTTAGATTTAGGCACGATGATATTTTTTGTATTACCAAAAATATAGGTGGATTGGGGCGAGATAGCGTGAGGGAAGACAAAATCATTATTTGTGTCTTTTTCTTTAGCAGAGGTTGCGTAATCAATACCTTTAGAATCCATAGATTTTGTAGAATCTGTTTTGGGGCTATTAGGGAAGCAAGTGGGGGGTTTATGATTTTGGTGGGATTCAGAATCTGTGGAATCGGCAAGTAATAGACTTGCTATGCAAAAAAATGTAAAAAACGCAAAAATTTTTTTTAAGAATCTAGGATTAGGGTTGAGAGAGAATAAGTAGCATAAAATCTGCTTGAATTGCAGAATGCCTTTGTGAGCATTTTTACAAGGGCTTTGGGCTATGGCATAGTTTGCATATTTGGCATTTGCCATACCCAAAGTAAATTTGTGCAAACACTCATCAATCAAGTAGCAAGCAAGAGCACACGACATTTGCACAATATTGCAGAGCTACACGAGGTGCAAGAATCCATCAGGGATAAACACGATAGCTATTGAAGCCAAAGCCAAGATGACTATCATAAGTCCGAGTAGTTTTTCTAGCGTTGTTAGCATTTTGCCTCCTTATTTTGCATCTTCAAAGTGGTCTTTGTTATCCACGCTTTGCGCTTCGATATGTGCGCTATCTTTGATAATGTAGTAGTTTGTAGAGTTTTCGCTTTGGATACTCGCCGCTAGCATACCAAACCCGATTGCTAGCACCACTACAAGCACGACCGCCACAAGAAAACCAAAAAGTCCATTGATACCAAACAAACCATTCATAGTCTCTCCTTAGTCTCGCACTTTAAGCGAGTTGATATACGCAGCAAGTGCTTGGATTTGAATGTCATTGAAATTTGCATAGCTAAAAGATGGCATTTTGCCTATAAAGCCTTTTTTACCATCGGTCAAAATATGCTTCACAAACTTGTAATCGCCATATTCTGTCAAATCCGCAGCAAAGCCCTCAATTTCAGAGCCATTGCCCTTGCCATCTTCTCCGTGGCAAGTTACACAAATCATATCAAATACAGCTTTTCCCGCCTCTACATCAGCTTGAGAATACTTAGTAGACTGCGCAGGAGAAAAAGTCTGCATCACATAAGCGGCTACCTGTCTCTTTTCTGTCTCATCTTCTAGCAAGCCCGGTGTCATCTCGCCGCCAGCGTAGTTTAGCCCTTTGCTACCCTCTGTGATGACTTTGATGATACCCTCTTCTTTACCCCAAGAGCGCAAATCCTGTGCTTTGCCGTCCATTCCTTCAGCGTTGATTCCGTGGCATTGTGAGCATTGCACCAAGAAAAGCCCCTCACCCATAGCGATTTTTTCGCTTTGGCTTAGTCCTTTCCATTTTTGCTCAAACACTTCATTATTTCTGCTGACTTCCTCGTTGTATTGTCCGATTTGAGAGAATTGCCCTAGTGGATAGCCTACAAAAATATACCAAAGCCCCCACACGATAAGCCCCATAAAAATCAGCACCCAGCCAACAGGAATGTCGTTTTTAAATTCGCCGATTCCGTCCCAATAGTGCTCTGTAAGCTCGCCATCTGCTTTGGCGTCTTTCATTTTTTTGAAATAAAAGCCAACTACATAAATCGTAATCAATAGGATTACTACTGCACCCAAGAGGGTGATTTTAATCACATCGTCATTTGACCAATTCATTACCTACTCCTTTTTTGATGTTGTGCGAGGCTCGACTAGCTCATCGCTTAAGCTATCATTGACAGCCAAATCGCCGTATTTCTCATAGTCGCGCAAACCCTTTCTTTGCCTGCGCCACATAGAAATCGCATACGAATACAAAAACACAATCAAAAGTATGGTAACGACAAAATACGCACCAACTCTTATGTATTCAATATTTTGGGCTGTCATATCTTACCCCTTATTTTGTCCGTCTGCTTTGCCCTAGACTATTTAGATAAGCTATCAAAGCTACGATTTCTTTGACTTCGCCTTTTTCTAAATAGTCTTTGATGTCTTGGCTTTTCATATCCTCGACAAGTGCTTTTGCTTCTTCCATATAGATGTCTTTTGCTTCCTCTATACTTGTGCCGATAGATACGCCACCTTGAGTATTATAAGGCACGCTAAAGACTTCCATTTGTGTGATAGCTTCTGCATACGCAGTTTCAAAATCCACATTTTTGTCATAAAGATGCTTATACGCAGGCATAATGGACGCAGGCACAACACTTTTTGGGTCAAACATATGATTTTCGTGCCAATCTGTGGAGCGAGAATCCCCTATCCTATGCAAGTCTGGTCCTGTGCGCTTAGAGCCCCACAAAAATGGTCTATCGTAGGCATATTCACCACTTATACTTGCCATACCATATCTGTCTGTTTCAGACTGAAATGGACGGATAAGCTGTGAATGGCAATTATAGCAACCCTCTTTCATATAGACTTGCCTGCCCGCAGTTTCTAGCAAACTATATGGCTTAAGCCCTTCAATAGGGCGAGAGGACTTAGAAAAGTCAGGTAGAATCTCTACAAGCCCTGCGATAGAAAACACCACCAAAAACGCTACTGTGAAAAAGAAAGGATTTTTTTCTAGCCAACTAAACATTGCTCACCTCCTTTTAAGAAGCCATAGGTGAGGCAGATTTTGGCTCACTCTCTAGCTCTCTTGCTGCTGTGATTGTCATTATGACATTGTAGATAAACATTATAAAGCCTACCAAATACAATGCCCCACCAATCGCACGGATAAGATAGTATGGGAATAGCACGCTAACTGTATCAATAAACTGATACGCTAAGTTGCCGTATTGGTCCATATCTCTCCACATCATACCTTGTGTGATACCTGCAATCCACATACTAGAGAAGTAAAACACAATCCCAATCGTCATAATCCAGAATTGTATGTCCATAATCTTTCTAGAGTAGATTTCGCGCTTAAACATTCTAGGAAGCATATGATAGCAAGCTGCAATAAGTGTAAATCCTACCCAGCCTAGCACACCATCGTGGACATGCCCAACAATCCAATCTGTGAAGTGCGCTAGAGCATTGACAGACTTGATAGACTGAATCGGCCCCTCTAGATAGCATATAGAATGTAGAAGCAAGGATTAGGAATTTGATAAGTGGAGATTCTTTTAGTTGATGCCATTGCCCGCGCATCGTAAGAAGCATATTTACCGCAGTTCCCCAAGAAGGCAAAATCAAAATCACAGAAAAGACTGAACCAAGAGTTTGCACCCAATCAGGCACGGTAGAGTAAATGACGTGGTGTCCGCCAGCCCAAATGTATATAAACATCAAACTCCAAAATGAAAAGAGTGTAAGTTTGTAAGAAAATACGCTTTGCCCAGATTCTTTTGGCAAGAAGTAATAAATCACGCCGATAACGCCAGAAGTGAAAACAAATGCCACCGCATTGTGTCCCCACCACCATTGGATAAGTGCGTCATTGCTACCCGCGTAGAGTGAGATAGAGTGCAATACACTTCCTGTGCCAGCGACAAGGTAAGTAGGAATAGCAAGGTTGTTAAAGATATATAGCACGGCGATAGCTGTAAAAGTCGCCATAAAATACCATAGCGAAATATAAATCACATTTTCGCGTCTAACACCCATAGAGCCAAACATACTTGCACCCCATAGCACCCACACTACTACCACTACCAAGTCCAAAATCCAAGGAAGTTCAGCGTATTCTTTTGATTGTGTAAAGCCCGCAAAAAGCAAAATCACAGCTGCAAGCATAAGCACGATATAAACCCAAAAATGTGCTAAACCGATGAATTTTAGAAGTGGGTGTTGGTGGTAAGTGATTTTTAGCACTCTTTGTCCTAGATAATACCACGCAGCCCAAATCCCACTAAGAGTGAAACCATAGATGATTCCATTTGTGTGAAGCGGTCGAAGTCGCCCAAAGATTCCATATTCGCCAGCGATATAGTTCAAATCAGGGAACGCTAGCTGAAACGCCAAAACAACGCCGATAAGCATACCGATAAACCCGAATGCAAGCGTTGAGAACAAAAACAATTTTGCGATAGAATAGTCGTATTCTAAAGTTGCTACATTGTCTTGCATTTACTCTCCTTTTCTCCGAAAATTAAATCACAGCTATTCTAACCTTTTTTTACCTTTTGTATCCTTAAATTTTTTAGTTTTTTTCAAAATCATCTGCTTTTTGCTAATAGATTTTCCTACAAAGTATCCAAGCAATCAATATCAACATCAAGCCTTTTGCCGAAATGTAGGGATTTTTGAGAATGAGAGTTTTGCTTATGTGATGATGAGCTAGGATTTTGTGTAGATTCTACCCATTTTTGTGGGCTAGAATTTGCGTGCGATTTTGGGCAAGAGTCTGGGTTAGATTTTGGGTTAGGCTTTGAATGTGATTTTGCGTGCAAATCCACACTAGATTTTACCCCCGATTCTAGCTCATTTTGCACCGCATTTAGTGCTTCTAGTATATCGCTAATCTTTTCTCCATTTAGCAAAATATGAAACCGCCATTTATTTGCTATGCGCTCTATGGCGTTGCTTCCGTGCCCTATGATATGGATATTTTTTTGTCGCTTTAGTATAGGGAGAATCTCCTCCATTTGTTCCTTTGCCCTCTCTTGTCGCAGGTGTGAGCAATGAATCATCACAAGTTTTTTAAAAGGTGGATAATTATCGCTTCTACGCTTTTCCTCCCACGCCAAAAACTCCTCATAATCACCCAAAAATCCTCTAAGAAACTCGGCTTGTGGGCTTTGGATAAACACCTTGCCTATGTGTTTGCGCCCGCTTCGCCCTGCGATTTGATGAAGCAGGGCTATCCCTCGCTCAAAGCTACGAAAATCCCCTCCATTTAGCACATACTCGATTCCCAAAATCACGGCTAGTTCGACATTGTGATAATCGTGCCCTTTTGAGAGCATTTGCGTGCCGACAAGTATGTCTATCTCTCCATCTCTAAAAGCTCTCAATGCTTCATTTAGCTTGCCACTTGTGGTGATATGGTCTTTGTCAAAAATTCCTATTTTTGCCTCGCTAAAAGATTGCTTTATCTCATCTGCGATTTGCTGTGTGCCTATGCGCTTTGTAGTTAGATTTTGGCTATCGCATTCTAGGCAAGATTTTGGCGTGATTTGAGAGTAGCCACAATAATGGCAAATAAGTCGGTTTTGCTTGATATGCAAGCTCATATTGACACTGCAAAATGGGCAGGCAAATCCATATCCGCACTCTTGGCATAGCAATGCCTTAAAATTCGCCCTAGTTGGAACAAAAATGATGGCTTGTTTTTTTGCTTGTAGTGTGGATTTTATGTGTGAGAGAAGTAGCGGGGTTAGGCTTGTGGGAGAGTTTTCTAAGATATATTGTTTTTTTGCTTCCTCAAAAAACGCACCCTTTAGGCGATAAAGATAGCCGCCCTTTTTTGCGAGATAGTAGCTTGTGAGGCTTGGAGTTGCCGAGCCTAGCACTACTTTTAAGCCACATTTTTTGGATAGATATAGTGCGCAATCACGCGCATTATAGCGTGGATTTTGGAAAGATTTATACGCATCATCGTGCTCTTCATCAATGATGATAATCCCTAGATTTTGGATTGGCAAAAAGAGGGCAGAGCGAGCTCCTGCGATGATTTTGAGCTCATTTGATTTGAGCTTTTGTAGAATCTCTTTTTTTTGTTTTTGGCTTACTTTGGAGTGCCAGATTCCCACCTGCTCGCCAAATGCGTTTTTTAGCCTTGATTCTATCTGTGGGGTAAGTGAGATTTCGGGCATTAGAAATAGCGCGGATTTTCCCTGCGTGAGCGCGGAGGCGATGAGGTGGAAGTAGATTTCACTTTTGCCACTGCCCGTATCGCCAAAAAGCAGGCTTATAGGCTTAGCAAGCACAAAATCTAGCGCGCGTTTTTGTGCTTGACTAAGTGGGTGTAGCTGCGGCGTATGTGAGATATGAGGGTTTGTGCTTGCCTCGTGGGAATCCACACTAGACTTTGACTTCTCTAAGGTAACTTTAGTTGCTAAAGTTCTTTCCATAGTTAAATGCGGATTTTTACCTGCGATAACGAAATTAGATTTTTTTTCTACAATTCTAGTATTTGCGGTGGTGCTTGTGGAGTTTTTTGTAGATTTTGGGGGTGAGCTAGGCTGTATCGCGTGAGAACCCTCAAAATCTACAAAATCTACGCAATGATTACCCGAAGACGAATTGCCAAAGCCATAATGCGGTTGCATTAAGTTGTATGCTTCACTTAGATGGCAAAAATAATAATACGCCACAAACTCCGCTAGTAGCACCTGCCTACTATCAAAATACCCCTTTTGCTCGGCTATTTCTTTGCACTCAAAGCTAGGCTTTTGCACACTGCCTAGCACCACACCTAGCACGACTTTTTCGCGCAATGAAATCTCTACAAGCGTGCCTTTTTCATAAGCAGTGAGTGATTTGTAGGTAAAAGGTGGGGATTTTGCACCAAATGGCGCGATAAGGTAGTAAAGCGACATTTTTTAAGGGTTTTTAAAAAATTTTGTGATACGACTAAGGGTGGATTTGGGCTTTGGCTCTAGGGTTGGAGAATCCGTCATAAAGTCAAAAGAATTGTTTCCACGATTTGCAAAAGTGCTATGTGCCTGCCCTGCGTGAGATAGCCCACTTTCTTTAGTGTCTGCACTAGATTTTGCTTTAGATTCCACTTTAGATTTTGCTTCTAAATCCGCCTCAAAATCAGCTTTAGAATCTGCCAAATCTGGGCGAATGTCTGCTTTAGAATCTAAATCATCTTTTAAGTGTGCTTTAGAATCGCTTGCTTTAGATTCTGTTTCTAAGTTTTGCGCATCGTTTTTGTTTGGATTTGGCTTAGAAAAGTCTGCAAAGTCAAATCTCGCTTGGTCAAACTTCGCTTGAGGTGTTTGAGGTGCTTGGTTTGTAAGGCTTTGTGAGTGAATTTTTTGGGATTGATTTTGTGGCTGATTTTCTAGGGAGTTTTCACTTTGCGTAGTTTCATAGTTAGGTTTTTTGTCGGTGTGCTCTTTTGGTGTTTGAGGTGTTTGAGTAGAGTCATCTGCTTGTTTTACCTGCTCATCTTTTTGCTCTTTTTTTGTCGCTTCTATTGTTTTTGCCGACTTTGTCGTTTTTACCGCTTCGTGTGCTTCTGCTATCTTATATTTTTTATCTTGCGCTTCTATATCTTGCAATTCTTGGTTTTGCACTTTTTGATTTTGGGATTCTTGCTCTTTTTGTGCCATTATCTCATCTAGCTCCTCCTCGCTTGGCTCTATCTCGCTTTTGCTATGTATGCCAAGCCCACCTAGCATATTAAATTCGCCAAACGCCCCATACACCTCCCCACTATGCCCAAACTCCTCCCCAAATCCCCCAAAATCATCTCCAAACTCTTCTGCCAAATCCTCCTCATCTAGCTCATTATCTACCTCCTCATCTGCTTGCCCATCTTGTGCTTCATCAAAGTCTTTTGTGATAAAGACTTGGGGTAGCTTTTGGACTATCTTTTGAGTGATATGGGCTACTTGGGATTCTAGCTCGCATCTAGAGTGGACAGAGTTTAGATACGCACGCATAAGGTCTAGCAAATCCACGCTTTGCGTCTCAAGCAGCTCTTTTATCTCCACTATCGCATTTGGCTCAAAGCCTTTGAGTGATATGCTAAACTTACGCCCAGAAATGTTGATTTCTAGCTGCTCATCAATGCCTAGAGATTCTACTTCGCTAGATTCTAGTTTCTCATCGATAGATTTATGCCTAGTTTGGGGCATCACAAAATCCTTTGCAAAATCCTTTATGGTGGCACATATTTTTCCTTAAATAAATATTTATTTCAAGTGGATTGCTTAAGTAGATTCTTGCTTTGGTTCTTTTATTATTTCGTTTTCTTTAAACGCGCTAGATATTTTGCCATATAGCGATTCTACGGCTTTGTCTCTTTGGGCTATTTCCTCATAGAGAGATGAGATTTGCAAGTCTTTTTCTTTGTTGCTTGCTTCTAGGTTTTTTACTTTGTTTTTTAGTGCGTTTATCTCTGCTACTTTTTCCTCATAGCTTTGCAAGATAGAATCTATTTTTGCCTCCAGATTCTGTATCAAAGACATTGTTGTTCCTTAAAAGAGTTTGATTATAATTGTATCGCAAAAATTTGCACAAAAATTTGTAAATGTATAAGAATGTGCAAAAGTGTAGGCAAGAATATATTTACGCAAAATCTTTATAGCAAGCTAAGGAGTGTTTATGATTTTAAGCGAGTATTTGAGTGCCATTAGTGGCATTAGTGAGAGCGACAAAGAGCATACACATAGAAGTGCGTTGCAAAGGCTACTAGAGAGTATCAAAGATGAGTTAGCCACCACACACAAGGATTTTGCGCACCTTAGCATTATCCACGAGCCAAATAACGATAAGAGCGAAAACAAAGCAGGTGCGCCAGATTTTCAAATAAATTGCGGATTTTCTCCTGCGGGGG
>SAMEA104315431__coassemble_648_pt1 | contig 22444 bp, 16 predicted proteins | sample SAMEA104315431__metabat2_low_PE_013 | metagenome-assembled genome bin SAMEA104315431 (sample SAMEA104315431) | gut metagenome | biome: Monkey gut; feature: monkey-associated habitat; material: faeces | place: China | collected 2013 | reverse complement strand
TAGTTTCCCATAGCTGGTCTGGATTCATCTCGCCTAGTCCTTTGTATCGCTGTATATCCGCACCTTTTTTAGCAGAGTTTTCCACTTCCTCAAGCAAAGTGATGACATCTTTTTTCACACCATTTTCATCTTTCAAAAACGCCAAATCCCGCTCATTTATCTTGTGATAAGTATGCCTTGCCTCTGTAAAAAGCGGGTCGCTAAATAGATTTTCATCAATAGTAATATCAAGTAGCCCCAAACTTGTTTGGACATATAGCGTGATAGAATCCTCTCTCAAGTCTTTAGAGAGAATATTACACTCTATGCTAGATAAAAATTTCTCTATCTTTTCATACAGCTTAGCAAAATCCTTGACTACACTCTCACTTACATTTTCGATAAGATAGCGCACCACCTCTATCATCGCATATCGCTTCTCTAGGCTTTTTAGCGTAGAGCGATAGTGTGCGATATATCGCAAAATCTCCAAAAGCTCTTTATTACCAATTCCTTTAAAACTAAAGTTTTCTATGCCATTTTCGCTCAAATACTCGCTTAGTGCCCTATCATCTTTTAGATAAATCTCTTTTTTGCCCTTTTTGAATCGATACAAAGGAGGCTGCGCAATATAAATATGTCCATTTTCGATAAGTGGCTTAAGATAGCGATAAAAAAATGTCATCAAAAGCGTTTGTATATGGCTACCATCGACATCAGCATCTGTCATAATGATGATTTTGTGGTATCGCAATCTCTCCAAGCTAAACTCATCGCCTATGCCACAGCCAAAGGCGATTATCATATTTTTGATTTCTTCACTTTTTAGGATTTTATCAAGCCTAGATTTTTCTACATTCAAAATTTTCCCGCGTAATGGCAAAATCGCTTGATAGCGTCTATCTCGCCCTTGCTTTGCGCTACCACCCGCAGAATCCCCCTCTACAAGGTAGATTTCGGACTCTTGTGGGTCTTTGCTTTGGCAGTCTGCGAGCTTGCCCGGAAGTGTGCCTACCGAGAAGCTCTCTTTTTTGCGCATAGTTTCACGCGCTTTTTTTGCCGCTTCTCTACCTCGTGCGGCTAGAAGTGCTTTTTGCATTATGTTTTTGGCATCATTTGGATTTTCTTCAAAAAATTTGCTTAGCTTATCAAAAGTGAGTTTTTGCACGATTGGCTTTACAAATGAACTCCCAAGCTTGCCCTTGACTTGCCCCTCAAACTGCGGGTCTATCACGCGAGTAGAGATTATCGCTACAAGCCCCTCACGGACATCTTCGCCCGTTACTTTGACATCTTTTTCGCGTGCATTGGCGTTTGCTTCTATGTAGTTTGTGATTACCCTAGACAAAGCAGCGCGAAATCCAGCCTCGTGTGTCCCACCATCAGGCGTGCGGATATTATTGACAAAACTTAGCACATTCTCATCAAACCCCTCGTTGTAGGTTAGAGCGATTTCGACTTCTGTCTCTTGCTCTACACCTTTGAAGTAAATAGTCGAGCCAATGATTGCATTGCGTTTATTGACATCATCGATAAATTCTATCAAACCATTTTCAAAGTGATAACTTACCTCCGTGCCATCTCTCTCATCTTTAAAATCAATCGTTAGATTTTTATTAAGATATGCCATTTCTTTAAATCGCTTCAAAAGCACATCTTTGTCAAATTCTAGCACCTCCATTATCTTGCCATCAGGGAAAAACTCAATAGTCGTGCCGTTTTCTTTTGTTTGACCGATGATTTCTAGCTCACTTGTGGGCTTACCCTCTGCAAATTCTTGTCTATAAATATTTCCATTTTTTTTGATTGTCATTATGAGCTTTGAGGATAGTGCATTTACCACAGATACACCCACCCCGTGAAGCCCACCAGAAGCCTTATACACTTCACTATCAAACTTCCCTCCCGCGTGAAGCACAGTTAACACCACGGTCGCTGTTGGGATTTTTTCTGTGGGGTGAATATCCACAGGAATCCCGCGTCCATTATCCTCGATAATCGCACTTCCCTCTAGCGTAAGTGTGATTTTGATTCTATCACAATGCCCAGCCATTGACTCATCGACAGAATTATCCACCACTTCATATACCATATGGTGAAGTCCATTGATATTAGTGCTTCCTATATACATTCCCGGACGCTTGCGAACCGCTTCTAGTCCTTTTAAAACCTTGATATTTTCGCCTGTATAAGATACATTTTTCATTGTTTTAAGTCCTTTGTATTGTGGTGTTTGCAGATATGAAGTCTAAAAATAAGCTAGAGAATCTTTTTTAGAGATTCTCTTTTAAGCTAGATAGTTGTGAGATTTTAGTTAAATAATCACAGGCATTACGATTGTGGAGTAGTTTTCATCTTTTAATAGGAATGGCATATTTGCATCATTTAGCAAAATCTCAAACTCATTTCCTTGCACGAAAGTAAGGAAATCAAGCACATACCTAGAATCCATACCTATGGTAAGCTCCTCTTTGACATCTAGGCTAATCTCAAGTTGAGTGTTAGCAGATTCCAAATCCTCTGTGCTCATAGATTCAAAGAAAAGTCCATTGGAATCTATGGTGATTTTTATCTTTGTAGCAAGAGAATTTATGAGCTTTATTGCTTCAATGATTTCATTTTTTGGTAGTTTTAGCTGCACGGCAAAATCTTTTGGGATAATTTTCTCATAGTCTGGATATTTGCCGTTGATGAGCTTGGTAGAAAATACATAATTTTCCGAGCGGATAAAAAGCATAGTTTCAGAGAAAAATATCTCAAACTCATCATAAAATAGCTTTGTGATTTCCATTATCGCTCGTTTTGGGATAATAAGCGATAGCGTGTCGCTGATTGATTGTGTAGAGTGGCGTATGATAGCTAGCCTGCGCGTATCTGTGGCGACAAAGTTGCATTGATAGTCTTTGACATCTAGAAGTGTCCCTGTGAGCTCTACTCTATGATTATCTTTGTTTGCACCCTCTGCTGCCACAGCGACTTTTCGTAGCGAGTCGATGAAGTTTGCAGAGTCAAGATTGATTTGCTTATCATTAGAATCAATCTCTGGGAATTTTGTCGCATTGTGATATTCGCTTGCATTAAATGTCGCAAGCTTGTATGTCGTTTTTCCTTGCTTTACAAAGATTTGAGCGTCTTTAGATTCTAGCGTTACCTCTCCGTCTTTTAGTTGCTTGATAATCGTTACAATCTTTTTGCCCTCAATCGTTGCGATACCGTCTTCGTGCTTTTGGAGAATGTCTATTTTTGATTGGATAGAAATCTCATAGTCGGTTGCTTTAAGCAATAGTTTATCATCAGTAGTTTCAAGGTAGATATGAGAAGTGATTTGTGAAGAATCCCTTTTATCTAGAAACGATTGGAAGTTATTGAGAACTATCTCAAAGTTAGATTTGTTTAGCGTGATTTTCATCGCTTTGCTCCTTTTTTAAGTTAAATGTTTAGCAGTATTAGTAGATAGTGTGAATATGTGAAAATCTATCCAAAATCCCCATCTTAAGCGCAATCCAAAAAAGTCCTAAAATCTACTTTTTCTAAGATTTTATTAGATTTTGCTTTGTGTTTGCTTTGGGATTTTTCTAAGAGCTTTGCCTTATTTTTACCTTTGATTTTGCTCTAGCTTTTGGATTTTTTGTGTATTTTTATGATTTCGTTTCTTATACACTTAGTATCCACGATATTCACATTGACATTCACATTATCAATTACACACCACTGCTTTATAACAATACCTGCAATTCTACCAAAATTTTTGTTAGATTCTCATTAGAGATTTTTCTCATTTTGTATTTTATTTTTTAAATTCACAATCAAATGCTTCAAATTTTCATCTTCTTGGATTTGTTTTGTTATTTTTGTGAGAGCTTTGCTTACTGTGGCGTGGTTTTTTAGCCCTAGTCGGCTAGCCACACTACTCATAGATTCCATATTGCTAGCAGAATCTTTTATGAGATATAGCACGATATGCCTTGCTTGCACGATTTTTGGCACGCGTGAGCCGCTTGTGATTTCACTGATTTTGACATTTAGCTCTCTTGCGATTACGCGCACGATTTTTTCTACCGTGATTTCTTCTTGATTTTCTAGTAGGATTTCATCTAGCACGCTTTTTGCCATTTCTACGCTTATGGGCTGATTTGTCATAGCATTGTGAAATCGCATTTTTGCTATGACTCCCTCAATTTGTCGCACATTTTCGCTGATATTTTCTGCGAGATAGTTTATGACTTCTTTTTCCATTGAGATTTTGTTATCCACACATTTTTGAGCGATGATTTGGATTCTTGTCTCTACTCCCGGGGGTTGTATGTCTATCTTTATGCCACTTTCAAATCGCGACCGTAGCCGCTCCTCTAGCCCCTGAATCTGCTTAGGAAGTTTATCACTTGTCATCACAATTTGTTTATTTGTCTTATATAGAGCTTCAAAAGTGTTGAAAAACTCCTCTTGCAAACTTACCTTGCCCCCCAAAAACTGAATATCATCAATCAACAAATAATCGCAATTCCTATAAATATCTCTAAACGCGTCCATTCCCACGGTGTTTAAGTGTCGCTGAAAATCATTCATAAACTCTTCGGTTGTGAGATAAATCACGGTTTTTCCACTTCCTCGCGCGAAATTCCCTATTGAACAAAGCAAATGTGTCTTTCCAAGCCCCGTATTTCCATAAAAAAGCACAGGATTATACGCTTTGGCTTGCGTGTTTGCTACCATTTGTGCGACGGTATAGGCGTGGCGGTTAGAATCGCCCACTACGAAGTTTTCAAATGTGTATTGGGACTGATAAGAAACCTGCATATTCCCAGATTTTGCTTTTGTGTGTGTCTTTCTTGGTTTTTCTTTTGATAGGCTAAAGCGGATTTCAGGCTTTATTTTGGTTTGCATCTCAAAAATATGCGCGATTTTTAGTGCGTAGTTGGACTTTATCCAGCTCTCTATGTATGGATTTGGCACGACAAGCACGGCTACATTGCTTTTTGAAGCACTTTCATCGTATTTGATAAGTGAAATGTATGTCTCAAAATCAAATGGCGAGACTTCTTCTTTTAGCGTGCTTAGCACCTTTTCCCAAATCATTTTTTTCCTTTGTATTACCTAAAATCATTTATCGCACTTAAAAACTAGATACGCAAGCCAAATATCTTGTAGTTTTAGCTCCATTTTGCAAAATCCTTAAACCACTCTAAACGCCGAAAACAAGCCTTATACAAAAAAGTTTTTCACATTTTCACAAGACTTTTTCACTTCTTTTCACATTTTCACACTACAATGCTCACACTTTTATGATTTCACTTCATAGTCAGCTAAAGTAGTTCCCCCACCCAAACTATAAGCACCCAAAAGCAAAAATCGTTCTATAATTTCAAAAATCAACCCCCCAGCATAAAAACCACACAAAACCAAAATTTAAGGCAAAAAATGAAAATTTTAGGTATCGACCCCGGGAGCAGAAACTGCGGCTATGCTATCATTGAGCACTTCACCACCCAAAAGGGTAAATCAACTAAGCTAATCGAAGCAGGGTTTATAAAAATCGCCAAAGACGATTTCCAATCCCAAATCCTAGAGTGCATAAACGCGCTAGATTCTATATTTGAGTCCCACAAAGCCACCACGCCCATAGAATCTGTCGCCATAGAGGATATTTTCTACGCTCACAATCCCCAATCCGTCCTAAAGCTCGCCCAAATGCGTGGCGCAATCGCACTAAAAATCCTCCAAGAAATGGGTAGCTTTACCCAATACACCCCCCTGCAAATCAAAAAAACAATCACAGGCAAAGCAAAGGCAGATAAAATCCAAGTGTCTTTTATGGTGCGCCAGATTTTGGGAATCAAAAGCGAGATAAAGCCCCTTGACATTACCGATGCCATAGCCATAGCCCTAACCCACGCATTTAAGACGCTCTAGGATTTTACAATGCCCATTAAGCGTGCAAAAAAGTGCCTAAAAAAATATTTTAAAAAATCTTTTTTTTGATTCTCACTCGCCACGCTTTTTACTTTGCCAAATTACCAAAGATTACCAAAGTTTGCTTTTATGCACAGCAAGTGCGGCGGGAGCTTGGCAAGTAGGCATCATCTCTAGCCGATTGATATTTACGCGACTAGGCAGGTGGGCTACCCAGCATACAGCTTCTGCTATGTCTTTTGGATTTAGTGGTTCTGTGCCCTCATACACGCTCTGTGCCCTCTTCTCATCACCCTTAAACCTCACAAGCGAAAACTCACTTCCTCCAGCAAGCCCCGGCTCTATATCTGTTATGCGAATATTTTTGCTTGACAAATCAGCGCGTAGATTTAAGCTAAATTGCTTCACAAACGCCTTGCTTGCGCCATATACCGTGCTTCCCGGATAGGCATAGCTCCCAGCGATAGAGCCTATGTTTATGATATGTCCAGCCCTCTTTGACACCATTTGGGGTAGGATAAGCCTTGTTAGTCGCACTAAAGAAAGGATATTTACCTCTATCATTCTCTCCCAATCTTTTATATCACTCTCATCAGCGGGACTAAGCCCAAGTGCTAGTCCAGCGTTATTTACAAGCACAGAGATTCCGCTTGGAAACTCATCTTTGCGTCTAGCCAAAATCTCATCTAGGCTAGATTTTATCGTGTCTATATCGCATACATCACACGCTATGATTTCACACCTCTGCCCTAGTGCGGTGTTTGTTAGCGTAGCGATTTCTTGCTGCAGTGAGATGAGGTGGGATTCTCTACGAGCTAGCGCAATGACGCTATCCCCCCTCGTGGCAAACTCTATCGCACACGCACGGCCAAATCCTACCGAAGCACCTGTAATCAAAACAAGCATTTTTGCGTCCTTAAACTTTTTAGCCTAATAGCCCGGATGATTGACTAAGTCATCAAATGGAGTTTTGGGCATATCACGCTCCCTACCACCGCTTTTTCCGCCACCCCACATTAGCTCTTCTTTTCGTTGGAAATAATCCCTATCAGGATTTTTCTCCCTATGTTTTCGTATTTTGCGCAAATTGTCGATGTTTTGACTCATTTTTCTATCTCTCCTCCCTCCCTCATCTTGATATTCCACAGTCAAAAACACTAACCCAATAACAGCCAAAGCAGCCAAGCAGCCAAGCACTATTTTTTGTGTATTTGTCATAGCAAACTCCTTGCCCTTGCATTTCAAGGCTTATTGTATGATTCTATTATTGATTTATTGCAAAGATTTTGCTTTATGCAAGGATTTGCCTTGAATATCGGCACTTCACGCGCAAAATAAAATGCTTTATCAAAATACAGCAAAATCATCAAGCCAAAATCACAAATAAGGCACAATAATGGCTTGTGCATATATGCAAAATTTGGAGACATAGATTTTGACTGATTTAGCCTAGATAGGCTTAGAGATTTTGCACTTTGGGGACTTTTGAGGTAGGTTTTGGGAGATTTTGGAGAGCTTTTTGGGCGGACTTTTGGCTAGGCAGGATTACAAAATCTCACAAAAAAGCCGAATCTAGCCTTTAGACTTAATGTGGGTTTTAAAAGTTTTAAATAACTTGTGTTAGAATCTGCCCCAGAAATCCAAGTTTTTGCCAAAAAACTTAACAAAAATCTTTTGGTAGCACATAGTAGCACGGCAAATGGCGCAATCTACCAAAAGATTTTTAAAGATTCTAGTGGAGACATCAGGGCTTATAAGCACCACAAAAAAAGCACCAAAACTCTCTCAAAGATTTGACAAGGACTTAAAATGTATATTACTTATTGTGATAAATTTGTCCAAATCGAGCTAGCACAAGGCTCTAGACTACTCCAAAAAGTCCTAGAATACGCCAACAAGCACTTCTCCAAGCGTTATCAGCTCTCTAGCTCACTGCTTATCCTTGATGATGGCGAGCGATTCAAAAAAGACTATTTGATAAATTGGACTTATCACGCCACTATGCAAAGCGTGGCTTTGACACACGACACCACTCAAGCCACCACCACTCAAACGACAAAAACCCCACAAGAAATCTCTACACCCAAATCCACACCGAACCCTAACGAAATCACTGAAGCACCCCAAAACGGCAAAAAAAGCACCAAAACTAAGCAAGCAAAAGACACAAAAGCAAAATCTAGCAAAAAAGCAAAAAAATCCACCCAAAACAAAGAAGCAGAATCAGCGCAAAAAGCACAAACGATAGAAATAAGCGCAGCAGAAAAAAGCCCAGCAGATTCTATCCCAAATAACCCCACAAACCCCACAAATCCGCGCTACAACGATGATACAGAGCTAGCTCAAATCCTATCATACAGCCACCTGCCTATACGCATAAAAATCACCAATCCCAACACCCTCCTAAAGCGTATAAAAGTGCAAATCCACCTCTCAAATCTCGGGCAAATCCTAGTGCGCCTCCCCGAAAACAACCGCGTAGCTCGCCGCTATATCCACGCACTTTTTGGGAGCAACATACTCTATGAAGTCGACAATGAGTTTTGCATAAGCGCGGTGGGCTATACCGAGTCTATGTGGGAGGGTGTTATGGAGCTTATCAGCTCACGCATTATTCACAATATTGCGCTAGATTTTGAGTTTAATAGCAAAAAAAGTGATTCTAGCCATTATGCAGGGTTTGGCGAGAGTGGTGAGGGTTTTGAGACTTTTTTGACACGCGAGGAATACCTTTTGCGGAAATGTTATAGCGAGCTAAATGTGGATTTTAGAGATGACTTTGCTAAAGTAAAAAAGCAGTATCTAAAGCTAGCCAAAAAATTTCACCCTGATAATGCTCAAGGCAAAGACAAAAGCACGGTTGAAGTGTTTGAAGAGCGATTTAAGCGCATACTAGATGCCTACAACCCCATAAAAGCATCTCACGCCCCTCACGCAGACAAAACAACAGCATAAAGCCACCAAAATCCACCACAATCCCGCAACAGATGAAAAACACCAAAGCAAATCCCCCCATAAAGCGCGTAGCCCTGCTTGTGCGCCCTCGCTCCCCACAGCTAAAGCAAAAAGTAGAAGACATACTAGACACTCTATCTGCTAGTGGCATAGAGGCACTCATAGAGAGAGAAAACGGCGAGATTTTGGGACTATCTAGCAAGTATAAGCTAGAGAGCATAAGCGAGATTTTAGGCGCGCAAGACTTTGCAAAGCCATCACAAGAAGCCCAAAAATCTATCCCAAAATCCACTATAGAATCCACCGAGAAATCCCCCCACAATCCCAAAAAGCCAAAATCCGATTTTTGCGCCCCTTTTCCCACCCACAGCCCTTTAAGCACATTTTCTCCAAAAGTAGATGCCCTAATAAGCATAGGCGGCGATGGCACTCTCATATCTGCAGTGCACAAAAGCGTAGGAAGTCATCTGCCTATCTTTGGGATAAATATGGGACATTTAGGATTTCTAACGGCGATAAATCCAAGCGAACTAGAATCTTTTGCCAAAGATTTGGCACAAGGCAACTATGTGCTTGACTCTCATAAGCTCTTAGAGGGCAGGATAGTGCGCCCAAATGGCGAAATCTCCCCACCATTTTACGCACTAAATGAAATCCTAATCACCAAAAAAGACATATCAGGTATGATTCATATCGATGCGATGATAGAGGGCGAGTTTTGTAACAGCTACCGCGCAGATGGGCTTATCATCGCTACTCCAACAGGCTCTAGCGCGTATAATATCTCTGCAGGTGGCTCTGTGGTGCATCCGCGATGCCAAGTGCTTTTGCTTACCCCTGTGTGCGCACACTCGCTTACCCAACGCCCTATGGTAATAAGCGATGAGTGGGAGCTAGCATTTCGCATACACAGCACACACATAAGCCCCAGCAAAGACAGCGCAAAACTCATAAAAACAGGGATAAAAACCCTGCAAAATCAAGACATAGAAGACATAGAGGGAATGATAATGATAGATGGGCAACAATGCGCTAGCTTCAAAAAAGGCGAGGTGCTAGAAGTGAGAGCAAGCACCCAAGTAAATCTTATCCAGCACCCAAACCGCAGCTATTTTGCGATACTGCGCGAAAAATTTGGCTTAGGAAGTAGAATCTAAATCTTGCAATGGGAACTCAAGTAATGCTAAGTGCGAGCAAAGATAGCACACAAAACGGGTTTTTATTCCAAGAAAATCATCTTAACTATCCCAAGAATTTTTAGCAAGCAATTTTGCTAAAAATCTACAATGCAAACAACAATGCAGGTGTTTAGTTAGATAACTTTTGTAGTGTTTTTTAAAATAAAAATACAAAACCCCACAAAAACTCGCATTAGTCCTAGAGTTTGGATATAATACGCACTTTAGTCTACAAAATTTGTAATTTAAGATTTTGCCAAAATATTTTTTGCGATAAACGCACCAAACACGCAAAATCACAAAACATAAACTACCAATATTTTTACCCCAAAAGGCAAGCGATGATTACCAAACTTAGCATAGAGTCCTCCCACATTTTTGGCAATCTTGAGTTGCGATTTAGAGAGGGATTTTGCGTATTTAGTGGGGCTAGTGGCAGTGGCAAGTCCGTGCTTATGGAGTCGCTACTCTCTTGCTTTGGCTTGCGTGAGCCAAACGCGCCAAATATCGAAACAGACTTGCTTCTATCCCCTGCGTTTTTGGAGCAGCTTGGGCTAGAGGGCGAGCTACTAAACATAAAAATCGTAAAAAAAGACAAAACACGATATTTTGTAAATTTCGCTCCCATAGCCAAAAAAACGCTTAGCGACTTGCTAGGGCAGCATATCAAGCATATCCACTCACGCGGTGGCGATGAGCTAGACTCATCTAGCCTTGTGTCCCTGCTTGATAGCTATTGTGAGAAATCCCACCCCACTCACAAAGAGACGCTACAACGGCTAAGCACAGAGTTTGGCGCACTAAAGGAAGCAAAATCCGCCCTAAAAGATTTAGAATCAAAAGAATCCCACACCGCCCAGCTAAAAGAAATCGCAGAATTTGAAATCAACAAAATCTCTAGCCTAAACCCAAAAGAGGGCGAATACGAAAATCTACTAGCACTAAAAAAAACCCTCTCCCACAAAGAAAAAATAAAAGAAGCCATAGCAAAAGCCCAAGAAGCCTTTAGCCATACAAACGAGATTCTCTCCGCCCTAAACACCCTAAACATCAAGCAAGATTTGCAAGACTTGCAAGAAAATCAAGCAGATGAAGCAAACGAGATAGATGAGGTGCGCACTCATCTAAGCCAATCCCTAAATGACGCCCAGAGCCTCCTAGAGCGCGAGCAAAGCAGGCTAGATGAGTTAGATGAGATTGACAGCGAGGCTATGCTTCACCGTATCTCTGCTTTGAGCGAGCTTATCCACCGCTACGGTAGCATAGGCAATGCGCTTAGCGCACTAGAATCCAAAAAAGCCGAGCTAGAAACCCTCCAAAACTTTGAGTCCCACAAAAAGCAGCTCCACAGCGAAATCGCCACTTTGCAATCCGCCCTACAATCTCTCTGCCAAAGTCTAAACCAAAACCGAGCCAAATCCCTTCCCACTTTGCAATCCCACCTAGAGCAGCTCTGCTCCGAGCTAAAGCTACCAAGCCCAAGTGTGAGCCTAAACCCAAAAGAGCTAGATTCTAGTGGAGATTTGGGAGTGGAGATACGACTAGCAAATAGCAGTATAGATACACTTTCAGCAGGTGAGTTTAACCGACTGCGACTAGCCATAATGTGCCTACGCGCTAGGCTAAACAAAGCACAAGGCGTGCTTATCCTAGATGAGATTGATGCAAATTTGAGCGGGGAGGAGAGCGAGGGCGTGGCAAAGGTGCTAAAAGAGCTTTCCAAGTCCTACCAAGTCTTTGCTATTTCTCATCAGACAAATATGCCAAGCCTTGCCGATGCGCATTTCCTAGTGGAAAAAGGGCAAGAAAAATCTAGCATAACACTTCTCAACTACGATGGACGCGTGCGTGAGCTAGCCAGAATGGTAAGCGGGGCAAATATCACAAATGAGGCAATCGAGTTTGCCAAAACCCGCCTAAGCGAGTATGTCAAAGGTGGAGAAAATCTCCCTAGCTAAACCCGCCTACGCAATCTAGTCAAAACCAAGACTTCTAGCCTAGCCCAAAATCATAAAATCCCAAAAACCCAAACGGAGCAAGTATGAATCTAGCCCAGCTAAAGGCTTTGAGCGCGTATATGTCTAGCTTTTCTAGGCTATATCACGCAAAGCGTATCCAAGATAGCACCATAAAGCTAGAGTGTGTGGGGGATTTGGGACTATCAAAAAACTTTGCAACCAAAAATCTCACACAAACCCCACAAAATCAAAGCCACCAAGATTCCCACCAGCTCCCACTCACAAAATCCCCCCAAAAATCCCAAAAATCCATAGAGTCGCTAAACCACCTAGAATCCCTGCAAAAACCCAAAAACTCTTTTTACAAAGAAGTGTTCTACATTGACTTATCTCGTGGAGAGTCTAGCGCGTATATCGCTCCCTCCCCACTCATCGCTGCCAAAAAATACTCCGCCCCCTTTGATATAGTCCTCTCAAGGCTAAATGGAGCGGAGATTTTATCCTGCGAAGTAGTGGGAGAGGATAGGATTTTGCGCCTGCATTTAGACATTCGCTCTGCCTATAAGCGCGAGGAAGCGTATTTGCAGCTAGAGTTTTGTGGCAAGCATACAAACGCAATTATTTTGGATTCGCGCTTTGTGGTGCTTGAGGCACTGCGCCATATTTCCCAGCTAAAATCCACTCGCCCCATCAAAATCCACTCTCCACTTCCACCGATGTTGCCTAACCCAAACCCCCCCAAATCAAATTGCCAAGATTTTGGCGATGACTTTAGCGCACAAGCCATCCAAGCCACCCAAGATGCCCAAACTATCAAAGAAATGCTTTTGTCAAATTATACTAAGAAGTCGCAAAAATCCCTGCAACTAGCCAAATCTGCTCTACTAGCCAAGCTAACAAAACAAAAGCACACCCTGCAAGCTAAGCTAGATAATTTACAAAGCCCAGATGAGCTAGAAGCAAGCGCGAAAAATCTAAATGCCGATGCCACCCTTGCCCTAGCGCATATAGCACGGATTAAGCCATACGCAAAAGAAGTGATTTTGCCCTCCCTAGATGTAGCACTAGACACAGCAGATGAGCGCACCATATCTCTGCCAAAAGCACCCACCCCACAAGAAGCGATAAACCAAATGTTTAGAGAATCCAAAAAACTAGCCAAACGCGCAAAAAATATCCACCTAGAATCTAGCAACCTAGAATCCAAAATCGCCTTTGTATCCCAAGAAATCGACTTTGTCAAATCCACCCAAAACCTAGACACGCTAAAAATCCTAAAACCCAAAAAAACCAAGACAAAAGACGCTCAAGTAGGGCGCACGCTTTTTATCGAGGGCTTTAAGCTCTCCATAGGACGCAACAAGAATGAAAACAAAACCCTGCTAGAAAACGCCCGCGCCGATGATATGTGGCTACACATAAGAGATGTCCCATCTTCACATTTGTTTATCCACTGTGGCAAGCAAGCATTGCCAGAGACTATCTTGCAAAAAGCAGGCGAAATCCTAGTAGGAATGTGCGCCAAAGGCGAGGGGGATTTTTTCATAGACTACACTAGACGGCGATTTGTCAAAGTAGGCGAGGGTGCAAATGTCCTCTATGCTAAGCAAAAAAGTTTTTTTGTGCGCAAGTCAAACTAGCCACAAAACAAAATCTAAAGCCTAAGCAAAATATTTGGCACAAAAACCTCGTAAGCAGATTTTATATAAACCACCACAAACCAAAAATATCACAAAATACCACAAAAAAATGCTACAATCTCACAGCAAAATCTAGCAGATATTTCGGTTTATAGTGGCGTTTTATCGTAGCTTTTTGTCGCGCTTTGCCAAAATCTAAAAAACTAAGAACAAATCACTAAATCAAACTAAAATTAAATCTAAACAAGGAGAATCAAATGAAAAGCATTCGAGTGTTTCATATCCTAAAGCACACGCCCACTAGGACAAAGATACTGCAAGTCATCTACACACAGCATACAAGTGAGGCGATAGAAGCATTTGCCAAATATGTAGGATTCATCTGCACGCGCAACAGCATACGAGACAAAGTAGGTGGCACAATGTATAAAAACAAAACCATAAACGCCGCAAACGAAGTAAGCGCAGCACTCAAAGGCAAATGTGGCGATAAACCAAAATATGAAATCACCATAATCCTGCGCAAATACCGAGAAGAGCTCCCCAACAAAAAACAGCGAGGCGTAAAGCAAAAAAAAGAACAGATAATGAAGTTTTAGAATCTAGCAAGATTCTTTTGCGACAAAAGCCAAGACTTAAAACCAAGCATTTTTATCATTTGATTTACCACACTTATGGTGAAATATCTTTATTTGCTAGATTTTTAGATATTTCACACACGGCTTAAAGATAGACACACCTCCAAATAACCCCCCAATCTATTCCAATCCCCTCAAAAAAACACCCCAAAATATTTCAAAATCACAGCAGCTCTAAAATCCACCAAAACTTCATTAAACAGTCACAAAAATCTATAATTTACATAAAAATACTTACAAAATGTTTCAAATCGTTTCATTTGCCCACTTTAGCGCGACAAATAGACAAGAAAATTCTACGATTTTTACCAAAAAATCTTACACTTAAAATGCACTTAAATTTTAACAAAAAGGAGCAGTATGAAAGCTACGAAATTGGCAGAATACGCTGTATGGCTACTCGCAGCCCTTGTGGGTGGCTGGTATTTTGGCGTGCTAGCACTCAATGCTGGCGAGGAAGTGAGCGCGACAAAAATCGTAGTCGCCTCTATTTGTATCTATGCGATAGGCTATCGTTTTTATAGCAAGTTTATCGCACAAAAGGTGTTTGGGCTAAATGATTCCCGCGCCACACCTGCAGTGATAAACAATGACGGCAAGGACTTTGTGCCTACAAACAAAGTCGTGCTTTTTGGGCATCATTTTGCCGCTATCGCAGGGGCTGGACCACTTGTAGGACCTATCCTTGCTGCACAAATGGGCTATCTCCCCTCTATGATATGGCTACTTGTGGGCGTGGTGCTAGGTGGAGCGGTGCACGATTTTACGGTGCTGTTTATCTCTATGCGTAGAAACGGACGCTCACTAGGGGAAATCATCAAAGAAGAGATGGGCAAAGTTACAGGTTCTATCGCGATGATTGGGATATTTTTCATTATGTTAATCATCGTAGCGATTTTAGCTATGGTGGTGGTAAATGCCCTTGCTGATTCTCCTTGGGGGCTATTTACGATTGCTATGACGATTCCTATCGCGATTTTTATGGGAATCTATATGCGCTATATCCGCCCGGGGCGCGTAGGCGAAGTGAGTATCATAGGCTTTGTATTATTGCTTTTGGCACTCTATTATGGGCAGGCTGTTTCTGTGCCTACTCACCCTTGGCACGAGCTTTTTAAACTTAGCAAGACGACTTTAGCACTCCTTACCATAGGCTATGGATTTATCGCTAGCGTGCTTCCTGTGTGGCTATTGCTTGCTCCGCGCGACTATCTAAGCACATTCCTAAAAATCGGCGTTATCGTGGCTATGGCAGCTGGGATTTTGCTAGTAAATCCTATGCTGCATATCCCAAAAGTTAGCACATTTATCGATGGGACAGGACCTGTGTTTGCAGGACCGATTTTTCCATTCCTTTTCATTACCATTGCTTGCGGTGCGATTAGCGGATTTCACGCGCTCATTTCTAGCGGGACTACTCCTAAGATGCTAGAAAAAGAGACACATTCTCGCCCTATCGGCTATGGCTCTATGCTTATGGAGTCTCTAGTGGGGATAATGGCACTAATCGCAGCGTGTATCTTAGAGCCAGAGCTATACTTCGCAGTAAATTCCCCTCTAGCTATCCTAGACCCTATGGCAAAATCCGCATTAGGTGCAGACATCGCCACCATAGAATCTAGCCTAAAGACTATCTTGCAAAATGGTGGCTTCACTCTCACGCCCTCACTTCTAGATAGCGGTGCTGCAGGTGCATTTATCGCAGATACAGCTAGAAGCATAGGCGAGGAGACTTTGGTATCTCGCACAGGTGGCGCACCTACTTTCGCGCTAGGGCTTACACTCATTATGCAAAAACTTAGCGGAGGACATTTGGAGTTTTGGTATCACTTTGCGATTTTGTTTGAAGCGTTGTTTATCCTCACCGCTGTGGATGCAGGCACTCGCACAGGTAGATTCCTTATCCAAGATATTTTGGGCAATATCTACAAACCTATGCAAGACACCAAGTCGATTTTCTATGGCACACTTGCCTCACTTATCTGCGTGGCAGGCTGGGGCTACCTACTCTATCAAGGCGCGATAGACCCTATGGGGGGGATTCACACACTTTGGCCACTATTTGGTGCGAGCAACCAAATGCTAGCAGGAATCGCACTGCTTCTTGGCACGGTGGTGCTATTTAAAATGGGCAAAGCAAAATACAGCTGGGTTACGATTATCCCCGCGTTTTGGGTGCTTCTTACCACGCTTTATGCTGCATTTCAAAAGCTACTACCAAGCAACGGGGAAAGGGTGCACGATGCGGTTAGCCATATCGCCACTGCACAAAAGCAGTTCGCTATCCAAGACAAAGCAAAAGAAGCGATTGCAAATCTTCAGCAAATGGGCGCAGACGCACTAGCTCAAGTCGATGGCAAGACTTTGGAGCAATGGCAAGCAGTGCTTGACAAAGCCACTACCATAGCTTCAAATCACACGCTTGATGCCGTGCTTTGCGCATTATTTATCTGCGTAACCTTTGTGGTGATATTCCAAGCGATTAAAATCTGCTACCTCACAGCCACAGGCAAGGGAGAAAAATTCCCATTGCGTGAAGAGCCGTTTTTTGACGCGAAGAGATATGACACGACACCTCACTAAAGCTGTGAAATGCCACAAAAGGGCATAACAGCCCTTTCGCACTTTAAAGCTAGAATCTGCTTAAAGCGGATTCTAGCTAGCAAAAATCCAAACTTTCACTAAGGACGCAAAATGCAAGATAAATTCTACCCACCTGTCCCGCTACACAAATACCAAACCAAAGCTTCCAAAATCCTAGAAACACTTCGAGCGTGGTATAAAAAAAGCGATAGGTTTTTCCACCTGCTAGTAGGAATGCCAAGCTATGACAAATATGTCGAGCACATGCGCACAAAACACCCCGAGCGCGAAATCAAAAGCCAAGCCGAGTTTTTCAAAGAAGCACTAGAAGCAAGGTATAATGGTGGCGTAAATCGCTGCTGCTAGGGCTTACTACGACAAAATAAAGACACAATAAGCAGAATTTAACAAAATCTACCAAGTCCATTTTTACACGATTTTATCGTTGATTTATAGAGTCTTTGGCATCGCTTGATTCAAACAACTTCAAAACTAGCTCCAAACTAGCACCAAAACCACTTCAAGCGACATTTACAAAATCTAAAAACTACCCAACTAAACCTCTACTAAATTTTACTTCAAAATCTTTCCCCAAAAAACGCATTTGCCAAATCTCACAAACTCCATAAACCCCCCACAAAATCCACCCACACAGATTCCCTCAAAACCCCCAAAAAACTTTCCAAACTCCAAAATCTCTAAAAAATATTAAACACAAGATTTAGGCTATGAGTAATTTGCTCAAAATACCTATCCCTAGCACTTGGTGGATAAAAGCTCACACGATAGACTACTTCGGCATTTATCGCAAGCCACTTCATAAACGCCACTCCCACTTCGATATACCCACCTTGCGTATCCCCATAAGCATTGGAGCTAAGTATCGCCCCAGTGCCTAGCAAAAAAGAAAATGGTGTAGGGTAGCCATCGGGCAATCCTTGACAATCTTTGTGCGTCTGAATCGCACCTAGCAAGCGATGATATGGATTTGGCGCGGGGTGGAGATAGACAAAAGCACCGATTAAGTGAGAGCTCCGCTCCAAACTAGGCGTGCGCATATAGGCATAGCGGATACGCCACCCATAGTCAAACTCCCTTTCATTGTCTGGATTCATATAGTTTAGCCCTAGCGAAGTGCCAACCCCCCAATTTAGCCTAGAATCTTTCGTGGAATCTTTCGCGGTGCTTGCTTTTGCATTTGGGCTAGCTTTGTTTGGTAGATTTTGCGCTTCAAAGTCGCCCCCCACAAGCGCGTGAAGTGCCAAAACCTGCATTATCGTCCCACCCCACTGCTTGCGCTCCTCTGCTTGAGTGTAGCAGTAGGGAATCGCCCCTAGCTTCGCGCTTAAGCCAAACAACAAAAAAAGTAGCGTGCCTATCGTTCTCATAGCAGTGATTGTAGCACAAGAAAGTTATAAGCCAGAAATTTATGCAAAGCCACGCAATCTAGCACGCCTTTGCCACAATGCCACCGCAAAGCATACCACGCATTGCAATTCAGGCATACTTTTGCTATACCACTGCTACATACACCGCGCTCCATTGCGCCATAAATCTCACCACGCAGGCATACTTTGCTACACCGCCACGATTTGTGTAAAATTCGCGCTTTTTGCTGATTTTGCCCACACAAGCCATTGCTTTGTAAGCGAGATTTGTTGCACTTGATTTTCCCAAAATTTCGCCAAATAAGATTCTAGCCCCAAAATTTTCCACGCAAGTTTTTTATAAAATCCCCAAGATTTCCGCACGATTTTTTAAGAAAACACTTGCGATAGCAAGTCAAACCACACCCAAACCACACTTAAGCAAATCATTCAAACAATCAAAAAAGTGCCTAAAAAATTTACATATACGATTTTTTGTAAAAAATATTTAGAAAATCTTTGATTTTACAAAAATATCTTTGTAGAAATTTTCATTTTTTAGGGCAATTTTTTGTGATATTTTATAGCTTTTTATCTTTACAAAACAAGCTAAAATCTAGTCAAAAATATGTGAATTTTCTATATAAATTTTGTCATTTTCTACAATGTCGATGAGGTGGGAATTTGCAAAAATTTTGTAAAAAATGTTAAAAAATTTTTATCATTTTTTGCCCCTTTAAGATTCTTTTTTTTTTTTTTGTCGTATAATACTAATAAAGAAATTACCTCCTTAAGTAAGAGGTTAAACTGCTTAAGAAGCAATCCACTTGATTATCTCTTAGCAAGGCTAGCAAAAGCCCTGTGAAGCGATGATTTACTTCTTTTGACGACCCGTTTGAGAGCCTAGCCAAAAGAGCAATATCTCATTATAGCATACATAATGAGAATAAAAAACTTGTCTCTAAGGAGAGAGCTATGAAACTACAAAAATTCCCTCTATTTTTATTCATCATTTTGTCATTTATCGTTAGTCAATCTAGCGCATTGGATTTACTAGAAGTATCCCAAAACCTAAACATAAAAAAAGAGCGAAGCAAGCGACCAGATTTTTGCTCTTTTGCCGTTGGCAAAAAGGGAAATCCTCCACGAGGAAGCAACGCCAATAGAGTGGCTTGCTACAAAGGCAATCTCTACACCTACAACACCCGCAAAAGCCAAGAGCTAGTCCCTGTGATTCCAGAGATTGGGAGTATCTCTTGTGGGTGCAATGGCGGAAATATGCTAGCCAAAGTCAAAGCTATAAGCCTTTTTGGCAAGACAAACTCTAAGCCAAAAGCCAAAAAGCAAAAAATAGCCAAAAAGTCGCAAAAACTAGCTAGCAAAAGCACAAACAAAGCACAAAAAGCCACGCAAAAACAAGCAAACGACAAAAGCCCAGAATCTACCAAGCTAGCTCAAGCAAAATAACACCTCCTCCTAAGCAAGAGGTTAAACTGCATAAAGAGCCACAAGGTGATTGTGCTTTGGGTAAGTATAGAGATTAGCCAAAGTAGCAATTTATCGCCCCTCGCAGATTTTGTTGCAATAAGCCGCGTTCATTTGAGGAGCTTTGTCTTGTGTTTGTCTCACAGATACAAGAGATAGACGGAATGTCTCTAAGGAGAGAGCTATGAGGCTAAGGAAGTCAAGTGTAACAGCGATTGCTGTATGGTTGGTAGGCGTAAGTTTCGCGGGCGTAAGTGTCGCAGGTGCATTTCCTGTGTTTGAAATCGCAGGCGAAATCTCCTCTGACAAGTTGTTTTGCCAGACAAGCGCATCGTTTAAAGACTCTAACACTTCAGGCGAGACGCTTGTATGCTACAAAAACAAATTGTATCTTTACAACCTACGCAAGGGCGAGTCATTGCACGCAGCACTAGATGACAAAGGACATCAAAGTAGTTGCTCCTGTCCTTTTACCACAAGTGCTAGCAATGACAAAACAAGCAAAAAGGCAAACAAGCTAGCCAAAAAATAGCCTTAAGCCACGCTATTAAGCTAAGGCAGGACACAAACTAACCCCCCAAAACAAAAAGGAGGCTCTTTTGACAAGTCTTTCAAACACTTGCAAAGATGAATGGAGTCGGTTTTTTGGGGGATTAGTTTTAGGGGTTTGTCTTAAGGTTTTGGCTAGGCTTTGGCAGGCTTGCTAGCTAGATTGCTTGATAAGCACAAAAGTCCTAAGCACGACTAAAAACTGCTTAAGCAAAAAGAGCAGCATTTTTGGTTGTTGCCAAATCTTTGTATCCTCTTAAGTGATATAAATTTAGCATTATGGCAGCAATCCACACCCTAGAATCTAGCTTGATTTTGGGGTGTAATCTAAGCCAAGAAGGGCAGGAAAGAATAAGGAGGTTTGAGATGAAAACGAAAACGGCGTTTTTTGGTATTATCGCAAGTCTTGTGCTGTTTGTGGGGATTGTCATAAGTGGTGTGTATGTCCTAGACAAATTTACCAACACAAGAAGTGAAACACCTATGAGCGCACTTAATACCGAGCAAGACGCTTCACAAGAAGAGCCCAAGCAGTTTTCACAGATTCAGCAAGAAATCATAGAAGAAGTCTTTGAGCAGCTAGAAGACCAGCTCTATGACACCATAGTCAAGCTTGATAACTCCAAAGCGTTTGTGAGTATGGAAGATGAGATTATGGAGGATTTCAACAGAGAACTAGACCAAAAGAAAAAGCGCGAGCTAGCCAAAAAACTCGGCGACAAATACATAGAGGATATGTATGCCAAAGCACTTTTCAAAATCCGCCGAAAAGTCGATGGGCACTTTGATGATGAGTATGTCGATGAAATCGTGCAAGTCGTTATGGAGCAGCTAAAGCCGTATAGGACAGAGGTTGTTAGGCGATTTGTGCTAGATAATATCTACTCAAGGGTTTCTGATGAGATACTCCAAGAAGTGGCTTTGGACTTGGTAAGCGAAGCGCGCGAAGACTACGCCAAACGACTCAAAGAGGAAGCTATCAAGCAAGTCGATGAGTTTGTTGGCAGAAAAGACTAAGTCAAGTTTTTCTAAGTCTTTGCCTCCTAGAATCTGCAACGAATATTTGTGGATTCTAGGAGTTCTTTTCTATCTGCTTTGATTCTCATATATTTCTTATCACATTTTTTATTCTTACATATTCGGTTTTTGCGCACTTAATTCTTATGCAAAATCTTTTTTGTTAAGCCTTTTTCACTCTCAAATAATGCAAAATGATAAAATCAGCTTTTTATGCTTTTTACACAAAGAGGATTTTATGTGGTTTTGTGCGTTTGGACTTATGCTTTGTTTTTGTGGTTTTTGGATTTTGCCTATGTGGATTTCGTGTGGAAGTGAGATTGCTCAAAATCATCAAAAGTCAATGAAGCCCTAGCTTGTAAAAAGGTGATTTCTAGTTTCGCGCTAGGAGAGAGCTAGCACCAAACTAGAATCATATATCACTTAAGCAAAAACCACACCATTTTTGCACAAAAACATTATTATATTTTCTCTACACACTACAACAGCACACTAAAACCTACTAACCCCACGCTTTCTAGCCCATTACTAATTTCTGTGTCATAGGCGTATTTGGCTCTCTTTAAGCCCCCTCCCTTGCGGAGGGGGTTTGGGGGTGGGTAAGTCTTTCGTCATTGAGCGTTGATTTCGCATTATGCACTGACTTTTCGTCATTGCGAGAATTTACTAAAGAAACTTCACTTCGTTTGTTTTGCGTAGCAAATTCGTGGCAATCCACCACATCGTCATTGCAAGATTCCGCTCGAGAGCGCAGAATCGTGGCAATCTATTTCTTTTTTGTCATACTGAGGTTTGGCACAAACCGAAGTATCTCTAAGTGGATTGCCACGCATTTGGAAGCCTAACGATTCCAAATGCTCGCAATGACGGAAGTGCTTGTGTTTCCTTTGTTGGTAATGAAAGCATTCGCATTGCTAGCAGTTGCGTTTTTGTCGTTAGCAGTTGCTAGCTTTGCTTGAGAAGCGGAGGTAGTATCTACCCACCCCCTAGCCCCCTCCGCAAGGGAGGGGGGAATAAGTAGAATAGCCATCTACAATAGAGGGGAAAACTGATTGTATTTAGCCCAATCTACAATGGAAAAGGGAAGTTATAAATTGTCCATAGTAAGTGGAGGAGGAACTATGAGCTAGCCGAGTTTACTAACTCTCTCACTCCAAGACCCCCACCAAAAATCCTCCAACCCCC